>Ga0207684_10003941_pt1 | contig 14205 bp, 14 predicted proteins | sample KBSK5501metaG_FD_184342 | JGI IMG/M metagenome (GOLD analysis project Ga0207684, IMG submission 184342) | Corn, switchgrass and miscanthus rhizosphere microbial communities from Kellogg Biological Station, Michigan, USA - KBS K5-50-1 metaG... | ecosystem: Host-associated > Plants > Roots >...
CGCTTCTTGTGCAGCAGCACCGTGAACCGCTGGCCTCCTATCTCCAGAGGCCCCACTGCCCGCTCCACGTCCTCCAACTGAACCCCAGCCCCACCCTGGGCCACGCCCAAGAGCAAGATGCCGCCCATGAACGCTCCCATTGCTCCAGTAAGGGTTTGCTTCACACGAACATTCTATCAATTCTGACTGCCAGCCCTAGCCCAGTCGGATGCGCTGGGAGAGCGCCGGCAGCACACCGCGGGCCTCCCGTACGATGGCCTGAACGACCTCAGCCGCACCCGGCAGGTCATGAATGAGGCCGGCACTCTGCCCCGTCGGCATCGGGAAATACTCGGGATCACGCTGCGCAGCGGCCTTGGCGAAGATGTCGCGCGCCGCCCGTGCCTGGACGAGAGCGGGGAAGACGGGCGCCCCCGACGCTGCGTACTCCTCGGTGAAGGTGTTTCGGAACCAGCGGGCGTAGAGTCCGGTGAACGCGTCCGAGACCGTCGTCGCGTCACTGCCACGTTCCAGGATCGCCCTCCTGTGAAAGTCAGGCGCCTCGGACTCCTGAGTCGCGACAAACCGCGTCCCGAGCAGAATGCCGCTGGCACCAAGCGCGATGGCCGCGACGAGACCGCGGCCGTCGGCAATTCCCCCCGCGGCGACAACGGGCACCTTGACCGCATCGACGATCTGGGGCACGAGCGCCATTGTCCCGATCGTGGCCACCTCGCGCGAGGAGCCTTTGACCCACGTGGAGCGATGACCACCCGCCTCGCCGCCCTGCGCCACGATCACGTCGACGCCGGATCGAGCCACCGCCCGCGCGTCATCAAGGGTGCAGACCATCGCAACGACCTTGACCCCACGTTCTCGACAGCGCCGGACCATCTCCGATCCGGGATCTCCGAGACCGATCGACCAGACGGGGACCCGCTCCTCAAGTATGACCTCGAAGGCTGCGTCGATCAGGTCAGGAAACGCTGCTGGGCGGGCAAATGTTTCGGGGAGGCCGAGGCGTTGACGGAACCGATTGAGCGCGCCCTGGACAGCCCGCACTGTACCCTCGGGAATGCGCGCGACGTCTGCCGGCGGACGCAGCTCGGTGTGAAGCCAGAGATTCGCCCCAAAAGGACGATCGGTCAGCTCGCGCACCTGCCGGATACGCCGCCGCAGCTCATCCGCGGTCAGCCCTAGTCCCGCAAGAATCCCGAGCCCGCCCGCGACACCTCGGCGGCAAGCTTCGGCCCCGCCACACCGCCCATGCCGGATTGGAGGATCGGGTACTCAATACCGAGGAGATCGCAGAGCGGGGTCCGGAATTTGCCGCCGTCCGGGCGCGTTTCAATTGCAGAGCGCGTACTCGTGCATCCTGCCTGCGTCAGCGCCGTTACCGCAGCGGTCCCGACCAGGAACTCTCGACGACCAAGTGGACTCATAGAGTGCCCCCCTCTATTGGATCACCTCATCGGCCCGCAGCAGCACCGACTGCGGGATCGTCAAGCCGAGGGCTTTGGTGGTCTTGAGGTCGCCGTGTCAGCCCCGCTCATCATCGAAACGCGCGAAGAAGCCGATATGCGCCGATGAGAACCAGTACCACTGCGAGGAGCGGAATCGGCAGTCCAAGGACGGTTCCCTTGGTGGTCATCAAGACAAAGAGTCCAATCAGCACAAAGGCAGCGGAGAGAATGTTGTTCCCCATTATCGACCTTCCTTACTGGATCAGCTCGTCCGCTCGCAGCATCAGCGACTGAGGAAGAGCCAGTCCCATCGTCCGGGCAGCTTTAAGATTGATGATGAGCTCGAACCGGGTGGGCTCCTCCACGGGCAGATTGGCTGGCTTCGCGCCATTCGCGATCTTGTCGACGTAGGCGCCGATATGACGTGCCATGTCCGAGACGCTCGGGCCAAACTCCATGAGACCGCCACCACGGACGCCCTGTCCCAACTCGAAGACCGTAGGTAGCCGGTTGTGGGTGACAAACTCGACGATCCGAGGTAGGTCATTGCCCCGCATGGGCCCGAAGAGGACGACCAGCCCACCGGGGCGGCCCTGGCCGATTGCCGCAAACGCCTGGCCGAAGTCGTCGGAGCTGGACACGCGGACGGACTGCACGGTCACCCCGAGGCTTGGCGCGGCCATCTCGATCTGCTGGAATCCAAGCGCCATCGACTTGAAGGTCGAGTTCCAGAGCACCGCCACGCGCGAGAGCTTCGGGACCGCCTCCTGGAGGAGCTGGACCCGCTTGGCGCTGATCTCGGCGGCATTCACACTCAAGCCGGTGATATTGCCGCCGGGGCGTGCCAGACTGGCTATGATGCCGATGGCCACCGGATCGGCAACGCCGAGCATCACAATCGGAATGGTCCGGGTGGCCTCCCGGGCAGCCAGCGTCGCCGCCGTTTGCCGCGTAACCAGCACATCGACCTTGAGCCGCACGAGCTCGGCGGCGAGCTCAGGCAGCCGCTCCGGATTGCCCTGGGCGCTCCTGAACTCGAGCATGATGTTGCGCCCCAGCTCGTAGCCGTGCGAGCGCAGGCCATCCACCAATGCGCGATCGACGGGATTCGAAGCCAGATCGAACTTCGGGCTGATCCCGTAAAGCAGCCCGAGGCGCAGAACCTTGCCCGGGGGCGGTTCGGCGGCGAGCGGCGCGGCGAGGAGGCCACCGGCCAGCGTGCCGATGAAGCCCCGCCGGCTGATCACTGGATCACCTCGTCCGCCTGCACCAGCACCGACCGCGGAATCGTCAGGCCGAGGGCCTTGGCGGTCTTGAGGTTGATGGCGAAGTAGAGCCTGTCAATCTGCTCCACAGGCAGATCCCCGGGGTTGGCGCCCAGGAGAACTCGCTGGACGAATTTGGCTGCGAGCCGGCCCATTGCGTAATAGCTCACGCCGTAGCTGGCAAGCCCTCCTTGAGCGACGCTCTCCAGCTCTGTGAACATGGTCGGCAACTTCTTCGCCCTCACGGTATCGAGGATCATCGCCGTCTGGCTAATCACCATCGCGTCCACCCCGGAGAGATAGGCATCCGCCTCCCCCGCCCGAAGCGCGCGCAGGCCTGCCCGCAGCTCCTCGACAGAGGTGACTTGCCGCTCGAGGAGCTCCACCTTCAGCTGGCGGGCTGCATCCCGCGCGATCTTCATGCTCCGATCAGCGGCGATATTGTCAGGATTGTAGAAGATCACTACCCGGCGGACCCTCGGAACCATCTCCTTCAGAAGCCCGAGGCGCTTCGCCGTGAGATCTGCGAGCCAGCCGTAGGTGCCCGTGAGTCTCCCTCCGGGCTTCCGGAAGCTCTCGACGAGACCCAAGGCGACTGGGTCACTACCGGCGTAGAACACAATGGGGACAGTCTTTGTAGCCCGCTTGACCGCGAGCGTGACCGAGGTGGCCACCGAATAGATCAGATCGACCTTCTCTCGTTCGAGATCCCCCGCTGCCTGCTCCACCGCCTTCAGATCGCCTTTGCCTTCGCGCACGTGGAGAATGAACTGTTTCCCCTCCTCGAGGCCCAGCTCTGCAAGGCCCTTCCGAAGCCCGTCGATGGCTCCCGAGTACGGGCCTCCCTGCAGGACGAGGCCCACGCGATAGACTCGGGCCTGCTGCGCCTCAGCAACAAGCGGTGAGGCGAGAAGGCCGGCAGCGAGAGTGCCGAGGAACGCTCTCCGGTCCATTACTGGATCAGCTCGTCCGCTCGCAGCAGCAGCGACGCCGGGATCGTCAACCCGAGCGCCTTGGCCGTCTTGACGTTTACGAGGAGGTAGTATCTTGTTGGCTGCTCCACCGGCAACTCACCTGGCTTCGCTCCTTTGAGAATCCGGTCGACGTAAACCGCCGCGCGCCGCCAGATGTCATCGAAGTCCGCCCCATATGACATCAGCCCCCCGTCCCGGACAAGGAACCCGAACTCGTACATCGCCGGAATGCGGTGTACCGCGGCAAAGTCAAGGATCCGCTTTCGGTTGAGAGTCGTGAGCGCGTCCGTTACCAAGAAGAGTGCATCGGGGCGGTCACGGGTCATTGCAGAAAAAGCCACGTCGAAGTCATCAGGCTCGCGCACGCCGAGCGGCTGGACGGCCACGCGCAGGATGCGCGCTGCCCGCTCGATCTCCCGGTAGCGGAGCGTCATAGCACGATCGTCCGCATTCCAGAGTACGGCGATGCGGGAGGCCTTGGGCACCGCCTCCTTGAGAAGCTCCAGTCGCTTGGCACTCAACTCGGTAGCCTGATCGGTAATCCCGGTGATGTTGCCCCCCGGCCGGGCGAGGCTCGCAATCAACCCAATGCCGACGGCATCCCCGGTACTAGCGATCACGATCGGGATGGTCGACGTCGCTTCTTTGGCAGCCTCGGCCGCCGGCCCACCGAGCGTTACGATCAAATCGACCTTGAGATCGACGAGCTCGGCTACCAGCCCGGGAAGTCGATCGCGCTTGGCTTCGGCCCACCGCCCCGCGTAAGTGACGGTCTTCCCCTCCACGGAACCGAGCTCAAGAAGCGCTTGTCGCAGCGCAGCCGGTGGACCGCCGTCTGGTGTGCGAGCCCCATTCGCCAGATATCCGATGCGCCAGACCTTGCCCGCTGGCTGCGCCTCGGCAGCGAGCGGCGCTGCGAGGAGGCCACCAGCCATCATGCTGATGAACACCCGCCGACTGATCATCGGGTCACCCCGCTCAGCAGCGTGCACCATATGAGGACCTCCCAGCGAGCCGGACCACGAGCGGTCGGACAGATGGGCCGAAGGTAGCGCCCGGCTCAGAACAGGTCAAGCCTGCCACATCTCGCGCACATCGCCAGGTGATCCGGCTCAGTGACGCCGCACGTACTCGGCACGTCAGGTCGAGTACCGGTCGAGTCAGGGGCACACCGCGAAGAAAGATCGAGAGTGGAGCGAGGGCAGTCATCGAAATACCACGAAGGAAAAATGGTAGGCAGGGACGCCCGGCGGCAGGAGCCACTGCAGGATCCAGATGCGGATAGCCTCCGCTGAGAGGAACGCCCCAGCCCGTAGAGCACCAGTCCTCTGAGCCCCAAGACCCACCGGGCTCGACTGAGCACGATGGTCGTCGGCACTCTCCCTGAGCTCCCCTCTAGCCGCGCGGCTTAGCCATTCGGGGGCGGCCCAAACGTCATAACGTATGTGGGCCGCACCTTGAATAGCACCCGCACTTCGCCTCTGGGATCTCGCAGCGGGTAGGGGGTTGTATTGATATAGCGGTGGGCCATCTCGTTCACATTGTCCGTGGCCTCACGACCCTTCGCGGGGTCCGTTTCCTCGATCATCTCCACGATCTTTCCGTTAATCGCCATCCAGTGGTAGGGATTCCCCGGATTGACGCACAGGATAGCTACATCTGACCGCTCTCGCATGTTCCTGTCTTTGAGGCGGCCCTTCTTCGTGTTCACAAGGATGTGGGTGCCATCATGGGCCACCCAGATCGGCGTCAGTTGGGGCAGTCCGTTTCGCTTGATCGTGGCCAATGTTGCAGTAACGTTCTTCTCGAGCAGCCAGCGGTAGGACTCGTCGAGATCGGCGATAGACGATATCTGCCCACGGCGGCCGGTCTCGAAGGCGTTCTCATTTCCCGGCATGATGACGTCAGCTGTTTGAATGGCCATACGGCCTCCTTCCGCCTGGTGGCGGCGTGCCACAAGGATCCCAATTGACAAGACGGTCCATCATTGGATCACCTCGTCCGTCCGAAGCAACAGCGACTCTGGGATCGTCGATCACTTCGGCACATATGTGAACTGCTGGCCCCCAACCGACGCTTCCGCCATCGCGCCGGCGATCGGCCTCACGATGACCGCGACGCCGTCGACGAAGCGGGCGGTCGCCGCCGCTCCAGTCTCGACGATGATCGCGGAGGCGTCGGCCGCGAAGTCGAGCCTGCCTTGCTGGAAGCGCTCCAGCGCCGCCTTGTTCTCGAACACGATGAGCTCACTGTAGGTCTGCCCTCCTACCTGCAGCCCGAACGACCCCTGTCTCATGTCGGCGTAGCCGATGTGCTGACCGCCCTCGTACACGACACCACGACCATAGGCGCCGCCGAAGACCAGGCCGCCCTTGATGACTTCCGGAAACACGGCGTAGCCGGTGCCCTTGCCGGCGAACGCTTCCACCTCAGGGTTCTCCCGGTTCATCTCCCTCATGGTGGCGGTCGCCTTCTCGAGCAACTCGTCCCGGCTCTCCTGCGTCACCGGTGCCGTGCTACAGCTGACCAGCAACACGGCGGCCACTGTGAAGCCCATGGCGATACGCGTAGTTGATCTCATGACGCATCCTCCTCGCAGGCAATGCATCTCACGTGTCGACTCTTTATAGATATGTGCGCCGTCCGCCTCTTCGGCAAGCTTCCCATAGGAAATGGCCAGAGCAAGACCCGGACTCATAAGCCGGGTTTGCGGGATTTTCAGCAAGGCGCCGGGAACGCTGCATACTGGGGTCTCCCAGTGAACCGGGGCGGTGAGCGTTGAAAAAGTGGCCAGAGCTTAGCCCGATGCCGTCGGGGGGTCAAGGATGACTGCCATGGGGACACAGGGTGATGGAGTGTGCTGGAATAATCTGGAGTGCGCTGGAGTGGTCACAATTTGGGGAAACACTCGACCTTCGCTTGATCACCTCATTCGCGCGCAGGAGCAGTAAGAATGACCTTTGGGTCACATCGCCCCCTTGAAGCTCGCAAGGTCGGTCCCTTCGGGCTCATGCTTATGTTGTCTGTCGGCATCACGCTTGGGGCCGGCTGCTCGTCTTCTGTTCGTTCGCCCGTCGCCGCGTCTGCCCGATCAGCGCCCGGAACGGGATCAGTGGCGCTGAGTGGGTCCGCCCAGCCGGAGGCCGTACTGCGCGCGATGGCCGTCGTGACCGACTGGCAGCTCGCGCACCCCTCGGAGCACGAGCCCTACGAGTGGCACGTCGCGCCCTTCTGGGCAGGAGTCATCAGCTTCGCCCCTCTATCGACGAGCCCGGAGAAGTACTTCGAGGCGGCCCGAGCGAACGGCGAACGAAACGCGTGGAAGCCGGGGCCGAGCCCCTTCTTTGCGGACGATCACGCGATCACGCAGAGCTACTTCATGCTCTACACCATCGACCGCGACCCGAAGCTGATCGCGCCGGCGCTCGCGCGCTTCGACGATATGTTGCGGCAGCCGTTCGACGAGTCGCTCGAGTTCAGCCATGAGACGGCTGATCGCGAGTGGCTGTGGTGCGACGCGCTGTTCATGTCCCCGCCCGCGCTCGCGCTGGCCACCAGCACCACCGGCGACCGGCGCTACGCCGATCTCATGAGTCGTCTGTGGTGGAAGACGACCGGCTATCTCTACGATCGCGACGAGCACCTCTACTACCGCGACAGCCGCTTCTTCGACCGGCGCGAACGCAACGGCGCCAAGGTGTTCTGGAGTCGCGGCAACGGCTGGGTGCTCGCGGGCCTCGCGCGCGTGCTGCAATACCTGCCCAAGGACTACCCGGAGCGGCCCCGCTTCGTCGCCCTCTTCGAGGAGATGGCGAAGAAGGTCGCCAAACTCCAAGGGCCGGACGGCTACTGGCGCGCGAGCTTGCTCGACCCTGACAGTTGGCCGACGCCCGAAACCAGCGGCACGGCCTTCTTTACCTACGCGCTCGCCTGGGGCGTGAACGAGGGACTGCTCGACCGCGGCGAGTACGAGCCGGTTGTACGCAGGGGCTGGTTGGCCCTGGTCCGTGCGGTGCGGCCGGACGGCACGCTCGGCTACGTCCAGAGCCCCGGCGACAGCCCCGGAGACACGGGTCCGGACCACACGGAGATCTACGGCACCGGGGCGTTCCTGCTCGCCGGCAGCGAAGTCCACCGGCTCGCGGCGCGCGCCGGTCAATAGTCGGGCCGGTTCGCTTCTCACCCTCGCCCGAGCTCCTGTTTAGCGGGCAGCAATTACCCAGCTTGGACGGAACTACCTAGGGTGCTCCGGCAGCCCCCGTCGTTCCAACTCGCCCCGAACATTTCGAGCTCAATAACCTTTTGGCGGTGTGAACCCGCCCGTCACATCCGCCAGCTTTCCGGCGATATCGATCGGGGTCGCATCCTCAAGGTACGGTCCGATGATCTGCAACCCAACCGGCAGTCCGGCGCGTGTAACCCCAATCGGCGCGGTGGTCGCTGGCAGTCCCGTGAGCGTCGCGAACGAGATCCAAAAGAGCAAGTCATTGTATTCTCGCTGACCCGTGGGCGTGAGAAGCCGCCGTGCGTCGAAAGGATTGCTATGGTCATGGGGAAACGCGGCAACGAAGGCGGTGGGCAGGAGGAATGCATCGTGCGTTCGGAAGTATTCCTGCCAGATCGCCCGAGCCGCCATCCGCCGGCTCGTTGCAGCCCCGAGGCTTTTGACCGGCGCGGTCCAGGCTTGCGCTCGCTTCGAGCGGTAGCTTCCGTCCCGCTTCGCGGCGAGGGTGCGCATCTCGTCAATCTGGTCATCGCGCAAGAGAAAACCGTAGGTGGCGTAGAGGAGATAGAGGTAAGTGTCATACTGCTCCGCTGAAACGACGCCTTTGGGCCACCCTTCCTCAGCCTTCACCCCGGCCTTCCTCAGCGCATCGATGGCCTGCGTCAGGACGTCGGCAACGTCGGGCGATACCCGGCACACCGGGTCGTCCAAGACGAATCCGATCCTGTAGTCAGACAAGCGCGACCCACGCGACGGGGGCAGTGACCAGCGGTACGCTTTGGCGTCGTCCCCCGCCGGACCGCCGAGAACCTCCAAGGCGACCTTCAGATCCGCCGCACTGCGGCCGAGTGGCCCAGCCACAGCCAAGCTTGACGGCGCGCTGGGAGGAGAGCCCGGAAGTGGCGGGATATGGCCCTGGAACGGCACGACGCCAAGCGTAGGCTTGTGACCATACACGCCGCAGAAGTGTGCGGGTATCCGGATGGACCCACCAATATCGCTGCCGACGGACACGTAGCTGAGCCCCGCCGCGACTGCGGCCGCTTCTCCACCGCTCGACCCTCCGGGCGTCCGTGAGAGATCCCAAGGGTTGTTGGTCACGCCAAACACCGCGTTATAGCTCTGCCAATCGGAAGCCCACTCGGGCACGTTTGTCTTGCCGACGATGACGGCACCGGCACCACGGAGACGCTCCACCACGACGGCGTCCTTGGTCGGGACATGAGTTGACAGGCGCGTTGCTCCAGCCGTGGTCCTGACCCCGGCTGTCGCGAAGGTGTCCTTGATTGTGCACGGGAGACCGTGGAATGGCCCCCACCATTCGCCACGCCCGCGCGCCTCGTCCGCTGCGCGGGCGCGCGCGAGCGCTGCGTCGGGGGTGAGCGTGACGATCGCGTTGATCTTAGAGTTGTATTGCCAGATCCGATCGAGTATCCGCTTGGTGAGCTCAACTGACGAGACGTCGCCCTGCCGGATCGCGCGAGCGGCCGTTAATGCTGACACAAAATCGAGTTCTGAGGCCGCAATCATGGCCTTCGACTGCGAGGCGTGGAGCAATGTCGAACCAAGGAGGACCAAGCTTCCAGACAGGAAGGATCGGCGACCGAAATGCTGATCGAGTGAAACCATGGTGAGTGTCCTCCTCACGCGAAGAAGCCTCCCCGCAGAACTGTGCGCGAGGACGATTCTTGTACTGGCACCGGGGACGCCTCATGCCGCGCCTCTGGCATTTGGGGGCCGGTTCACTGCAGCGCCGAAGAGCGGGCCGATCGTAGCTGGAAGCTCTCAGGGGGTCAAGGATCTGGACTCGTCCTTGAAAGGGGCTTGAACCTCTCTTGAGGAAGGCTCTTCGTTCCGTAGCAGCAGGCGGGCACCCGAGCCCTCCGTGCGCGACGCGACAGGACTTGACGGACCTCCTCCGGGGTGCGTAAATCAAGGCTCGAGACTGGCCCATTGCCAGGCCACGTGCCGAGTGGAGGGTGACCATGCGTCGAATCCTGGTGGTTCTGCTCGTTGTTACCTGCATCGTCGCCCTCGCCGCGCCCGCGGCTCACGCCGGAGGTCATGGGGCGGCGAGGGTCGCGATCGGCCTGGCCACGTTCGCGATCTTCGCGCCGTTCATCATCGTGGGAGAAGCCCTGGCTCTCATCGTTCCGTACCGGGCTCCCGCGGTCGTCGTCGCGCCGCCGCCCGTCTACTACGCGCCACCACCCGTCTACTACGCGCCGCCGGCCGCCTACTCTGCGCCGCCGCCCACCTACTCTGCGCCGCCGCCGGCCTACTCTGCGCCGCCGCCGGCCTACTCTGCGCCGCCGCCGGCCGCCTACTCCGCGCCACCGGTTTACGTTCGCCAGGCCTATGCGGCGCCAGCCCCGGCGCAGCCGACGGTCATCCAGTATCCGCACGGGCGATACGAACTCCGGGGCGACGGCATCGTGACCGCATACCAGTGGGTGTGGATTCCGAATCCGCCGATTGCCCCCCCACCGCCCGGCGCCCCGCCCGCTCCACCGGCCGCATCCCAGTAGCAGCGGGGCCGGCGCTCCGGTACCGCCCGGTCAGCGGGTCGAGCCGGAGAACCTCTGGCAGCACGCGGCGGGGCATTGACGCCCCATCAGCCGCGCTATCCGTCCCGGCGCTAGCTCGAGCAGGTGAACGCCAGCAAGTAGTACTGATCGCCGTAGCCTGAATGCGCTGGAGTTGGGCACAACTTGGACACAACCCTAACTATTCGATCACCTCGTCCGCCCGCAGCAGGAGCGACTGCGGGATCGTCAGGCCGAACGCCTTCGCGGTCTTGAGGTTGATGACCAGCTCGAACTTGGTGGGTTGCTCGACGGGGAGGTCGCCGGGCTTGGCGCCTTTCAGAATCTTGTCCACGAAGTATGCAGCACGACGACTCATGTCGTCGAGGTTGGGTCCGTAACTGAGGAGCGCGCCCACCTGAGGCCAGCCTCCCCAGCCGGTCACGAGTGGCATGCTGTTCCGTGTCGCTAACTCCATGACGCGCTGCCGGTTCAGCGACATTAGTCGCGACGACACCACGACGATCGCTTCAACACGCGCGGCCGCCGCGGTCCGGAAGGCGCGGTCAAATTCACCCGGTCCCGTAATTCACGACAGGCACAGGGACACGTGCCAAGCGCAGGGCGTGCCAACCCAGCACTTGGTTGGCGCTCAGCACGGGGCGGCCGAGTGCCGACTCTTTCCGAATCACCTCATCCGCCCGCAGCAGTAACGACTGCGTCACCTTGGGCCAGGCGTACCTCTCTTTAGTTCTTCGCCGGGGCCTCGACTACCGCTTCTTCGTGCCTTTTGACCTCATTGACCTTTGGCCCGGTCACGCTCAGGAACTCTAAATTGAATTCGGTTTTCTGACTCGGAGCGAGGATTACCTGCTTGGTTGTGGAGATGGCCGCCCCAAGCAGTTTGCCGTCGGCGTCGAATGCCTTCCCGGCGACCTTGATCTGGCCGAGACGAACATCGCTCAGGTTTTGTACCGTCCCCTTGATGTGCAGGTGGCCGAGCGCGCAGACGTACAGCCCCGGATCCATGCCAGGATGAAGGCCCACGCTTTCGACCTCCACCTTGACTTTGTCCTTCATGTCTGCCGCAAGGGCGGGGCTCAGCCCGCCGAGGATCGCGATGGCGGTGATAAGCCTCACGACGGTCCTCTTCATGATCGTCCTCCTCCCGCGGTGGTGGCCGCGGCTACTCGATGACGCGGTCGACGCGAAGCAGGATCGGCTGGGGGATCCTCAGGCCGAGTTGCTTCGCCGTCTTGAGGTTAATGACCAACTCGATTCGGTCAGGGAACTCCACGGGGATCTCCCGGGGCGGCGTGCCCGTCAGGACCTTGTGGGCCAAGCGCGCTGCCTGGCGCCCTTGACTGTACTGGTCGGGCCCATATGACGCAAGCGCGCCGACGTTCGACCAGAACGAGGCCGGATACATGGTGGGAATCCGGTCGGAGGTGGCCACCTCAAGGGTCCGCCCAGGGATGTTGAGATTCGGCCCGGACTGGACGATCAGGATGCCGTCGTGTCCACCTTCCTTGAGCTCGCCTAGTCCGGGCTCGATTTCCAGAGTGGCGGAGATCGGGCGCTCAAGGAGCGTGAGCCGAAGCCGGCTCGCGGCCGTCCTCGCCACGGCCACCGAATCCCGCTCGTCTTTCTCCCGTGGGTCGTAGGTCACGAGCACCCGGCGGAGAGAGGGCACGACCTCCTTGAAGAGCTCCAGGCGCTTCGCGGTGAGCTCGGCCCGGAGGTTGGCAATCCCCGTGACGTTCCCGCCCGGACGGGCGATGCTCTCCACGAGGCCGATCCTAATCGGATCGCTGACTTGGACGAACACCATAGGGATCGGCCCGACGTCCTTCCGGCAGGCGTCCGACACGCAGAGGATCAGATCCGGTTTCTGTTGTACCAGTTCGGCCGCCAGCATCGGGACGCGCGCCATGTCGCCCTGGGCCGCACGCACCTCGAAGCTCACGGTCCTGCCGTCAAGGTAACCCAACTCTTTGAGGCCATCGCGAAATCCATTGGTGGTGGAGTGCCAAGGCACCATGGCATCCGTCAGGATCCCGATCTTGTAGATCTTGGGAGGCTGAGCCCCCACGGCGAGCGGCGCGGCGAGGAGGCCGAGGGCGACGCCGGAGATGAATGTCCGTCGATCCATCACTGAATTACCTCATCTGCCCGCTGCAGCAGCGATCGCGGGATCGTGAGGCCCAGAGCCTTGGCCGTCTTCAGGTTGATCACCAGTTCGAACTTCGTCGGCTGCTCGACGGGGAGATCGCCCGGCTTGGCGCCCTTGAGGATCTTGTCCACATAGGTGGCGGCACGCCGATACATTTCCACTGCGTCCGGCCCGTAGGCAACGAGACCGCCCGCGTCCACAAAGGGCCGGATCTCGTACATCGCCGGCAAGCGTTGCCGCGCCGCCAGTTCGACGATCTTCTCTCGCTGCTCGATAGTCAACGGGCTCACCTGCACGATGAGCGCCTGGGCACGTGCTTCCTGGAATTTCGTGAACGCGCCAGGCAACTCGTCCGCCTTCGTCACCAGTTGGACGACCAGTTCGATACCAATTTTCTGGGCGGCAGCCCGCATTGCCGTGAGCAGCAGTGGCGTGGCGGATGCACCGCCCAAGGCGAGCACCGCCACCCGCGTCGCGCGAGGAAGGAACTCGCGCATCAGTTGCAATCGCTTCCCGGCAAGCTCGGTCGACAAAAGCGTCATGCCGGTGACGTTGCCGCCGGGGTGTCCAAGGCTGGTAACCAAGCCGCTGCCGACAGGGTCGGCCACGGCCGCCATCACGATGGGAATCGTGCTGGTTGCGCGCTTGGCTGCAAGGATCGCCGGGGTGGCAGAAGTAACGATGACCTCCACGTTGAGCTGTACCAGATCGGCCGCCAGGGCGGGCAGCCGGTCCTCCTTTTCGGCGGCCCAGCGGTACTCGATGACCAGGTTGCGGCCCTCGACATAGCCCAGCTCGTGTAAACCCTTGAGAAACGCTTCGTCCTGCGCGTTCGGGCCCGATCGTAGGTTCAGATAACCAATGCGGTGGACTTTGGTTTCCCGCTGCGCTTGAGCGGCGAGCGGCGCGGCGAGGAGGCCCACGGCGAGGGCTAAGACCAATGCTTTGAACTTCACGACTATACCGGCGGAGTCTAGCGCATCTGCGAGAGGGAGGCGCAGGAGATGCATTTCACGTGATGGTCCATGTACGCATGGCCAGCACCCTAGGCCGGCCGCGGAATGGTGTCAATCCAAGTCTTGCCCGTAGCCCTAGCAGGCGCGCCGGGGGGAACTCCCCCGGCTCGGGGAGTCCTACTGGTACTACGGTCAAAGCGCCAAAGCCTACTATCCGAGCGTCCAGCGGTGCTCCGAGGTGTGGATCAAGGCTCCGCCGAGGGCGCCGTGGCCGAGAAGGGTCCGTCCTCAGCCCCTGTGGGACTCCGCGAGACTGTCGTGGCGCCCTTGACGGCGGCTCATCTCATCTCGTACCGCCGCCGATCCTCCTTTGCAACCCATCTGAGCCTCTGGTTCGTCGCTTTCAGAACGACTACAAAGTTCACAAGGATGATTCGTGAAGCCGAGAACAATTACCAACGTTGCGTATAGGAAACAGTAGTCGTTTGGTGTTCCGCTTAGAGAGGTTCAAGTCGCTCACTTCCCCTTCGGCCCACGCGGCATCTTCCTTACGTCCCCAAGGGTCAGCAGCAAGCCCGAAGACCGTATCTTTTTCAGCCTCTCAGCGAACAGCTTGCGGCGCTTCCACCGCTGTGGAAGGAAGGG
>Ga0207684_10003942_pt1 | contig 14205 bp, 14 predicted proteins | sample KBSK5501metaG_FD_184342 | JGI IMG/M metagenome (GOLD analysis project Ga0207684, IMG submission 184342) | Corn, switchgrass and miscanthus rhizosphere microbial communities from Kellogg Biological Station, Michigan, USA - KBS K5-50-1 metaG... | ecosystem: Host-associated > Plants > Roots >...
GAGGCATGTCCGCAAGCTGTTGATCCAGCGGGCAAGATCATGGCGCTGCGTCGCGAGATCACGGCGAACCGGTTCAAGAAGACAAGGAGGAGTTAGTGATGGCAACTCTCGAACAAACCAAAGTACGGCGCGCGGGTCGCTGGTTCGACGTGCGACGACGCAAGCTGGGCATGTGGGCATTCGCTCTCAATCGCATCGTCTGCATCGGGCTGGTGGTGTACCTGTACCTTCACCTGGTCGTATTGAGCACATTGTCGCGCGGTCCGGGCGCGTGGGATGCCTTCATCTCGCTGGTGCGTCAGCCTTACTTCCTGGTACTCGATGTCATTTTGCTAGCAGGTATCCTCATTCACGGTCTCAATGGCTTGCGTGTGACGCTTACCGGCTTCGACGTATGCGTGAAGAAGCAAAAAGCTCTCTTCAGTGTCCTGATGCTTGTGGCTGTCGTCGCCTTGAGTTCCGCAGCACTGAAGATCTTTGGAGGCTAAGACAATGGAAAATCCGCTCACACAGGAGACGATGCAAAACCCATTTGCACAGGAGCCAAAAGCATCCTCGACCTGGTACTGGCAAGTTCTCACTGGTGTAGCCCTGCTACTATTGCTCGGTCTTCACTTCATCGCGAACCACTTCATCGCCACAGGCGGCCTGCGCAATTTCGCGGATGTGTTGTCGTACTTGCGCAATCCAATCATCCTCGTGCTTGAAGTGTTCTTCCTGGTCGTCGTTGCCACCCATGCGATGCTCGGCGTGCGCGCAATCGTAATGGATTTTGGTATTTCCGATCGTGCCGAAAAGCGCCTGAGCCAGGCGCTCACAGCAATAGGAGTACTGACAATAAGTTATGGCCTGTGGCTGACGTGGGTCATCATCCGTTGAAGCGAACCGTCCGTCCCGAGCCAGGGACTTGAGATGGCGCAGCACGGCCTCGGAGGAGTGGTCAAATAGTTGGGGAGAGAAATCATTCTGCCGCGAACGCTGGATTATTTGTACGTTTGGTCCAAGTAGCCAGCACATGGGTGAACAGCCTCGTTCACAGCCAACGTTCTTGCCTAAGCTCTACCCAGCTACCGCAGGGCTCAGGTTCGGTACAGAATACGGTAGACTGCATTCCTTCAGGATCCGTTCCGTTGTAAGGCGAGCCGATAGGAGCACCATCGGCAAGCCAGTGCCGGGATGCGTACTGCTGCCGACAAAGTAGAGGTTGCCGTACCGGTGATGCCGGTTGTGTGGCCGCAGGTAGCCCACCTGCAGGAAATTGTGGCTGAGGCCGAATGCGGCCCCTTTCGCCAGGTTATACATGCTTAACCAGTCGCACGGCGTATAACTCATCTCAAATTTCAAGTGTTTTTCCAGGTCGATTACTCCCGCGCTTGCTGCCAGGCGTTGGATCACGGCTGAACGGGCACGCGCTTGCAGGGCATCCCAGTCCTGAGCGATGCCGGCGTCCAGGTGCCCAGCGGGGATAAGCACCATCAACGTGTCTTCGCCAACCGGAGCCGCAGATGGATCGGTGCGTGCTGGCGCATGTACGTAGAAACTCGGTTCATCCGGAAGTAGGTGATCGTTGAAAATGCGATCGAAACTGGTGCGATAGTCATCCGCCAGGAACACATTGTGTGTACCAAGCTGAGAGTAGACCTTATCGACTCCCCAATAAAACATAATAGCCGAACATGTGTATTTCAAGCGCTCCAGGTGGCGAGCCTCGGCACTATCAGGCAGTAAGTTGGAGTAGACGTACGGCAGGTCCGCGTTGGCCACGATCACATCCGCACTTAGGCGCGAGCCATCTTGTAAGACGACTCCGGTTGCACGATTCCCATCTACCTCGATCTGTTGCACCGACGCGTTGTATATGAAGCAGACACCTTGTGCCTCTGCAACCCGTGCCAGGCTTTCGATGACGCGGTAGATGCCTCCTAGCGGGAACCATACTCCATCTGCCAGTTCCGTATACTGCACCAGAGAATAGGTTGCCGGTGCATCGAACGGGCTCAGCCCCAGGTACATGTTCTGGAAGGTGAAGGCTGCCTTGAGATGCGGATCCTGAAAGTAGTGGCCAATGTTGTCGTAGTGTTTGACTAATGCTTTCAGTTTGAAGAGTAGCGGCAGGTTCTGAAGGCTGAAGTATTCTGGAAGATGGTAGAAGTTGCGCCCGACAAAGCGCTGCAGGCAGAGATGGTATGCCTCGTGACCTTCAACGAGATAGCGCAGCAAAGCACCGAAGCTACCAGGCTCGATCTCCTCCAACTGCGCCTGCATCGCATTGAGATTGGAGGTGAGGGCGAGTTGCGTGTCGTCATCAAAACGAATGCGGTAGGTCGGATCAATACGGCGAAGCTCCAGATGGTCTTCTATGCGCTTACCCAATGCCGTATAGGTTTCTGCAAAGACCTCGGGCATAAGAAACAGCGTAGCGCCTATGTCAAAGCGATGCCCATCACGAATGAGCTGGTTGCATCGACCACCGGGAGCCTCTTGCTTTTCCAACACCTTCACGTTGTAACCAGCTCGAGCCAGGCGGGCAGCGGTGACGATTCCCCCAAGACCAGCACCGATAACCAGGGCAGTGGGATGTGAATATGAGTACATTTTTTTCTCCTTTCAAATCCTGCCCAACGCATCGAGCCGCAGCAAAGCCTGCAGCAACAACTGGGGAGGCAGGGAGGGCATCATCAAGATATTTTCCCGCAGCGAGGCGACCTCATCCAGGAAGCGAAAGATACGCTCGATCGGATTGCGCTTGAACAAAGCGGTAAAGATCGGCTCGATCCTCTCTGCATGATGGGTCATGATCTCCAGCATCACCGCGTCAAAGTAGCGATAGCGACGAGGGCCAGGCGGCACGCTGAAGGGATGACCCACCTTGAGCAATGAACGGACAATCGCAGACGAGTCCTCTTGCATGCGCAGGAAGCCATACCCAGTGGAAGGTTTCACCATTCCACCGTGGGTGCCAATAGCCATGATGTGCTTACCAGTCCTCCGTGGGAAAGGCCAGTCGGTCAAGGGGCTGATACCCTGTTCCTCGTGTATGGTACGGTACGCTTTGACACCCAGGATGGTCTCGAGGTAGACACACAATGCCTGCTCGCAGACCTCCCAACTGACCGGAACTGTGCTACACAGGACGGACTCTACCAGCGCGTAGCGCTCGGAATAGGGGAGCATGTAAATGAAATGCACTCCCTTCTCCTGCGACGTGCGAAAGTCTAAGAAGGTAGCTACCTGTGGGTTGAAGGCTTGCTCTGTCGTTTCGATCTCCCAGCCCTTGAACTGTTGTTTAAGCGCATGGTAATGGGCCTGGTCTGGCTTGAACACATCCCAGTTGAACAGGCTATCAAAGACCCAGGTACCGACATATTTCTGTCCGTCCACCAGTACGCTAGCCTGTTGATCGCCGTCCTCGATCACCTCTACTCTTCCTTGCAGGAATTCCACATGCGGATACGCCGACAATACTTGCCGGGCAGAGCGGTAGAAATCGATCCCACGGATCATGTTGTAGCGATATGTATGCAGGTCGAGCGTCTTTTCGAAGTCCTCACCTTGCACTTGTAGCTGGCTCCATGAGCGGTACACGATGTCATCAAAGAGCGTAGGACGGTCTGTCCAGAAGCACCAGGTGCGGTCATTCTGGTCTTTGGCATCCTGGTCCACAATTAAGATCGAGCGATCATGCAGGGGACTATGCACCAGGTGACAGGCCAGGCTCAAGCCCGAGGCACCACCTCCGGCAAGAATGACATCATACGACTTCATACTCACCTCTCCTTTCTCTAGCGATTGCGCCACCAGATGCGGGGCAGCTTGCGCACTTTGTCCCAGGCGTTCACATGCGATCGATGGTTGAACACGTCATAGTCGTTCGCTTCGATATCACCCAGGATGGCGCGATAGAGCTCACTGGCAGCCGCAACAGCGAAGCGTCCATCTCTGTTCAACAGTGCAATTCCGGGATTGGCCTCATCGTAAAGACGACGATTGCGCTCGATTTGAAAGCGCAGAAAGGCACGCCAGCGGTCATCCACCTTTCCCCTGTCGAGGTCTGCTTCTGTCAGTCCATAGGCTACCAACTCGTCTAAGGGCAGGTACACGCGACCGGAGCGCCGGTCTTCCCCAACGTCGCGCAGGATATTCGTGATCTGCAAGGCGATACCGAGCTTGATGGCATAGGGAATGGCCTGTTCACCCGCGAAACCGATAATGTGCATGCTCATCAATCCGACGGTGGATGCCACACCATAGGCGTATGTCACCATTTCCTCGAAGGTGCAATAGCGTCTCTGTCGCAGGTCACGCCCGACGCCGTCGATGAGCTGTTCAGCATAGCGCTGGGGAATCTGATAGCGGAACCGCGTATCCGCCCAGGCGACGGCAACCAGATCACCAGGAGGTGGCGCAGGAGCAAGCACTTTTCGGCGCCAGGCGTCCAACGAACCCTCTACGTCCCCATGCGTGCAGTCAACGATGTCATCGCTCAATCGGCAAAAAGCATAGACCGCATGCATAGCGCGCCGTTTATCAGGTGGCAATAGACTGGTCGCCATGTAGAAGGTTCGGCTGTGTGTGGATGTAATCAAATTGCAATACGCATAGGCACGATCGAGCAAGACCATATCACTCACCGGTAGGGGAATCGATGCCACTTCCAGATGCTCTGCTTCGTAGGCCAATGGGAGCAAGGTGCGTTCCCAGGTCTGTGAATATACTGTTGCCATGTCGGCCTCCATGAACAAGATGAGAATGCTCGTTCTATCACCAGGGCTGTACACTTCTTTGAGCAGTCTTTCCCGGCTCAAACTGCAGGAGTAGGCGTTGCACGCAGTAGAACATTGCCTATTACCAGCATATGCTCTTGACCTCACAGAAACATCAACATCTGCTCTTTCAAGTTCACAGATGAATCACAAGGCAGAGAGGAAAGGATGATCTCCGCCCACATGAGCATGGATCATCCGGCGCGACCTGGTAATAAGGCGAAAGTTAGAGTTTGTACAAGAACAGGAGAACCCGCAGTGGATCATCAGAAAGGGAAAAAGGAATCGACAGTGCAGTTTGCACACCCTGGTTGGCTCTTGCTGAGCGAGGAGGAACGACGACTCTTACAGGAGTATGTGAAATTAACACTCATCGCACAAATGGAAGATGAGCGTATCGAAGAGAACTGAGTGCGCATCAAGGTTCCCCAAAAAGCGCGGCGGAGGCGAGCCGGGCCTCTGCGCTCCTGAAAGGCGTAGAAGCGGAGTGAGCACTGTTAGGATGAGAAGGTCATTTGCCCAACGTTGGTATGTGCCAGCAATTTTTGGGCGTTGCGCCAAAGGATTTTCTCACGCACCTCAGGCTTGAAGTAATCCAAGGTGTAGAAGTCCTTCAGCCAGCGTTGTGGAGTGACGAAAGGGTAGTCTGAGCCAAACAAGAAGCGATCCTGTAAACGTGTAGCAGCTTCACGCAGTAATGATTCGGGCGTGTATTTTGGTGACCAGCCAGAGAGGTCATTGAACACATTGGCCTTATGCTGAACGATTGCGATCATCTCTTCGTGCCAGGGCCATGACGGGTGCGCGCCGATGATGGTGAGGTCAGGAAAATCGGCGGCCAATGAATCAAGGTATATGGGGCGTGTGTAATCGAGTTTGATACCCATACCTCCTGGTGTACCCGCTCCAAGTCCGTTCGTACCGGTATGAAAAAGCGTGGGTACACCCAGTTCCTGAATCTTCTTCATCAACGGATGGTAAGCGGAGTCGTTGGGATAGAACGCCTGTACTCCGGGATGAAATTTTGCGCCGACCAGTCCCAGTTCCTTGATAGCGCGCTCGATTTCTTTAATCGCTGCCTTTCCTTTATGGGGGTCAACACTGGCAAAGCCGATAAATTGCTGTGGATAACGCTGCACAATGGCTGCCACATAATCGTTTCCGAGAGGTGGCAGACCAGTAGCGGATTCCGCGTCCCAGGCCAGCAGGACACCAATCATATCGAGTTCCGCGTAATCGGTGGCTATTTGCTCAATATCCTTCAGTTTCACCTCGGTACGGAAGAAGCGCTCGGCTGCCTTTGCGTAGGGACCGAGCGTAATCTGCATAAACTCTGTCGTCGGTAAGTGGACATGGAAGTCGATGGCGCGTGGCATACTCTGTTCCTCCAAGAAAATAAGTTAGCATAGCATTGTGCCTGTGGTATTCTGTATTATAGTCTCCTCTGAATGGCAATGTCCAAGTCCGACCCCACGGAGGGATAGGTTGTTCTCATATGCCATGGACTGCATTCGGTACCGTCTCAATTGCCATCGAAGGCATGCCAATCAAGCAAGGAGAGTTTCCATCTCCACGAATTGCGATCTCAGACCCGTTGGACTTATGAGCTTCTCGTCTTAAGATTTATGACATCATTTGCTCTTCAGAAGCCTTTTTCACAAACGCGACATTACCAATGAATTTATCAAACGCGTGACGAGTTCGCTCGATTATACATAGGGTTGTTTTATGGAGTCCGATTCGTCTAAATCAACATAGATATGATGCCAAATTCATGAGTAATCCTGCGCAATTCGTCGAGTGCTCATGAACGTATTCGATATAGCCAAGTTGGGCAGGAGTTCGCAGATGAATTGACTTGCTCTATACTTGACTCTATACTGAATGTCATACCGTAGTTACGGGTGCGAGAGCAAGGAGATTTTCCAATGTCATTCACCGAAGATGAACTTCAATCTTTCAATACCATTCTTGAACAAAGGCTAATGGCTCATCGGCGAGATATGGAACGCGCTTTGGACCAACGAATGAATGACTACCGCCGTGAACTTGATCAGCGGCTTGTGACTGTGCAAGCGGATGTGCAACGCAATGTATCTCAGAAACTTACTGATTTCCAGATCCGACTTGAAACCATCCTGAGTGAAAAGCTGAATGCACAGCCAGCACGAATACTCCAGACATTCGACAGTAATTCCGAAGAGAGACAACAGCGATTCGAAGACAATATTGATCGTATGCTGGCCGCCCAACTTCTCGGTATTGAACAACTCATTAACCAGTATTCATCGCGAAATGAGTCTGGAGATATGGCTATTACGACAGGTGTTCCTGCACAACTAGAAGCGATTGAGGTTCAAACGGAGCTGCCCTGGGAGGATTTGATGGATGTCATTGGTAAGGCACTCGATGATCGTCTATCGATGTTGAATGATGTAATCCAGAGATCCCTGAAAAATCTTGAGCAATATCTGTCTCTACGTATTCATAGTCTGCGTGACGAGTTTTTGCATAATCAAACTCTGGGGCAGGGACATCATGCATTAAATGACGATAATCCAACAAGTATTCAGGAAGTATTGCATGGTATTGAACATCTTGAGCGTATTATAGAATCAATGCAGGTAGCAATGACATCCAATCATGCATTGCTCTCTAATCGCCTGTATCACCATCAACAACTGCCACTTGATCGTGCTCATTCTGCCGGTGATCACACTCGGACAATACCTAATGGTGTGAATAAGCCTCTTCCAATAACGGAAGAACATGTTACAAATGGTCTGGAGCCAGGAGGAATTCCAGGACAAGCAGAGATGGAAGAGTAATGAGGGCCATAAATACCCTGAATATGTGAGAAATTACAGGAAGCTTCCTTCCTTCCTTCCTTCCTTTCATGTTATTGATAATCGTAAAAGCCCCGAGCGCTTTTCTTACCATGCATTCCTGAAATCACCATACGGCGCAGTAGAGGAGGTGGCGCATACAGCGGATCTTTATATTCCTCGTAAATGGCCTCTGCAGCCCAAAGAGTGGTATCGAGTCCGACATAATCAAGTAAAGTAAATGGCCCCATTGGATAACCACAACCCAACTTCATGGCGGTATCAATATCTTCGCGTGTAGCCATACCGTTCTCTAGCATGCGGATCGCCGCCAACAGGTAAGGAATGAGCAAAAAGTTAACGATGAAACCGGCAGTATCTTTTGCCAGCACGGGAGTTTTCCCCAGAGAAATGGCGAATTGCTTCACAGTCTCAATGGTGTCTTCTGAACTTAATATCGTTCTAACGACCTCAACGAATTTCATAACAGGAGCAGGATTAAAGAAGTGTAATCCGCAGACCTTATCAGGTCGTTTGGTTACTGCGCCCATTTGTGTTACGTTGAGTGACGAGGTATTCGTCAGCAGTAGTGCTTCAGGCTTTACTATACGGTCGAGCGTGGGGAACAGGCGTACTTTATCTTCCATGTTTTCGATCACTGCTTCTATGACCAGGTCACAATCGGCAAAATCTTTCATGTTCAGTGTTCCATGCAACCGACTGCGGTTCTCATCGACCTGTCCTTGTGTGAGTTTTCCCTTACTCGACATCATTTCCCAGGCGCTATAAATACGGGTCAGGCCCTTGTCAAGTAGTTCTTGATTTACCTCGCGTACTACCGTCTCATACCCTGATTGGGCACAGGTTTGTGCAATCCCTCCACCCATCAGGCCACAACCGACAACACCGACTTTTCGTATATCCATCGACTGTTACTCCTTATCTATGAAATTACGGATTTCCCTGGCTGGACCATCTTCGGTGCCAAAAATAATTGTATAGTGATTCAAATTGGGGAAATTGACATAATGACAGTTTTTGATACTATGCTGAATAGCCGCTGCTGCTTCCTCCGTCAGTAGTTGGTCATTATCAGTAAATAATCCCTGACCTGCGCGCATCAAGAGCGTTGGAACTGTAACGTCCTTCCACAACTCTTCGGGCGTATTCTCAGAAAGCTGTTGCTGGCCATCCTGGAGCACACCTTCACGATAGGCTTTAGAGACCACTGATCCATCACTATTACGGCGCACATCGTGCTCGAAGTAGAAATCGATATAGCGATTCCAGTAAGGTCCTAGGAACGGAGCTGCTTTCAGACGTTGTATGTACTCTTCATACGAAGGAACTGGTGTTCCCAACCGATTCATGGAAGCAGTAAGCCAGACAGGTTGCTCCTCAATTGTTTTCCACGGGGGTGATACGCCAGCATCGATTAAAATAAGTTTGCTAAGTTTCTGAGGATAATGCACCGCGAAATAAAGCGCAACAAATGCTCCCATGGAATGTCCAGCTACCACTGGACGATCCAATCCCAGTACATCGATCAGTTCAGCTAAATCAGTGGCATGAATAGAAATACCATATCCACTCTCAGGTTTGTCACTATCTCCTCTACCACGTAGATCATAGGCAAAGACACGATGATCACGAGCCAAATCATCGGCAAACGCCTGAAAACAGTAAGCGTTTGCGGTAATGCCGTGTAAAAAAATCATTGGGGGACCCTGCCCACCCCATTGGACATAATGAAATGTATTGTCTCCTGCCATGATAAATTCATCGCGCACTGGACTTATTGACATGATCTGCTCCTTGTTCTTGAAATGAGTGCCACTTGTTGATCATTGCCTTGATTAGAGGTGCACCTTCTTCGTAACGCTGTTGTGGTGAGCGCCATTCGACTTTTCCATCACGGGATGCTATTCCTCGCAAAAAAACGTTCTTTACAATACCCAGGTAGCGATTCATCTCTGGAGCAAACAGAAGTGCTCTATTGCTATCTTCCATAAAGAAATAGTTACCCTGGGTGGTATACCACTGGCGTACATCTTCCTGGTAGGAAACGATGATGTTATGCAGATTCTCGTCGGGATCGTATCCACTCATTCCCCAGGGGAAACAGTGTAAGTGAGCATGGAAGACAGTTTGCTTGAAAATGCCATGTTCCCAGAATACCACTGGTGCATAACAGTGTGTGAAAAATCGTTGAACTTCACGTTTTATAGAGAATAATTCAGCGTCTAGTTTGGCAGGAACTTCTCCATAACAAGCATAGTGTTGCTTCGGAATTATTAAGATGTGACCCTCGACCAGTGGAGCGTGATCAGCAACGAGGAGAAAATTTGGCGTTTCTTTCAGAATATATGATATTTCGGTTCGCTCACAAAATGCGCAGTCGCTACCATTTGATTCAGTATTTAAGGAGGCATTGCTCCCGTTTAGCATGCAGATTGCTCCTTTTAGCGTGTTGTTAAAGAGACACTTTGAGTATATCCCAGAGTTAAGCGCCTTAGCAAGCACTTTGCTTCTCAATTACCCTGCATGACGGAATCCAGCCTCAGCCATGGTAAGTGGTTGCCCTTCGCCCAGCATGCCAACATCTACAACTTCCGCGATAATCAACGTTGAATCACCTGCTTCGGCTGTGTGGATTACTTCGCAGGCAATCCAGGCAAGTGCATCTTCTAGAATTGGACAGCCATTTGGGCCTTGGTGGAATGTTACATTTACCAGCTTATCTGGATGCTGCAAGGCCGATTTACCGAGTTTACCTGCCAGTTCTCGATCTCCTGAACGTAAGACATTGACAGAAAACTTTCGACTGCGCAGAATCATTGGCAACGATTTCGAGATATTCTCAACAGATACAGCGAGCAATGGCGGATCGAACGATACCTGTGTTAGCCAGTTTGCTGTAAATAGGTTTACTTCACCTTCATTAGCACACGAAACTGCGTAGAGGCCATAGGTGAAGGTGCGTAAGACTTGTTTTTTTAGATTCGGGTCCATTTATTACTCCAATGGTTACCTAAGTGCAAACATAGAGTCATTTAATTCTGAAACAAGAAGGCCGGTTACAGAAACTCAAAGGCGATCGTCACTGAGGGCAGCTGAAATATTCATCTGTATCTACCATACCAGAAAAATACTTCATTCACAACAGGTTTCATGTTAGGGGCCAATCGGTGCAACGGGTAGTGATGCTGGAGTTTTTCCCTGGCTCCACTCTATCAACGCAGTCTGAACTGCTGGAGATAGGAATACCGCGGCGTGGTTGATTCCTACCTGCCCGATAGCAGGGCAGTTCGGATTCCCCTCCGTGATCACCCTTGCGTACAGCCGGGAATCGTTGCCCTGATCAGTTACCCACTGGGTACTGAGAAACCGGGAGTCCGGCGTGCGGTCGTATCTGGGGCACACGTTAAAATTAAACGTGTAATCCCGCAAGTTCCCGATTGCCAGCACATCAATATGATTGCGGACTGCGGCTTGTGCAACGCGCTGGTTTGTGTAATCGCCGCCGCTGACAGCACGCATCAAACTATCTTTGCCGCCAAACGGAACTGATGTATTCCCGTCCGGGAAGAGATGAACCAGGTCAGCCAGACTCTTCAGCACGAGGTGTTTGGACGCAAGTACCTTACATTGCATCTGGTATGCATGTGACACCAGGGCGTAGTAGATCCCGTGAAACCCTGGTATGCCACCCAGAGGTGAGCTCATGGTTGCAATGCCTAGGACCTGGCCTCCATTGAAATTGAGGTAACCGTAGATCATCATGTCTGCGAGCAGTCCATATGCGATCACCCCGCCCATGCTGTGTCCAATCACATAGACCTGGGTGTTCGCGTGAAGTTCCAGATAGTTGATGATCTGCATTTTCAGCCGGGTTACCAGCTCGCTTATGTGATGCGTGAACGTTTCCTCGCATGTATATGGCAACGGGTTACCCAGTTTGTCAATTCCCCGGTAGCTGTAAATCATGAAGTCCGCATCGGGATGAACCTTTTTCAGTGCTTTGACAATGTGTCCGAAGTCAGTGTCGGTGCTTTTACTCAAAAGCCCGTAGGCTAACACGAACAGCTTGTGGGGTGGGGGTGGCAGGACTACTTTATACCCATAAATTTCAGCCGTGGATGTTGACGAGTCGTACCGCCTCAGGAATACCATGCCGTTGTTTACCACCGGTGGAGAATTTACTTCCAAACTTGACGGATCAGAGCCAAGCTGGTCGCCTGACTTTTCATCGAGAACAAAGACATGCTGACCCTGGTTGTAGTATACGACGTAGACAGCGCCATTCTGGACAGTGATTTCGGGAAGACCTGTATGAGATACGTCTGTCAGGGTTTCCTGCCATGCAACGGCGCCGTTTGTGGCGTTTATGGCTTCCACACCAAACCCGTCAGGTGAGCGAAATGACGTGTAGATGCTATTGCCATCCGCTGTGAGAAAATCAGGTTCATGATTTGAGTCCTTTAAGTCCCAGATTTTTTGACCAAATGACTTGTCATAGGCTGAGACTGAAGTTATCAAACCCGAGCCTGACGGTGTTGTGGAAAGGATAGCGATAACGCTATCGGTTACGAGAAGCTGTCGGTAGGTATTTTGTCCGTTGGCGTCGCCCAGGTTGAGAGACCACAGCAGGTCTCCGCTTTTCGTAATCGCCAGCAGGACTGAATCGCTGCCGGTGTTGCTGCGTGCCAATACGTAGAGAATAGTATTGAAAATTACTGGTTTTTGCGTGCCAATGCATGCGCAATTTGTTCTCCAGAGGTTTTTTCCCGATACCCCGTCGTATGCAGTGACGTTGTACAAGTCATCGGTTGAGCCGCCAACAGAGTAGACTATACCGTTATTGACAGTGGCAACCGGTAATGGCAGTTCGCTCATTTGTGGTGTCTGGTCGGCGGAGGCATCAAAGAGATGGACGAAGCCATCAAGGGAGGTGACAGAGACCTTGTCGTTATCGACGCTCAGGGAGTCGGGATCAAGTTGTCCGTATGGGCTCAAGTCCCTCTGGTACTCGAGTTGGCCGGACTTTTGGTCAAATCCGAGAAGCTGGGTTCCTACAAGCTGGTACAAAACGCCGTTTGGAGATGTGACCGGGTTGCCTGCAGCCTGAAACTGGCGGGGTAGAGGCGTGTGCCAGATCAGTTGTAATTGGGCACGTGTGGGTGGTCTTTCAGGTGTTTTCATGCCGCCAAAGATGTCAATTGGCGGGACGAACATTCCAAGCTGGTATGCGACGAACAGGATTGTTGAGGCAATCAACAGAATGCCTAGAATAGACCCGACTATGGCTAATTTGGTTTTCATACTGAGGGACGTGCTACTCCAAACGTTCTAACACTACCGCGTAAACTGTTTCTCTCTTCAAAGGCCTGCAGTATTTCTTCCCGACGTTCTTCTGAGTACGCAGGCGGCGACGGATGTTCTCGGGTTTGCCGCTTGCATACCTTCCATCGATAGTTCTGCTTCCCAATGGGAGAACGACCGTTTCGCACGATCTCTTCGCTTCTGCTGTGGGGGCAATGAACAGTGGTGATGACCATGGAATCTCTGCCCCTCCAACGATTGTTGCCCATACTTTACCACAACATTCCCTTTTCCACCACTACACAAAATAGATGGAAAAATGGCATGAGAAGGCTCGAGATGCCGACCCGTTTTGTTATCGCATTTAATGAACATAGCACTAAGCTAGGATGGATGGCACAGAAGATTATCTTATCAATTGAGCGACAGCACGTCATGTTCATTCCGGCGCAAGACCCCAGCGTTCCGGGGAGCGCCAGAGGCTAGAAAGGATCAGCTCGCGGATGAACACCAGCTCCTTCGGCAGCCGGTCGTACAGCTTCACAAAGAGCTCCTCATGTGCGAGCAGTTCCTGCTGCCAGAGGTCGCGGTCAACGGACATAAGTTCGTTGAACTGTTCGCGTGTGAAGTCCTCCATCCCGCGCCAGTCCAGGTCCTCATAGCGCGGCATCCAGCCGATTGGACTCTCGATGCTCACGGCACGGCCGCGTGCTCGCTCGACGATCCATTTGAGGATACGCATGTTCTCCCCGAAGCCCGGCCACAGGAAACGGCCTTCTGCATCGCGCCTGAACCAGTTCACACAGAACGACCTCGGTGGGTTCGGCAGTTGCCGCCCGAAGTTCAGCCAGTGGTTGAAGTAGTCGGCCAAGTGGTAGCCGGCGAACGGCAGCATCGCGAATGGGTCGCGGCGCACCTCGCCGAGCTTGCCAGCTGCCGCTGCAGTCGTCTCCGAACCCATGGTGGCTGCGGTGTAGACCCCGTAGTTCCAGTTGAATGCCTGGTAGACCAGCGGCACGGTGTTCGCGCGCCGACCGCCGAAGATGAACGCTGCGACCGGGACGCCCTGCGGATCGTCTGCTGCAGGGTCGATCACTGGACACTGGCTGAGCGGCGCGGTGAAGCGCGCGTTCGGATGGGCGGCCTTGCGCCCGCTATCGGGTGTCCAGTCCCGGCCGGTCCAGTCGACAAGGTGCGCGGGTGGGGTCTCGGTCATGCCCTCCCACCAGACATCACCGTCGTCGGTAAGTGCGACATTGGTGAAGATGGTGTTGGCGCGTATGGATGCCATGGCG
>Ga0207684_10003944_pt1 | contig 14202 bp, 14 predicted proteins | sample KBSK5501metaG_FD_184342 | JGI IMG/M metagenome (GOLD analysis project Ga0207684, IMG submission 184342) | Corn, switchgrass and miscanthus rhizosphere microbial communities from Kellogg Biological Station, Michigan, USA - KBS K5-50-1 metaG... | ecosystem: Host-associated > Plants > Roots >...
ACCGAGCTTCATGCCAGCGAGCTGGATGCCCGTCATCCCGGTGTTCACGACCAGGACGAACGCCGCGCCGATGGCCACGACCGCGACGGTCGCGGCTATGACGCGCCTCAGGACCCGAGCCTCACGCGTCGCATTCTCAGGCCGCGACGACCTCTCCGACCCATTTGATCCATAAGAATCCGCGAAGACTCGGGGCTACGAGACGGAGCGGATACCCGTGCCCGGCCGATAGCGGCTCTCCGCCGACGTGGGTCGCGAGCAACGCTTGTTCGGCTTCCGAGCGGTCGAACGTCCAGCGATGCCCGGTGACGGAGATGACCTCGACACCTGTCGCGCCTTCGCCCATCCCGCATCTTGCGAGCACATCCATCAGCGAAATCCCCGACCAGCGCTGCTCGCTCCACCATCCGCCGGTGCAGTCGAGCACGACCGATTCCTCACGGCGGGGAAGCTTGGCCAGATCGGCGTAGGAAAGCTCAACCGGACGAGCGCCCTCCGCGCCGCTCACGCGAAGCCGCCACGACTCGACATCGATGCTCGGCACGGTGTCGAGGCTCCAGATCGTCACCGGGAACGCGTTGCCGGAGAACGAGCCCGCGTGGCGCGATCCGCTCTCACGTCGTGCGAGCGCGATCCGATCGAGCGCGACAGTCACGACGAATGAAGCGGCGAGCAGAGTCAGGCCGCGGAGCGCGGCGCGACGGCCCGCGAGGGTGACGAGCGCGGGACGCGACTCGCCGCGCGCGAGCACGTGAGCGACGACGAGGGCGCCCAGCGCGAGACCGGCGATGACGTGGAGATTGAGCGCGGAATACGCGAACGGTCGATCGAACGAGACGATTCCCGCCGTCCACGCGATGCCGAGCGACGCCGCCACGACGGTCAAGCCCGCGGTCGCGAGTCCGATCCAGACGCCCGACCCGCGAACACCGCGGCGGCGGAGGGAACGCCGCGCGATCGCGTACTTCCACGCGAGCGCGAGGACGAGAGCGACACCCGCGACGCGATGCGCGACGTACAGCGGCGCTGCAGCGACGTCGGGGAGCAGCCACGCCACGATCCCCGACACCAGCAACGTGGTGATCGCGGCGAGTAATACGAGATTGGCGAGCCTGCGGGGCACCGACCGATGCTAGTCCGCATCCGCTGGCAGACTGGCGCTGTGCCCGAACGAGAGCTCGTCGTCTTGAGCGAGGAACCGCTGAACGCGGAGACACGGCTCGACGAGAAGACGCCTGCGATCACGCCGGCGGGCAAGCATTACGTTCGGACACACTTTCCGATCCCGACCGGTCCGCGCTCGATCGTCATCGACGGGGCCGGCACCGGACCGCCCGCGATCTCGCTCGACGAGATCCGATCGTTGCCGGCTCGGTCGATGGTCGTAACGCTCGAATGCGCCGGGAACGGAAGGCGATTTCTCGAGCCTAAGGTGCCCGGAGAGCAATGGGGCCTGGGCGCCGTCGGCACGGCGACGTGGACCGGCGCGTCGCTCCGAGATGTCCTACGGACGGTCGAGATTCCGAGCGGATCAGTCGAACTACTTTTCCGCGGCGCCGATGCGGGCGTGCCGAAAGACCTGGGAAGGCAGATCAGCTACGAGCGCTCATTGCCAATCGCGGACACGCTCGGCGACGACATCCTCGTCGCGTACGCCATGAACGGCCAACCCATCCCGCGCGAACATGGCGGACCGCTGCGTCTCATCGTTCCGGGGTGGTACGGGATGGCCTCGGTGAAGTGGCTGGCCGAGATTCGGGTGCTCGATCAACCGTTCAAGGGGTTCTTTCAGACGGACCGCTACGTGATCGACGGCCGCCCGCTTCGCGTTCTGGAGCCTCGCGCCGTCATCGCATGGCCTGCCGACGGCGCGGAAGTCAGCAGCCCGCTTGGGCTCCGGGGTTATGCGTGGTCTGGCCGCGCACCGCTCGACCGCGTCGAGGTGAGCGTTGACGGCCGGTCACATCGTGCACCGCTGGCAACCGCTGATTCGGCCCATTTCGCGTGGCGCGAGTTCTTGCTTCGCCTCGTACTCGATCCCGGCGACCACGTTCTCGTCCCACGGGCGATCGACCGCGACGGGAACACGCAGCCGCTCTCACCTCGGTGGAACGCTCTCGGATACGCGAACAACGCGGTGCGACCGATCCGGATCCGCGTGCGGAGTTAGGCGGCCACGACCTCGAGACGATCGGCCACCTCGTCGAGCAGCGTGCGCACCCGCGCGGCGACGTCGGGCAGGAGGGCCTGAGCCCCAACGATGTTCGACTCGGCGCCCGAGTGCGGATTCAGGCGACCGTCGTCGATCCCATCAAGCACCCGTCCGTTGACGCGGTCGTAGACCGGCAGCGAGGCGCTGTTCCGGCCGTCGAACCACGCGCGCGCTTGATCGCGCCACCGCGAGTACACGGACTCGCCGGTCGCCTGGTAGAGGCGATCCATCGCGTAGACCGCGGCGGCGACACCGTAGGGCTGGACGGTGCGGTCCGGGAACGCGCGCTCGATCTGCGGCACAAGCAGCGCGTTCGCGCTCTGCCGCGCGAGGTCGAGAAGGTCGGGGCGATCGAGGAGCGGAGCGGCCTCGGCGAGGACGCCCTCATGCACATGGCCCCAGAGGTGCGGAGGCGCCGTCTCGGCGGGGGAATTCAAGAGGACGTCGCCGTCGCGGCAGTCGGCGATCTCGTCGCACCATCGCTCGAGCGTCTCGCGAAGGACCGGTGTCAGGCCCACCCGCATGAGGTCGAGAGCGGCCAGCACCTGGATGGTGCGCACGTCGGGTGGTGCGGGGTTCTCGGTCGCGAACGCAAAGCCGCGTGCGAGCGGGAACGCGACACGCGGGTCCCGCAACACCAGATGCGCCTTCGCGAGTGCTCGGACCGCGCGCGCTTGCCAGAAGGTCCCTCCCGCGTATGAGGTCGGACCGTCGGTATTGACGGTCCCGTCCCACTCGCGGATGAAGTTGTGGAACCGACCATCCTCTCGCTGCATGTAGAGGACGAAGTCGACGAGACCGGTCGCCCATTCACCCAGGCGGCGATCACCCGTATCGCGGTAGAGATCGAGAAGGAGCACAACGGCACGCGCTGCGTCGTCGATGCAGGCGACGCCTTCAAAGCCCCGGTCGCGCGCCACGAGACCGGCGTCTTCGTCGTCTGCGTACACGCCCAAGGCGACGGCGCGCGGCCCGGCCGCGGGAACGCGGCGAGTCAGCCGCGCGAGCTGCCTGATCATCGCGGCCACGGCTCCAGGCTCGCGAGGATGTCTCTGACCGAGAAGTCGGCCGCTGCGATGACCGAATCCGCCGCGCCGTAGTACATCCGGATCGTGTCGTCGTCGAGATGGATGACACCGCAGGAGAAGATCGTGTCGTTGAAGAGGCCGAGCCGCTCGTATGCCGTTCCGGGCGCCATGATCGGCGTCGCTGAGCGCGCCAGGACCTTGCGCGGGTCAGCCGCGTCGAGGAGCAGACCACCCATCGCGTAGCGGTGGTTGCGGTTCACCCCGTGGTAGAGCTCGAGCCAGCCTTCGCTGGTCTTGAATGGCACCGCCGACCCGCCGGTGCGGAGCTCGTCCCAGTGATCCCATCGCGGCAGACACAGGGTCTCGTGACCGCCCCACTGCGTGAGCTCGTCGGAGAACGCGATCCAGACGCCCATGATCCGGCTGAACGACTGTGGCATGGGACGCGTCAGCGCGACGTACTTTCCATTGATCCGCTCGGGAAAGAGGACGACGTCCTTGTGGTCGGGAAGAAAGATGACGCCGCGGCGCTCGAACGAGGTGAAGTCTTTCGTGGTCGCGAGGCTCGTGGTGATGCCCCACCGCGAGACCGACACGTACGTGATGTAAAAGGTCCCGTCGATGAGCGTGATGCGCGGATCCTCGACGCCGTATTCCTCGCTGTCGAGGTGCGGCGCGATCGCAGGGTCGTCGTCGATGGTGAAGGCGATCCCATCGCGGCTGCGCGCGAGGCGCAGGTGGCTTATCTGCGCGAGGTAATCGGTGTAGCCCTCGTTGGTCACTCCGAGCACCCCGGTGCTATTCCGGTACCGGATCGAGCGAGGATCCCGGAGATCGAGGCCGGGGAGATCCTTGGGGATATAAGCCACGACGACCCGCGGCTTGCTGCCGCTCGTGTCGAGGAAACACATCCCGATGACGTCGTGTTTCGTGTACCCCTTCGGCATGGGCTGGAGAACCGGATGCGGCCCGTCGAGGTCGAGGGTCATCGCGTCCGGCGCCGGGTCGATATCGCTGCGCGGACGCTCGGCGACCCGTAGGAGCAGGATGACCTCGCCATTCAGCTGCGCGGTCGCGGCGTTGAAGACCGAGACCACCTCGAGCTCGGGAAGCGACGGCTTGACGTCGCGTGCCGTGATGAGCGGGTTCTGCTCCAGCCGGCGACCGAGTCCTGTCGTGCGATCAATGGGTACCGTCGTCATGAGGTGTGGACGGGACTCTCGGTGTCGATCGGCTCCTCGGCGGGATTCGCCGGCGGCTGCTCCAGCAGCTCGCGAGTGAGCGCGAGCACGCGCCGGCCCACGTTCGGCCACGCCATCTCCTTGCCGTACTCGTAGGCGCGCCGCTCGAGCTCCGCCTTCAGAGCGGGGTCGTCGAGGATCGCAAGCACCGCGCGCGCGAGGCCATCGGGGTCGCGCACGTCAACGAGCAGGCCACGGCCGTCGGCGAGCGCTTCGGCGGCGTGAAGGTAGCGCGTCGAGACGATCGCCTTGCCCGCCCCGAGGGCGTACGCCAGGGTGCCACTCGTGATCTGGTTCAGGTCGAGGTACGGCGTCACGTAGACGTCGGTCGCGAGGAGGTAGTCCACGATCTCGCGCTGCGTGAGGTACTGGTTCACAAAGCGAACGTGGTCGGACATCCCCGAGCTCTCGATCTTGCTGACGAGCTCGTTCCGATATTGCTCGCCTGCCTTCTTCAGGAGCTCCGGATGCGTTTGCCCGACGATGAGATACAGCGCATTTGGGTGGCGCGCGATGATCTCGGGCATCGCCGCGATCATGTACTCGAGGCCCTTGCGCGGATCGACGAGGCCGAAGGTCGAGAGGATCGCGCGGTGCTCCACGCCGAGCTGCCGCTTCAGTCGATGCCGGCCACGCGGCACGATCGCCGGCATTCCGTGCTGGATCACGACCGGTCGCTGCGAGATGCCGTAGACGTCGCGAAGCAGCCGCGCAGCGGTCTCGGCCATGACCACGACCCTGGTGCTGCGCTCGGCGATGCGACGAACGACCTCGCGGATCTGCGGCTCCGGCTCGGGGAGCACCGTGTGCAGCGTCGTGATCACCGGCTTGCGCAGTTCTTCGAGGAAGGGCACCGCATGATCGTCGTACACGCCGTCTCGCCACACGCCGTACAGACCGAACTCGTGCTGCAGGTTGACGACGTCGACCGACGACTCATTGATCGCGCGCGCCGCGCCGCGGTAGCTCTCCCTGTCGCCCTGCTTGATCCGCCAGCGGACGTCGGGCCCGTACGCACGCGCGGTGTTCGGCTCGTCGATCGCGGCAGCGACACAACGGACCGCTGGGTCGGCCGCTTTTACAGCCGCCATGAGATCGGCGGTGAACGTGGCGATCCCGCAGCGGCGCGGTATGGCTGAAGCGACAAAGGCGATACGCACAAGACCATTCTGCGGTGACAGCGCTTCCTTGGTCGGCAAGCTGATACCGGGGGAAGGAACACCTGGGTGAATCGCCACCTTTACCTGGTCGAGCAGGAAATGTGCCCCGACCCGCCTACTTGTCGTGCGACACAGGAAGTTTCGCGTTGCGCCATGCGGTGAACCCACCGCGCATATTCGCCACCTCGCGCCCGCTCGATTCGAGCAGGCTCGCCGCGAGGCTCGACCGGACTCCGCTCGCGCAGTACAGCACGATCGGACGATCGACCGGGAGCTCGTGCGCCCGCTCGCGAAGCTCCTCAAACGGAATGTGGACCGCGCCGGGCGCATGTCCGGCGCTCCACTCGGATCGCTCGCGCACGTCTACCAGGAGCGCACCCTCGGACGAACGCCCGGCCGCCGCCCGAGGGTCGAGCTGCTCTATCCGCAGGGTCTCCTCGTCGGGAGCGGGATCAGGCGCTGCGTAACCACGGACGTCGTCGTATCCGATGACGGCGAGCTGTCCGCGCAGGCGCTCCGCCTGCTCCGCGTCTGTCGTGAGGATGACCATCGGAGAGCCGAACGCGACGGTGGCGCCGACTCGAACCGCGAAGGAATCGTTGCCTACGACGTTCAGCGCGGCCGGTCGATGACCAGCACCGAAAATGTGCGGTGGTCGCGGGTCGATGCGGATCGCGTCGCGTGGGATCTCACGGACGAACGGAAGAGGCGCCCGCGAGGCGATCGGCGCGCCGTGCGCATTCAGGGTGCGCACGTGCGGGTAATAGGCGGGCGCGACGGGTAATCCTTCGGCGATGGCGGCGCGGAACGCGTCGAAGCCACCTGTCGCCGACCGCGCGACGTGGTTGTGGCGCCGCTCGAAGCCGAGCGTCGTCCAGCGCGAGCCCGCGACCTCGGCGCTGCAGGCGCTGCCGCCGCCGTGGGTCGGGAAGACCGCAACGTAGTCGGCGAGCGTGAGCAGGCGATCACGCAGCGTGTGATATGCGGATCGCGCGAGCTCCTCCTCGAGCTTCGGCCCGAGTAGATCGACCCGCGCGATCTGACCGACGAGAAGCGCACCGCCCGAGAAGAGGTACTGCGGGTCCTCGGAACGACGCACATCCGCGACGAGATAAGCGACGTGCTCGGGAGTATGCCCCGGGGTCGCGACGCACTGAACCCTGAGCTCGCCGATGTTCACGACGTCGCCATCCGCGTGCGAGGCGTGGGCATACGCGAGCGCGGCATCTTTGCCGGCGTGCACCGCGATCGGTCGCAGCAGAGCGAGGGCCCGGGACCCCGAGACATAGTCGTTGTGCACGTGCGTCTCGAACGAGTCGGTGATGAGCACGCCCAGTCGTGCGGCCGCGCCGAGGTAGGTGTCGATGTTCCGGTCGGGGTCGACGAGAAAGGCGACGCCGGCGTCGGGGTCCGCTACGAGATAGCTCGCGTGCCCGAGACCGGCGTCGAAGAACTGTTCGATCAGCAACTCGCGCGCACTCTAGCGCGCGTTCCCGTTACGGTCGCGGTTGCTCGCGGACCGCCTTGGACTCCTGCTGCAGCACCTCTTCGCCTGGACCCAGGTCCTCGTCTTGTCGCGCGATCACCGTGGGTATGCGCTCATCGACGCTCTTGCTTTTTGCCTCTGCCTCTTCGAGTGAATCGTCGGGACGCGGCTTGTCTTTATCCATGCGTCCCGGAGCGGCAAGCCCCGTGCCGCATTGGTTTCAGACGCCGATGCCGGCGAATCCGAGCGCGCGTGGGAGGAGCGAGCCGAAGATCAAGCCACCGGCGGAGGCCGCGAGGACGAGAGCGACGATCTCGAGGCCGGAGCGCACCGGGTTACGCAAGGTCAGCCGTGACTTCGCGACGCCGAGGAAGAACATGGCCACGACCGAGATCGCGATCGCGGCGACCAGTGCGACTGGGACCGGCAAGAAGAAGAACGGGACGATCGGAACGAGCGCGGCGACGGCGAACGCGCTCGCCAGAATGAGCGCGCCCTGCAGGGGGCTCCCGCCCTCGTCGATGATGAGGCCGAGCTCCTTCTCCACCATCGTCTTGAGGAGCACGTTCGGAGAGCGCGCAAGCTCCGCCGCGGCGTGCTTGGCCGACGCCTCCGGCAGCCCTTCGCGCTCGAGCATGTAAGCGACTTCGGCTTCGGATTCGTGCGGTCGCTCGTCGACCTCGCGGCGCTCCTTCTCGATCTGCGCGAGGAAGATCTCGCGCTGGCTCTTCGAGCTCATGTATTCGCCCGCGCCCATCGAGATGACCTCGGCGATCGCGGCGGCGATCCCGGCGACGAGGACCGCGTACTGGTTGCTCGTCGCGGTCGCGACCGTGATCACGACCGTGAGGATGCTCGTCACGCCGTCCTGCGCGCCGAAGATCGCCTCGCGCACTTCGCTCAAGAGATCGGCCTCGCGGCGCTCGTCGCGCAGGTGGTCGTCGAGCCACGCCTTGCTCAGGTATTCGGGTGTCGGAGTGGCTCGCTCGGCCATCCTCAGGAGCCTACCTCCGGCGCTTGCGATGCGTGCCTCTGCTCCTCGGGTGGCCGTAGCCCGCGGAACGAAAAGAAAACGAGAAGGTCGTACACGACCTTGATCGCTCCCGCGGCAAAGAACGGCAGGCCAAGTGCGGCCACGCTGAAGGCCCAGCCGGTGACCGCCGGCGAGATCGCCGCGGCCGTGCTGCGCGCGACGTTCGTCAGACCGGCGGCCGCGGTGCGCTCGTCGGGGTCGACGACGGCCATCGTGTAGGACTGCCGGGTCGGCACGTCCATCTGCGAGATGCTCATCCGCGCGAGGAACATCGCGGCGGCGAGCGCGGCGGTCGGCATGAGCGGGACAAGCACGAGCAGCACGCTCGATGGCAGATGCGTGAAGACCATCGTGTTGATGAGGCCGATCCGAGTGGCGACCCAGCTCGCTGCGAGCAGCGAGAGGCCCGAGAGGACGTTCACGAAGAAGAACAGAACGCCGAGCTGTCCCGGATCGAAGCCCCAGCGCAGGAAGAACCAGTACGCGACGAGCGACTGGACCACAAGGCCGCCGGCGAAGGCGTCGAGACCGAAAAGCGCGCCGAGCCGCGCCACCGTGCCCGCGGAGCGATGCACCCCGACGAAACGACGCTCCCCTTCGACGCGCGCAACTTCGACCTTGTCCGAGAGGCTCAGAAAGATCACGAGGTTCAAAAGACCGATGACCGCGTAAAGCAGAAAGAGAGGGCGGTACGCGTCCGCGCCGACCAGACCGAGCGCCGCGAAGGCCGCGACGACTCCCGCGAAGAGCGAGCCCGCGGCCTGCGCGATGTTCGCCACGAACGCGTAGATCGAAAAGAGCCACGTCCGCCGCTCCGGCGGCGCGGTCTGCGGGAGGATGGCCTGCTCCACGGTGAGGAATGCACCCACCTCCGAGCTCGTCGCCGAGATCGTCCCGGTGAACGCGCCTAGCAGCAGGACCGGAAAGGTCGAGCCGAAGGCGAACAGAAGACCGCCCGCGATCATGAGGACGGCCATCGTCGCGACGGTGCGCCGCCGTCCATAGCGATCCGCGGCGAGAGCCCAGAGGACCGTCATCAGAGCAGAGCCCAGGATCGCCGCGGAAAGGACGAGGCCCACCTGGATCGTGTCTAGGCCGAGCCGAGCGAGGTACAGCGCGATGACCACGGCGAGGTACCCGTACGCGAAGGTGCGCAGGATACGGGTGACCAGGAGCTTCTTGCCGTCAGTCGAGAGCCAGGCGAGCGGCGCTGGAGTCCCCCTTAGATCAGATCACGCGCCCCGGTCCGCCGCCCTTGGCGACCAGGGCGAGGCCGGCGCGCGACCATGCGGTCACTCCGCCGTCGAGGTTCAGAGCTTCGCACCCGCTCAGGCTGAGGCCCTTGGCTGCACGATCGCTCCGCGAGCCGCTGCGGCACACCGCGACTACCACTCGGTCCCTCGGCACCTCCGCCAGGCGCGACCCGAGCTCGCCGAGGGGGATGTGCTGGGCACCTTCGATATGTCCGGCGTCCCACTCATCCTGCTCGCGAACGTCGAGGAGATGCAGTTCGGAACGCCGCTTGCTGACGTCCTGTGGCAGCACGGGACAATTCTGGCGCACGGAGGCGACATGGACCCAAAGGTGATGCGCGAGCGACTCGAGAGCGAACGCGCCGACCTCGCTTCGACGGTCGAGCGGATCAAGGAGCGCCTCGCCGTGCCTCAGCGCGAGAGCGGCGGCGACATAGCGCTCGCCGATCAGCACCCGGCAGACGTCGCGAGCGAGACCGAAGCGCGGGAGCTCGACCTCGCGCGGCAGAACATGTTCGAGGCTCGGGTCGGCCTCATCGACCAGGCGCTCCGGCGTCTCGAGCGCGGCGAATACGGTAAGTGCGTGATCTGCGGGAGAGAGATACCGCAGGAACGACTCGATCTGGTTCCGGAGACGCCGTTCTGTATCGAGGACGCGGAGCGCGAGCAGCAGAGCTCAACGCACTAGCGAGCTCTTGGGCACAATGGCCGGGTGAAGCCACCGTACCCGACCGAGATCCCACCGCTCCTTCCGCTCTTCCTGAACAAGCGACGCGCGAAGATGACTTTCCCGCTCCAGAAGACCGAGGAGCTCGGTCTCGATCGTCCCACATTCATCTGGACGATCAACCTCTCCTACCGCGGCGACCGCGGCGCGAGCGCCGATCCCGGTGACCTCGCGAGCGTCTACGGAACGATCCCCGGACGCTGGCTTCCGATGGCGGCCGCCGCCCGCGGCGCAGGCCTCGCCGAGGAGCGCGACGGACGCTGGTACCTGACCGAGCGAGGGCGTGGACTCGCCGCAGCGATGCACGAAGCAGCGCGCGCGCATTACGCGACGCTCACACCACTCCCGAAGAATGAGCTCGCGGAGCTCGCGCGTCTTCTCGATCGGGCGTTCCTCGCCGCGGCGAAGGCAGCCGAACCCGCCCACCGATTGCACACGCCTTTTGCGTGGGGCTACCGCGGCGACGACCCGCCGGCTGGCTCGTTCGCACAGCTGGACGCGGCGGTGTACGGGCTCTGGCAGGTGCGTGACGACTGCCACATCGCCGCGTGGCGCGCGTCCGGCCGCTCTGGACCGGACGTCGAGGTGCTCACGAGGCTCTGGCGAGAGGAAGCGGCGGACGAGGCCGCGCTCGTGGACCTGCTCACCCATCAGCGCCCCGACGACGTGAGCGCTGCGGTGGCGCGGCTGCGGAAGGATGGCCTCGTCGGGCCCAAGAATCTCAAGGCAACCGCGGAAGGCGCGAGCGCCCGGCAGAAAATCGAAGACGAGACCGATCGGCTGTTTTTCACGCCCTGGCCTGACGATATCGGGGCCAAGGGCCCGTGGATCGCCGAGAAACTCATCGAGGTGAACGCAGCGCTCGGTTAGCTGTGTGGTGAGCTTTCCGGCCGAGCGGGCGCTCGTCTTCACAAATGGCACGGCTTTTGCCGTCGTTCGTTACAGATGCTCGATCAGGAATCCGCGCCATCCTCCCGGCGCGAGACTTTGGGCGGCCGCATCCTCGTTGTCGATGACGATCGAGACGTCGCTCAGCTGGTCAGCACCGTCCTGGAGGAGGCCGGACACGAGGTCAAAGCGATCACCGACGCACGCCAGGCGATGGACACGTTCAACGACTACCACCCCGACCTGGTGACCCTCGACGTCCTCATGCCCGCGGTCGACGGCATCAGCCTATGCCTTGAGCTCCGCCGCAATTCCGACGTCCCCGTCCTCTTCCTCTCAGCGAAGGACGATCCACCCGATCGTGTCGTCGGGCTGCGCATCGGCGCCGACGACTACCTCGGTAAGCCGTTCGACAACGACGAGCTCGCCGCGCGAGTCGAAGCCCTGCTGCGACGGGACCGCTCGAACAATGACCACTCGAAGGATCGGCAGCTGCGCTTCGGGCGCTTCATCGTCGACCTCGCCAGCATGCAGGCGATCGCCGGGGACAAGCAGCTCCCCCTGACGCCGACGGAGTTCAAGCTCCTGCGCACCCTCGCCGGTGAGCCCGGACGCGTATTCACGAGAGACGATCTCCTCGTCGGCGTGTGGAGCTACGAAGCGGGGAGCGACACCCGCCTCGTCGATGTCCACGTCGGGCGGCTGCGTAAGAAGCTCGAGCACGCTGAGGTCAGGGATGTGCTTATCGAGACGGCGCGCGGGTTCGGGTATCGGCTGATCGAGCGCGCGAACTAGGCTCGCGTCGCGTCCGAACCGCGCCGGCGAGCTCGTTCAACACGGCAACCGTCGAATCCCAGCCGATGCAGGCGTCGGTGATGCTCTGCCCATAGACGAGGGGCGTGGTGTCAGGGTCCTGTCGCCCCTCGACGATGAAGCTCTCAGCCATCACACCCACGATGCCCCGCTCTCCTCCCGAGATCTGCGCGGCGACCTCGCGCGCGACCCCCGGTTGACGCGCGTGATCACGGAGGCTGTTGCCGTGCGAAAGATCGATGACGAGCTGCGCGGGCAACGATGCCACCGCCAGGGAGTCGAGCGTTCGACGCACGCTCGCGGAATCGTGGTTGGGGCCCGGCGTTCCGCCGCGAAGAACGACGTGCGCGCTCGGATTGCCTCTCGTCTCGACGATCGCCGCCAGGCCCTGCTCGGTAACGCCCATGAAGCTGTGCGGCTCGCGGGCCGCACGCACGGCGTCGATCGCGACCTGGACGCTTCCGTCGGTGCCATTCTTGAAGCCGACCGGCATCGACAAACCCGAGGCGAGCTCGCGGTGCACCTGACTCTCGGTGGTGCGCGCGCCGATCGCCGCCCACGCGACGAGATCGCTCGTGTATTGCGGTGAGATCGGATCGACAAACTCACACGCCGCAGGCACTCCGATCTCGACGAGATCGAGGAGCAGGCGCCGCGTCAGGCGAAGACCGTCGTTGATGCGGAACGAGCCGTCGCGGTGCGGGTCGGAGACCAGGCCTTTCCAACCCACGCTCGTTCGCGGTTTCATGAAGTACGCGCGCATGACCACGAGAAGATCGTCCCGGAGCTCTTCGCCGAGCCCCTGGAGGCGGCGCGCGTAGTCGAGCGCGGCGACGGGATCGTGAATGGAGCACGGCCCGACGATCGCGATCAGCCGGTCGTCCTCCTGGGAGAGGATCCGCGTGAGGTCGTCTCGCCATTTGGCGACGAGGCGCGATCCCTCCTCCGAGAGCGACAGCTCCTCGAGGATGATCGCCGGCGGCACAAGCGGCCGGTAGCCGGTGACGCGAAGGTCGCGTGTCTTCATCGCACTATTGTTCCCGACGTGCCGCTTTACGGCTACCGGGGTAAGACACCGAAGGTCGCGTCAGACGCGTTCATCGCGCCGACGGCCGTTCTTATCGGCGACGTGACGGTCGAGAGTGGCGCGTCGGTGTGGTTCGGGACGGTGCTGCGCGGCGACATGGATCGCATCGTCATCGGCGCGCGTTCGAACGTGCAGGACAACTCGACGATCCACACGGACGAAGGAGAGCCGACGCTCGTGGGGCCGGATGTCACGATCGGCCACAACGCTCTCGTCCATTCGAGCGTCATCGCGCGTAACGTCCTTATCGGACAGGCCGCTGTCCTGGTGGGCGGGAACGTGATCGGTGAGGAGACGATTGTCGGCGCCGGAGCGGTGCTGCCGGAGAAGTTCTCGCCGCCGCCACGCTCGCTCGTCCTGGGTATCCCCGCGCGGGTGGTCCGTGAAGCGAGACCGGAGGACGCGCGATGGACCGTCCGCGCGGCCGAGCACTACACCGAGCTCGGGGCCTGGTACCGCGAGAACCTGAAATAGCCACCCTCAGGCTCACGGGTCACGACCTCACGATCGCCGACGTCGTCGCGGTGGCGCGGCGCGACGTGGCGGTCGGCCTCGACCGGGCGGCGGAGCGGCAGGTGCAGCAAGCGGCGAGAGTCGTCGCGGAGATCGCTCACGCCGACGATCCCGTCTACGGCATCAACACCGGGTTCGGCGATCTGTCGATGGTGCGCGTCCCTCAGGACGAGCTACGTGCGCTGCAACGCAACCTCGTGCGCAGCCACGCCGTCGGCGTTGGGCTGCCGCTGCCCGAAGACGTCGTGCGGGCGATCCTCGTGCTCCGCGCCAACACGCTCGCGGCGGGGCGATCGGGTGTGCGGGCCGAGGTCATCGACCTCCTCTGCGACATGGTCAATCGGCGTGTACATCCAGCGATCCCGCGGCACGGCAGCGTGGGTGCGTCGGGCGACCTCGCGCCTCTCGCGCACGCGGCGCTCGTCCTGATCGGCGAGGGCGAGGCGATCGATCATGGGAAGCGCACCGGCGGGGCCGACGCGCTCAAGGCGGCGGGCCTCAAGCCTATCGAGCTCGGCCCGAAGGAAGGGGTCTCGCTGATCAACGGGACGCAGGTCATGACCGCGATCGGCTGCCTCGCGCTTCACGACGCCGAGGTGCTCGCGACGACCGCGGACGTCCTCGGCGCGATGTCGGCTGAGGCTTTGCGCTCGACGGACCGCGCGTGGGATCAGCAGCTCAACGCGACGCGGCCTCATCCGGGGCAGCAGGCCGTCGCAGCGAATCTCCGCTCGCTCATGGCGGGCAGCCCCAACGTCGCG
>Ga0207684_10003945_pt1 | contig 14201 bp, 10 predicted proteins | sample KBSK5501metaG_FD_184342 | JGI IMG/M metagenome (GOLD analysis project Ga0207684, IMG submission 184342) | Corn, switchgrass and miscanthus rhizosphere microbial communities from Kellogg Biological Station, Michigan, USA - KBS K5-50-1 metaG... | ecosystem: Host-associated > Plants > Roots >...
ATTACTACAGCGAAGGTCCCGCCGGGAACAAGAACGTGTCCATCAGCAGAATGCTCGAGTCGAGTCAATACCTTACATATAGACTTCGCGGCATTGATGACGCCATCCGTAGTGATCTGCCGTTACGGATGACAGAAATGAACTCGGTCTGGAATGGAGGCCAACCTGGTATCAGTGACACCTTTGCTTCAGCTCTTTGGGCAATTGACGCGATGCTTACCCTTGCCGCCTCCGGTTGGATCGGGGTGAATTTTCATACCAACGGCGCGGTCTATTCACCCATCCGTCACCAGGCTGACGGCTCTTTCCAACCGCAACCACTTTATGAAGGTCTCCTTTTCTTTTCTAAAGTCGCTCGCGGGTCGATGTGTCCTGTACTCATCCAGGAAGATCCGCCAAATAATTTCAGAGTGTTTGCGATCCGAGGTAACCGGAACGAACGGCGGTTGATCTGCCTCAATCTCGCCTGGGAGCGTCGCCGTGTCAGAGTAGCGCTTCCCTGGCGCGAAGCGACCTTCCGGGTCTTGAGCGCTCCTCACTTGGAGAGCACGACGGAGATTCGGTTCTCGGATCCGGAACAGAAAACGCTAGTTTCTCGCGAGAGTGGAGCATTCCAGCTGGATTTAGCTCCGGCGACGGCGACGGTCGTTGAATTTGTTCGTTAAGCCGCTCGCGACCAAGCTGTTAGGACGTGCTTTGGACGAAAACGGAGGCGGCGACCGCTCTGCCGCTCCTTCGGAGCGAGCGCGTTTCCATCCAGAACCCACAACCCGAGCTCAGATTCGCCGTCTCACGTCGGTGACCGTCTCGCCGTCTCGCGACTTCCTACTTCTCACCTCTCACTTCTCACCTCACCCACACTCTTTCAGCGCTGAGCCAATCCAAATACGGATGGTTTCTGCAATTTATAAAAAAACCATTAAAGCCATATGCTGGAAAGTCGTAAAAAGCAATTGTCGTTGCCACTACCGCCTTTTAAGATGTCTGCCAATCGCCGAAGTTGTTATAGGTCACGCCCGCGTCCAACCTACTACACCCCCCACACAAAGCACCCCCACCGGATGTACCCTGAATTGAACGTTTTCTTCGGGCTGCTCGCCCGGCTATGTTTTTTGTTCGCAGTCAGCTGCTGCCTCCACACTTTCAACTCATTTGGCCAACCAGAGTTTAAGCTCGACTGTTTTTTTGCGGCTCCAGCCATGGTTTCTATTGTGAGCTGCTTGTGGATCTCTGAGCGGCCGCGCGCACTGCGCCGAGCAACAGTCCAAAACTCAGACTAATTCCTGGACAGTTCTAGGGCGATGTTTCATCGTCTCGAGGTCGCACGAAGCTGACCGTTTCGCATCAGCTTGGTTGTGCGCGAAAAGGACGTCCAGATGCTGCATTTCTCCTATTACAAACAGGAGGTGACGAGCTTAGGGTTGCTACGGTTTGGTGTTTTCAAACTTCAGAACCTCCTAGCGCGAATCCCGGTCGTAACCGGTCCGCTCACCTACAGGACCCGGCACGCTCAATTTCCACTAAGGTTCCGGCCGAGGACAACGGATCCTCTTGTTTTTCGCCAGATCTTTGTGGAACTGGAATACCAACCCTTAGACGGCATCCCCGATGTTCGACTGGTTCTGGATTGTGGAGCAAACGTGGGTTATTCCTCTGCCTTTTTTCTTACGCAATTTCCAACGTCCCACTTGATCGCAATTGAACCTGACCCGGACAATTTTTCGTTGTTAGAAAAGAATTTGGCTCCCTACAGAGGCCGGTTTCGAGCAGTGCAGTCTGCAATCTGGTCAAAACCGACACGACTTGTCCTTTCGGAAGAGAGAATGATTCCCGGCTGGGAGTGGGCGCGTACGGTGAGAGAAGCTAAAGAGGGTGAAGCGCGAACGATCCTGGCGACCGACATCGGGACAGTGCTGAAAGAGTCCGGGTTTGATCGCATATCAATTCTCAAGATCGATATCGAAGGGGCGGAAGCGATTGTCTTTTCGTGCAACTATAAAGAATGGCTTTCGAAGGTTGATAATCTCGCGATCGAACTGCATGACGCGGAATGTTCGTCGATATTCTTTAAGGCAATCGAGGGCGAGAACTTCGAAGTTTCTAAATCTAAGGAGTTGGTTCTCTGCAAAAGAAGATCCGGCTAGTGCTTGAGGGCAGCGCTTCGTCGTCATCGTCGTTGCCTTAACTACTCCTCGCAACGGCTCGGCGAGCTAACTGGAAGAAAGAATCGAACAGAAGGCCGCAAAGGGTTTCGGCTGGGAATAGGCGCGCACGGTGAGAGAAGCTAAAGAGGGTGAAGCGAAAACGATCATGGCGACCGACATCGGAACGGTGCTGAAAGAATCGGCTGCCGATTTTCGCGCTGCGGGCTTTTATGAACTTCCGCACCGAACCTTGCCCAACGAAAAGATTCTGGTTCTAAATTCAGTTAGTAGACACGATTTTATGCCGGAATCCCTTACCGCCCACGTGCCGGACGTGCAGATATGCGCCTAGTGACAAACAAGGCGTTAGCAAATCCCCTTTCCGAGACGTCGTTGTTCCATCCAGAGTAGTCGTACAGCGCGTAAAATGTGAAGTTAAATTGCCTTAAGTAAGACTCGATCTCGAAAAAGTCTCCGTGCTCGTCCGTGCGACGGAAATTGACTTCGCAATAGACGCAGTCAATACGGTCTTCCGACAACATACCCTCTGCGCCTTGAAGAACTTGGAGGTCGTATCCTTCACAGTCAGTCTTGAGCAGCTGGATTCGGTCTATCCCATGTTTCTTAGTAAATCCATCTAGACGCGCCATCTGAACCTGCTCAGTAGACCACTGCGGCTGGATTTGGTCTGCATTACTGACCACTCGACTCCATGCTGTGGCTTCTTCGCGAACTCGCATGATCGCATTTCCGTCTCTCTCTCCCAGAGCCAGCTTAAAAGCGCGGAGCCACGCGTTTTCCCTGGCGTATTTGGAAAGCCAATCAAAGCTATCTTGCACGGGCTCAAATGAGTAAATTTCAGCTTCAGAAAAGTCTTTATGGAAACGGTGAGCTGTTTGCCCCCGGTTAGCGCCTACGTCAAAGATCACAAGATGCTCGCCTTTAGGAAAAAAACGGCCGATGTCCACTTCGAACAGGATTCCTCGCGGCATTGTGGCGAGACGGAAAGCGCTGAGACCGGCCCTGCGAAAAAGCGATTTAACGAGTTCTTTCGTTCGAGTTGAATTTAACATGTGGGCGAACGGCAAGGATTCTGGTTTGCGCCGCGGATCTTGTTCGCCTCAGTTCGAGTTTGTCCGGCGAAACACAATAAAGGATTCTAAACTCCGATCTCTAGAGACTACGCTAAAAAGTTCCCTCTTTACCAGACATAAAAGGGGTTATGGGCTATTCTTCAACCTCTAGACCGAACCGGAGCGTCCTTCGCTGGTTAGTCTTCCTGGTTTTATCGGATATCGATTCTCAAGATCGATATCGAAGGAGCAGAAGCGATGGTCTTTTCGTCCAATTACCAAAGAATGGCTTTCGAAGGTTGATAATCTCGCAATCGAGCTGCACGAGAAATGTTCGTCGATTTTCTTCAAGGCCATCGAAGGCGAGAACTTCGAGGTTTCCAAATCTAAGGAGCTGGTCCTTTGCAAAAGAAGATCCGGCTAGCGCTTAAGGGCAGCGGGTTCGTTGTCATCGGCGTTTCCTGAATCCCTCCTCCAACGGCTCAGCGAGCTGACTAGAAGAAAGAATCGAACAGAAGGCCGCGGAGTGTTTCACAGCGCGGCGAAGCCGCAACCACAAACCACCATTGTACCGGCGTATCGGCGTAAAAGAAACGACGCCAACCGCATACGAGACGAATCCTCGTGAAAATGAGTGAACTCCTATGGTGTAGTACAAAGGAATTAAATACACGCAGAGCTAGCAAACCTAGTCTCTCTTCGCGGTCTTCCGTTCGATTTGGTTTCTGGCTCGTTCCGAAAACTTTCCGCTTCAAAGAGCATTGAAAGCGCTGAGCGCGACGCTCCAACTAGCTGAGGAGCGAACGATAAGCTTCCACAGTCTTGGCCGCCACGACTTCCCAACGGATTGCGGAACGCCAATCCGCGGCGGAAGCATAATCCCGAGAAAGATCGACAGCGCGATATAACAGCTCAGCAAAAACTTTATCGAGCTGGTCAAAGCGAAAGACGCGTGGCGACGGCTCGCCTAAATCGACCGTTGGCAGCCAGCTGGGAAACAGAATCGGCAGGCCTGCCGAACGTGCCAAAACGGCGGAGCCTGACGTCAGAAGGCTGGGATAATTGAACAGTGCGCAGTCGGCGGCAGCGAGGTAAAGAGCCAAGTCCTCATCGGAAACGCGTTTCGCCCGCAAAATAATCTGGCTCTTTGAATCATTCGCCAGGTTCGACAGACGCTGGGTAAAATCAGGACCAACCGAATCACCTACGATTACGAGGTTTACGCCAAGTCGCGACCGATTCCAAAACGTAAGCAGCTCTTCGATTCCTTTGTATGGAGCGATTCGGCCAAACACCAGAGCCAGTTTATTCCCAGCCGGGAGCTGAAGTCGCTCTCGGGCGATCGCCGGCTCGACTAGCGGAGGCAGCAAAGCAAGGAGATCGCCATGAGGAATCACTTCGATTCTTTCTCCAGAAATTCCGCATCGTCGCTCGATCTCGATCTTGGCCTGTTCGGAGTGAGCAAAAACCAGATCAGCCATACCGAACGTGCGGGCTACCAGCGGATCAACAACCTTTGATTCACCGTGAGCGGTTAGATTGTGAGCCGTTACAACGAGTTTTCTCGTTGCGTGCACAATCTTTAAATCAAGCGAGTATCCGATTCGGCTGATCCTTTTTTGGAAAGCGCTTCCGTGCTTAAAATAATGTTCCGGCCAATGGACATGCAGAATGTCTGGACCACTCGTCTGGCAGTCGCGACTGAGCGGAAGAAATCGATTGTACTTGGGCGAAAAGAATTCGACCTTCACGCCAAGGTTTTCCAGTGCCCTCGCAAGAAGAGCCTGGTACGGGTTGCCGGCACGATAATCGGGAGCAAAAGCCGTTGTCAGAAGCGTTCGTTGCTCCTTTGCCAGCCAGACGTCGACCAGTCCAAGGGCGTCATTTTTATCGCGATCTATCATCTATATTTCTTGGACGATTCCTCCAAAGGATATCGACAATCGTTTCCCAGGGCAGCGTCCTAAGCGCGAAATGCGCTCCTCAGATCCGAAGCGACTGCGGCTAATCCTTCGGCGTAAAATGAATCGCGCACCTTTCCAATATAATGACGCATAACCGTCAACTTTGGCGCTCTCTTCTCGGAGGAAACGAGGTATCGGGAAGGAAGCAATCTAGAGCTTCTCTGGCCAGCCAAAATGGCAAACAGAGTTTGCTCCACTGTCCAGCGCCGTGGAGCGTCGATCAGTGCAGTTTTAGCCAAGGCCCGTTCCATCAGATCCAAATCGAGAAAATCGGGTCTCAACGCGCATAATCCGCTGTTCAGGTTTTCCAACATTTTCACCCCTAATAGCGCATTGATCTGCGCTGGAGGAACCGCGGAAGCGTCTGCTATATCGGTCAAAAAAAGATTATGCTCGGGCGCCGATGACCAGGTCAGAATCTCGAACGGCTCTTTGAAAAAGAGCAGGTCACAATCGAGCACCAGGCATTGAGAGGATCGCTTCAATAGAGTTGTGTCGGTCAGCTTGAGAAGCAGGGGGAAAGTGGACCGCAGGTCGCGTGTCTTAGGAAATGGCTCCAACTGCTTGCCTAGTTGCTGGTCCGCATCGGCCCGCGGAACAATCCGCGCGAAAGGAATGACCGCTGACATGCTTGCAAAGTCAGAGGATGTACAAGTGCCATCGTCATGGATGGTCACCGGCCACGATCGTTTCGTGGTGTAGAAGAAAGAGGCGAGCATCCAAAGCCCGAGTTTCCAATATTCCCTACCGGTCACTATGTGAATCTCGGTCGCGCAATCAGAACCGGGTTTCGGAAACCGAAGATCGAGTACTCGATCTAACGTTCGATGGTAGTGCCAGACTCCAAGCAGGCCTCGCTTCCGCTCGCGATTGAAATGCCACCAGTATCTTCCGAGGCTCATCGGACTAACTCAATTGTTGGATAACCGCTTGGGCAAGCGGACCGAACCTTACCGACTTGCGCCGCTTGAAACCGCGCCTCAGTGGACTAGTTCCTCTTCGCGCTGCTTTTCTTCGGCGCTCCATCGATGCTGGAGTTGGACCAGACCCGAACCGCGCCAGTTAATGATTTGATTTCCAGTCGCTCCGCCAGGTCGTACGGTAAAGCCCCCGAGATGCTCAGAGTGATGCTGGATCTGGTCCTGTACCAGGACTGAGCCAGCAAGCCTATACCGGCCCGGGGTCAATAGCAGCGGATCCATGACGCAAGTTAAGAATCCCGCTTCAGTCAATTCGACCCCCCTTGACGAGAGCCTGCTTACAAGCGCGCCAGACTCATGGTAGATATCCAGTTCGCACCAGCAACGTGCTTCGATGCCTTCGATCTCCAGTCTAAAATGAGCCGGTTTTCCCGTGGTCAGAATATTCTCGACGGTTTCAGGACCTTGTGAAACGGAGACTGAACTGATCCGCAGTCCAGTTTCCTGCACCGTTTCAGCTTCTTCACTGACATAGGCCGGAATACCGGCCAAATACGTTCGGATTGCTTCCGCCGGTTTGTCGTCGATAAGGAGCTGTCCTTTCCTCAAAGCGATCACTCGCTCGCAAAGATTTTGCACCGCCGCTAAATCGTGGCTGACGAACAAAATGGTTCGGCCATGTTTGGATACGTCGCTCATTTTGCCCAAGCACTTTCGCTGAAAGCTCTCGTCGCCAACTGCAAGAACCTCGTCGACAATCAAGATCTCCGGCTCCAGGAATGCGGCGACTGCAAACGCGAGCCTCACCCGCATACCGCTTGAGTACCTTTTGATTGGGGTATCGATGAAATTTTCTACCTCCGAGAAAGCGATGATTTCGTCCAGCTTTCTCTTTGTCTCCAGCTTGCTCATGCCCAGGATCGCGGCATTGAGGAAGATGTTTTCTCTTCCGGAAAGATCCGGGTGAAATCCGGTTCCGACTTCGAGTAAGGATGCGACGCGGCCCCGAAGAATGGCTTCCCCTCTGGTGGGCTCGGTAATTCGCGAAAGGATCTTCAACAGGGTTGATTTGCCGGCTCCATTTCCTCCGATGATGCCAATCAGTTCGCCCGGTTGCACAGTGAAACTCACGTCATTCAAAGCCCAGATGGCTTTCCCTTTTTGCGTTTCGGCCGGCGTGAGGAGCGTTTCTTTTCTTCTGATTTTGGCGAGGAAACTTTCGAGATCTTCTCTCAGAGTCGTCGTGCCAAACGCTCCAAGCCTGTACCGCTTTGAAATGTGTTTGACTTCGATGATCGGCTTCGTCATTTCGCTCCCTTTACACAGTGTCAACGAAATTACGCTCGGCTCGTTGGAAGATCATCATGCCTCCCAATAGCAACAAAATGCTTAATATGACAGAGGTAACTATCTCCGGAATAGTGACTGAGGTGATCCCAAGGAAACACCCCCGGAAACTTTCGACGATCGGCGCTACCGGATTGACATAGATCAACCAGCGATAGCGGTCTGGCAAACGTGAGGCTGGATAAACAATAGGGCTGGCGTACATCCATAGCTGCAGCATAAAGGTCACCAGCTGGGCCAGATCTCGATACTTGGCAGTCATCGAAGAAAACACCAGGCCGAACCCGAGGCTCAGGGCAGCAGTCTGAATAATCAAAAGCGGCACGGCCAGGAATATGCCAAGAAGATTTGGCTGAAATTTCGCGCCTGTGCATTTGAAGAAGATTACAAATCCGATCAGGCTCGTCAGTTGAACCGAGAGAGCCAGCAGATTTGATACCACTGTTGCCATCGGCACGATCAGCCTCGGAAAGTAGACCTTTTCGAAGATGTGAAAATTCAGACCGAAGGTGTTCGAAGTGGCGGTGATGTTCTGTGAAAAATATGCCCATAGGGTAAGCCCGCCGAGATAGAACAGCATCGGGGGAAGTCCCTCAGTGGAAAGCCCGCCTACCCGATTAAAGATGAAGGTGAATACGACCGTCGTCAGTAGCGGTTGAATGAAGAACCAGAGAGGACCGAGAATTGTCTGCTTGTATTTGACGACAAAATCCTTGGTGACCAGGATGAAAAACAGGTCGCGGTACTCGATCAGTGTATGAATATCGAGCTTAAGCCACTTCTGCCCCGGGTGGATATGGACCTCATATGGCGTGTCAGATACATTATCCATGGTCTGAATTCAGTAATTCGTAGCCGTCGAGTTATCAGGATGTCTCCCAGTGCGGAGCCGGCAGGATCTCGCTCGTTCATAGTAAAGCGCAAGACCTTGCAAGCAGCGCACAAGCGCCAAACCTATTGAGATTATGCTAGTTAGGCGAAATTGCAGATCCATCGCGCCATTGCTCCGATTTAGCAAATGCCACTGTTTGACGTGCAAAATGAAGAAAACTTCATCGAAAGTCGAGGCACCAGCGAAGCGATTATTAGAATAGCGCCCTTGTTGCTCCCAAAATGTTAATTCCTCCCCTGTTCGACCGGACCATCCTTGTTCCATTCGTTTATCCCAGTTTACCAAGCCTCGCCCCCCCAGTTTCCTGAGCTGGCCCCGACCGCCAGCTCATTAAAACAATAACTGGCTGTAATCAAGCGATTGCAGTCGCATTTGTGTTTTATCGCTCCTTCGCAAAAGATACCGCATATGCGAAAAACAGGCCTTTTGATATGTTTGATGCTTTTGTCCACCGACGCTGTCCGTGGTGTGTCTAGCGAGATCGCGTTGGAATTCGATAAGAAAGGCGTTTCTTCAATTAAATTACGGAGCCAGGAGTTTCTCGGCTTCGCGGGAAAAGAGCCAAAAGGAGAGGCGGTCGCTTCCGTTTGGTTCGAAGGCGAAAATAAACAGCATTACGAGCCAGCACCGCCGGTTGACTGGACCGATCCGCACATCGCGGTCCGCAAATATTCCTGGGGCACTTGCACCGTGAAGTACAAACCAGGCGCCGAGCGACTTGATGTCGCCGTCGAATTCCAAAACCAGAGCGACAAAACGATTACGCAAGCCCAGTGTGACCTGTTCTATGTGAGATTTCCTGGCGATACGACGCCGCTGAAGTGGGACAATACCGATCCGCCAAAAAATGACGATCGTACCACTCCAACTGTTCTGGTGGCTGATTATGGCGCGGGGAAAATCATTACGGTGACTTCGGATACTTCGACCGCGACTTGCACGCGGTGGGGGCCTAAGCATAGCGCTGGGTACCAGCTTTCACTTTTCAGTCCGACTAGGATGGCGCCTGGAGCAACAATTCGGATGTCCGTCAGCTGCCGCTTTTGTTCTGAACAAGCGCAACAAGAACAGGTCGCCGCAGACGCATACAAAATTTTTCGGGAACAGCATCCATCATTGCTCCGGTGGAGCGATCGGCGGCCAATCGGTGCGCTGATGTTGGCGACCGTTAACAAGAAATGGCCAACGAACCCCCGCGGCTGGCTCAACGCCCCGAACTTGAACGTTTTTGCTCCGAGAGGACACGCGGAGTTTCGCAGCCTGGTGATGCAGAAAGTGGGGTCCAGTATCTCTAATATGCGCCAGATTAATGCTCAGGGCGTAATCGTCTGGGATGTTGAAGGCGCTCAATATCCGCAAGGGGAAGCAACCTATGTCGGCGACCCGCGGATCTTGAAACAGGTTGCTCCCGAGATGGATGCGATCGCCGACGAATTGTTCGGGAAGTTTCGACAGGCGGGGTTCCGCGTTGGCGTCTGTCTCCGAGCCGATGAAATCCATTTTCGCCCAAATGGCAGCTATTACCAAAAAATGTTCACCTCCGCCGAAGAGCTCTTCAAATCGTTGGACGAACGAATCAATTACGCGAGATCGCGCTGGGGTTGCACATTGTTTTATATCGATTCGTACGGAGGCACATCCGCCTACAACCCTCTTGTTTTAAAGCAACTGCTTCAGAAGCATCCGGACGTTTTATTGATTCCGGAGTTCGAACAAACACTGACTTATGCATTTGCTGCACCTTATAAAGAGCTTCGACCGATGGGTAAGAACCCGGGGACTGCGTCCACACCGAAACGGGCTTTGACACTTTATCCGCAAGCTTTCACCGTCATCAACACCGCCGACGGAGACCTTGTCGGAAGGCGGCCTGAACTGGTCGGCGCGGTGCGCCGCGGCGACGTGCTGCTTTTTCGCGCCTGGTGGGGCGACGCGGGATTCCAGCGGGTACGTTCTATTTATAAGGAAGGGACGAAGCGGTAGCGCGGAGCGTTTGGCGTTTGGCGTTTCGCGGAATCCTCAATCTGGAAGGTGAAGCCGCGGTCGAGGCGGAGGTTCAGGTCCAACCTTCCAGGTTGACCGTGGGTTGAGCTTCCGGCTCGACCTCGCAGGCAACTGCGAGAACTTCACACAATAGAACTATGCGGACAGGCAACTCGCGAAACGCCAAACGCTAAACGCGAAACGCCGAACGCTAAATTCCCAACGGTCTGATTCCGAAAATTGCCCGTTGCCTTGGTGTAAGCGGGCGCATGCGGGAGAACCTCGCGACATGGGCGCGTACGCCGAGTCCCTTTAACGGAGGTCCCGACCAGTTTTCACCGGTGTCTTTGACATAGATGGCTCCGGGAAAGGGCAGAGCCTTCAGCGGTCTCCCTTGCCGAGCCAGGAAATCAACAATGATATGGTGACCGTTACAGAGAAAGAAATATTTCTCGCGCGGGCTGTCCATATCGGGAGGTAGATCATCGGGATCGATGCGGATGATGTTCGAGGTCCCGCAACGAAGATAAAAGTCGGAATGTCTTTCCAACCATTGACCTCCTTCTTCGTAGCTGTAGCCATAAGGAAAGAACCAGCCATCCGACTTGGGGTTTGCTTCGACGAGGGATGCCAGCGCTCGATGTACCAGATCGTCCGCGTCGACACCCATCACAAATCCGCCGCCCACTTCCCGAACAGCGATGAGGGCGCGCCGAAGTTTTCTGGTTTTGTCGACCAATTGCGGCATCTTGTTCGCTTCGGGAATGGGAAAATCCTCCTGAATAATGCGCAGATTCGGATGCGCGAAATTCATTTCAGGCCGGTCCCGGCAGACCAGGAAAACGCGAAACTGGCTCGAAGTTTGCTGACAAAGTGACCGCAGGGTGCGCTCGCAGAGACGCGAAACCTTATCCCAGTCTTTAGAAGCTGCACGGCTTCGCAGCGGCACAATAAAATACAACATCGCGAGCGAATTTACGACCGAAGGGCAAAAGTCAACAATTTGACTCGGTCAACCGGATTCGAGAGAGAGCGAGTATAAGGCTTCAGACTCCTGCGGTAAGCCATAATTTCTAGAATTATCCACAGTTTTGTCTTGCACATTTCGATCATCCCTGTATTCTCCAGCACTCGCAAGCCGAAAAGCACAAACCCGCCGTTTTTTCATGGAGCGCCAATGAACAAAAGAGCAGCCTTGTTTGGGTATATCTGCGCCCAGATTCTCGCAGGGGGCGGTGCCGCAGATGCCGCACCCGTAACGATTCAGCTGTCAACGTCGTACGACGGAATTACTAATCTTACTTACCAGGGAGCGCAGTACGTGAGTAAGCCTTACCCGAATGCCCCCAAGGGCGCGTTCCACCTCATGACAAAGTTTGCCGGCGATACTTCGTTGGTTGATGCTACGCCCTCCTCCGTCGCATTGAACGGAACAACTCTAACCAATAGCTACAGCTGGGGAACCGCGTCCTGCACTTATAGCGCAACCAACGACAAGATCGTTTTTTCCTACAAGGTCACCAACACCAGCAGCCGAACCTTAGCTGTCACGAAACTTCACGTCGTAGATATCCAGTTTCCTTCTTTGGAAACACCAAGAGGTTGGAGCAGCAGTTTTGTTCCCGGTGTTTTCAACAATCAGCAGCCACAAGTCGTAATGGCAGGGTATAACACCGGGGTGTTCGCCGTGGTGCAACCCGATATAGTTCGCGCCGCTAACTTTCAAATCTATTTCACCCCTCGTTACTACAATGGATACCCGCTTAACCTGGTATCCTTTAACCCGATTGCCGCAGGAAGCAGCGACCAATTCCAGGTAGAGATTCGGTTCGGTGCTCTAGGTATGTGGAGCGGCGACCTTGCTTATGACGTGTTGAGCGCTTTTCAGCGAGCGAACCCCCAACTCAATTCCTGGGCGGATCGACGGCCTATCGGCCAAGATTTTTTAGCGGTCGTGAATAAGAACTGGGCCACGAATCCGCGGGGCTGGTTAAACGACCCCACGATTAATGTATTCACCCAAGATGGTCTTGCGACGTTCAAGACGAAGATGTTCCAGCATGCCAACACGTTGATCAGTCTCGCCAAACAAATGAATGCACAAGGCATCATCCTCTGGGACATAGAGGGCGAACAATACCCGCAGGGGATTTCAACTTACGCCGGCGATCCTCGTCTACTCAGCACACTGGCGCCGGAGATGGACACCATCGCGAATGATTTACTGGCAACCTTTACCAAGCAGGGTCTGCGCATTGGCTTAACGATTCGAGCTCAACAAATTGTATTTCGTCCTGATGGAAGCTTCTTCCAGCGGAATTGGCCAGTTGGCGACGATAACGCTGTCTTTAACGACCTGGACGCAAAGATTAGTTATGCAATCAATCGTTGGGGAGCCTCCATTTTTTACATTGATACGAATGCCTGGCCAAACTACTTCCAGGATGTAGTCATATTTCAGCAGCTGCAGCAGAAATATCCGAACGTCCTGATCTGCCCGGAATTCCATACGCTCAAGTACTACACTTGCGTCGCGCCCTACCTTGAGATGAGGCGCGGGTACATCGGAACTTCCCGAACCGACTACAATGTGTTCCCGGGTGCATTCAGTTTAGTGAATGTTGCGGATGGCGATATGACTCAAACGTCTCAAATCGCCAATTCGATCGCAAGGGGCGATATCATGCTCTACCGCGCATGGTATCAAAACAACGAGTACTCCACGATTCGGTCGCTTTATCAGCAGGCCACCTCCCCTCCTAAACCGGTCGCCTTTCCGAATGATTATCAGGCTGTTGCCGGCGCGCAGAACGTCTACAACGCGACCAGTAACGGTTTCGTTCGAGGAAAACCAAACGGAACACTCCAGATATTGAGTACCACAAATCCTCAGAAGGGAGGATCTGCAAGCGTTCAGAATAATCAGCTCGTTTACACCGCCCCGAGCAAACCGGGCATAAACGACAGCGTGACTATTACTGTCACGGACGGGAACTCCGTCACGAGCACTCCAATTGGAGTCACAACGGCGACCGCTGCACCCACGCCCATACCGAAGCCATCTGGGACACCAAGCCCTGTTCCTGTTCCTTGAGGTGCTAAGGGGTTTTGTAAACCGCAGCATTCCGGCGAGAGAGCATCATCGGAAACAGTCTGCATGGAGGTAGACTGGCGATGCATGCCTCTCGCCCGCTTTGTCCTTCCAAACCCGCGCCTCGATTTCTGGTGCGTTAGGTCGGTTTAGGAAGTCATTTTTGCTTTTCAGACCTGTTCAGACGAGATAGCTCCTCGCTGCCACTCGGCCGCACGATTTTGGCGCAAAATTTCGGTTAAAGGCGGCTTCGATCTGGTCGATAAAGGGGAATCGTCTGGCTAAGAAGCCATAAAGACCATAATTACAGTAGTTTTCGCTTGAAGCCTGACCCTTATCTGTTATTGTCCGCGGCTTACGCCACCCAACCCACTGTTTTTGCTACAAGTATTATGACCAAGAGCGCCGCTTTGTTCATCTGTTTTTGCTCCCTGATCGCTACGCAGCGATACACTTCAGCTGCACCTGTCTCGATCCAGCTCGCTGCGTCCTACGACGGGATCACTTCCCTAACATATCAGGCAGGCCAGTATCTAAGCAGGCCTTATGCTAATGCTCCCAAAGGCAGTTTTCACATCGCCACCAAGTTCGCTGGCAACACAAGTATTGCTGATAACGCCCCAGTGTCTGTTGCGCTGAATGGCAACACTCTGACTAATCGTTACGGCTGGGGGATCGCTTCTTGTACTTACACGACTGGCAACGATCAAATCACTTTTACCTACACAATCCAGAACACGAGCGGCCGCACACTCGACGTGACTAAACTTCACGTGCTGGATATTGC
>Ga0207684_10003946_pt1 | contig 14201 bp, 8 predicted proteins | sample KBSK5501metaG_FD_184342 | JGI IMG/M metagenome (GOLD analysis project Ga0207684, IMG submission 184342) | Corn, switchgrass and miscanthus rhizosphere microbial communities from Kellogg Biological Station, Michigan, USA - KBS K5-50-1 metaG... | ecosystem: Host-associated > Plants > Roots >...
TCCGAGAGCGAGCGCAGCGCATGACCACCCTGCAACTCCTCTGGACGACCTGCATTCTGTAGTAATTCGTGTAGTAATCCGGGCTGAAGATTCATGCCAATCTGGACGGTCCGGGCGCGTCGAGCGACGAATCGAACGGAAACGCGCAGAAACTGACATGTTTGGACGGAATAGCGTCTGATTCGGGACCGTGAGGCCCCGGGTTCAAATCCCGGGCCCCCGACCAATTTTCTTAATACAAACCGGTTAGCGTGAGCGACCTTAACGTGACAACTCCGCTGTACTACTGCACAAATCTTGTACAGAGATTGCTGAGGCGGCACGGCCATACCTCGAACGCTACCAACGAGCGAAGGCGACCCTGCGGGACGCGACAGTGGTGCCGGCCACAGACACTGACCCAGTCAACCGAGTCGCGCACGTCCTCGCGACATCGGCTCGTCCTCTCCGGATAACTGAGATCCGTCGAGTCCTGGCAGCCCGCCCGGGGCCCTTTCAACTGACGCCGCGGCAGGTCGGAGTTGTCCTAAGAAGCCAGCCGTGCTTCCACCGAAACAGCGACTCGACGTGGCAGGTCGGCTACGTACCTGCTCAATTGCGTCGGCGACCAGGTTGTCAGGGTCCGGCGAGTGCTCCGAATGCTTGCCGACAACCCGCCGAAACCGAACCGTCGCGTTGTCGGCCAAACGATTGATCTCGATAGTGGACCCCTATGGAGACCATAGTCTCAAGCGGGCACACACCTAAACGGCGCAGGCATGTTCGCTGCCGTCGAGAACGTGGCCAGTGCAAGTACCAAAGTGCTGTGAATCCAGCGGTTCAGGCTAGCGGAAGGTACACGTGTGCCACGGGCGTAGGCTACCCATTGAACTGTCAAGGAGGCGAACGAGGGTAGAGATTTCCTAAAGGCGTGATATCCCTTCTTTCGACACTCGCAGGATTCTTCGTCGACCCCTGGCACGATGTCGTTGGGCTCGGGTTGCTTGCCTATGTCGTTTATGCCGCGCGCGAAGCCCGGCGCGCAGCGATTGTGGTCAAGTCTTTTGCTGTTCTCCCAACAATTGACCTCGCTGGCGACACTCCGTCCAACATGCTGCGTGACTGCTTCAACGACATACAGACGCGTGCGAGGAAAGAGATCATCTCGCGGTCGGGCAAACTAGTCCGAATTGGACAGAGGGAGTTGAAACTACCGGAGTTCGGATTCTACGAAATACGACCCGGTCACTTGGCAGACCCTTTGTCGGTGCAATTCCAGGCCGGCGGCGTCTCGTTCCTCCCGTGGGCCCCACTAATTGCGTTGTTCAGAAGACTCTGGAGCTCCAAGGTGCACGAGCTCTCCGGCGACATCATTCGTAACAGAGATGGAACGTTTCAGCTAATCGTGCGTTCTGGCGAGGACCATTGGGAGGTGGCGTTTGGGCGAGCAACTCGTGAAGACTTGGAGCCAGCTTGCGACAACGTGGCAATGAAAGTGTTGGAGAACTTGGATCCGGCACTGTGGGGCACCTATCAAATGACCATCGGAAACTACGCAGTTGCCTATCAAGTCTTGCGGACACAGGTCGCTGTTGCCCATTCACCTGGCTTAATGAAACGCCTGTATGAGTCTTCAGCTGTGCTCTTGGCGTCAGAGGAACTCGAACAGGGTGATGATTCGGGCGCCTTCCAACTGCTCCAGGAGGCGAGCATTCTGTTGCCGAAGAGCGCAACGCTCACGTTTAACCTTGGTAATTTGCATTACTGGAAGGGCGAAGTGGACCAGGCTGCACTTCGCTACGAGGCGGCCATCCAGCTCAAGCGCAAGTTTCCTGAAGCGTTGAATAATCTGGGCCTTACCCTTCAAGAGCAAGGGCGTTATTCCGAAGCCAAAGCCCGCTATCGCAAGGCATTGAAAGCCCGTCGAGACTCGCCGCCAGCGTTGTACAACTTAGCCAATCTGCTCCTTAACGAGCGCCGCGGCGATGAAGCGATCGGACTGTTTCGGAGAGCTATTCAGCTCGACCCCGACTATTGGGAAGCCGAGGTGGGCGTCGGAATGGCCGAAAGCATTGTTGGCCGGTTCGATGATGCCATGGCACACTACCGCAGAGCGCTAGAACTTCGAGAGAATGATTCAGCTGCCTTGACCCAACTCGCCACCGCACTCGGCCTTAAGGGCTTCCTCGATGACTCCATCAGCACTTATGAGGAAGTGCTCAAGGCCGAACCGGAACCAATCGTTGCCCGGTTCAATCTTGACCTGATCAGGCATCAGCAGAGTCTCTTTCAGGAAGTATTGGAAGACCCTACGTCCGCGGTCGAGGCAAATAAGAGCGGCCAGATTCTAATGCTCATGAGCCACCCAAGCGCTGCCATCGCCTGTTTCCGCATTGCGATCAAGCTAGAGCCGAACAACCCCGAGGCTCACCGTCATCTGGGCGACTGCCTCTTGGTAAACGGGGTGTTCGATGAGGCAGCTCGCGAACATGCTGAAGCACAACGCTTAAGGTTGAAAGCATCCAGCAAGAATCATGTCTCGGGGATCCGGTCTGACCGCGCGGAACCGGATCGCCCAACCAGACCGGGCGATTGCTGATTGAACAACGCGTCGCACAAAACGGGCCGACCAGGCCGTAATCGAGGATCCCACATTTGTGTCGAAGTGCGTATCTCGGCCTGTGCGAACTGCCGCCTGCCTCGCCGAAGAGCTAGTCATCTAGCTTCTTGAGACTCGAAGCCTCTTGCTACAGATAATGGGTGCCTATCCGTAACAAACCGATCAGGCCGCTGGCTTCGCAGCGCGCGATTGCGCAGCAGTTGCGCTTTCAGATGGGCGGCTCGCTGCCCCACTTGGATTTGTAGAGTACCCGCCAGACGGAATCCACTACCTCAAACCCTTTATCGATTGACTCGAGAGCGTCTCGAAAGCGCTGCTGCGTGACTGCATCTTTGACCGAAGACAGATGAGCTCTCGCATCGTCCAATATGTGCGGGTTGAGCTTTGCACCCTCGTGCAGATCTGCGGTAAGGTGATCCTGCTGCTCTTCGATGCTGCGCCTCAGATGCCCCGCGCGTTCCGAGATCTGAGTTATGACTCTTCGGCGATAGTTGGCCAACAAGAGGACACGCAAGCCAATGTCAACTAGCAGACGCTCATCACCGAGTCGAACCTCGAACTCACTACTGAGTCCCATTCTGGAGTCACGAAGGCTCTCGTAAATATCGATAGCTTTTCTTCCCTGGGTCCGTTCTTCGAAGGCCTTGCTATTGTCGATGTGAATGCCAGGAGATGCGCCAGCAGCCTCTCGGCCTCGTGGAGCGACGGCATCCGCAACCGCTGCGCGCCGCCCGATGAAAGGCTGGTACGTCTTCCAGAGCTTCCATTCAACGGGACGACCTTGGGAATTGAACACGCCGCCGCGTCGATTGGCTAGCAGCACGCTCGCCTCTTGGGCTGTCGCTCCGTAAGTGTATTGCAGCCCGATGAAAGTCGATATTTGGTCCGCTTCATAGACGCCAGTGACCTGGGTCAGTACATCACGAACTTTCGGCATCGCTACGCCGACCCACACCACAACCCACTTACCGCTTGCTTGAAGTGCATGCACATCGCGAATGATTTGCTGAAGCTCAGATTCAGCCTGGACACTGACCTGGTCAGTTAAGTAACTCGCAACCATCGAATTCAACAGAACGGCGGCACCCTCAGCTGCCCCAGCGCGCGCCTCGGCTGCCTGTACGACCGGTTCAGGCTGTGCTCCCTTCTGAGCTGTCAAAGGATCAGAAGTGGCCCGCTGTTTGTGATCGGTGCCACGCGTCTCTGGAGGTGTTTGAGCGACCCGGGTCACCGTATCGGTTGGAGGCGCTTTGAGTGCGCGAGGATTCTCCTTGGGCGGCGACGGCTGGCGACCCTCGAAAGGTTTTGTCGGCTGTCCCGAACGTGCTCCGGGCGCTGTTGCGGCGCCGCGTTCGGGGAGCGATGTAGTGCTGGTTCCCCTGTTTGGTGAGATGGTGTCAGCGGGCCGTACCGATGGTGGCTGGTGACTACCGTCTGTATACGACGGGCGAATTCGGCGGAATTCGTTCATATCCACCCATGTTGGTGACGGCTCATGTTGAATTGATCGCCGTTCCGGTCGTGTAGCTTGGGTCTTTGCGGATCCGGCGACGTCGTACTCGACTCCATCCTTAATTGAAGTCTTGCCGGTCTCGTAGGCGTAGACCAGTACCCGTTGGCTTACCCGATATGCCTCTGGGATATCGTTCAGCAGAGGTGTGCATCGATCTGGACATGGCACCTGATCGATCATCCAAAAGAGGGTGTCGCCTGGCCGAATGTCACGTTTGGCCTTTTCCCAGGCTAGTTCCTCTGCATGTTTCTCGCCGCCTAGGAACGAGCCTTCATACGATCTTCCAGCTGTGCCGTCGGCATGAATTACCTTAAGGACTGCAAATGTCCGGGATCCTTCTGGTATGCCACCCCGCGGCGCACTGTCCCGCAGCGACCTCAGCTTGGCCGTCATCTCGTTCAGCAGCCTCTCAGTTCCGGTCGTCGGGTCTGGCATCTGCGCGGCGGCGCGAGCGGCTGGTCGCGCTGGCTTGGGCGACGGGCTAACGGAAGCAACCGATTCGGCTCCAGCCGAAGGAGGCTTCCCAGTAGGCTGATTTGCAATGCGATTGGCGGTCAGCGTCCCGCTTGTGCTGCGCGGGTCGTCGTCACCCATTCGCTCGTCACATCTTTCGCCGCTGGTGCGCGCCGCGGCGGGGCGTGCCATCACCGCCGGACAATCGATGTGGCAGGGGCATGGACCGCAGGCTAGGCATCAGGGGTGACACGACCACGCAACAAAGGTCTTAGCGGCGGTGCGAGCCCTCGGCGAGCCCGGCGCTTCGCGCCCACACCGCGTTCGTGCAGCGATCGGTTTTCTAGCCGGCGGTCGCTTGCATACGCCGGGCGACCAGGGCGACAAATCAGGATCGCAGGCCGCCGACCATTTCCTATCGACTCATATTTGGGGGCCAATAACTGTTGCATCCGCTTTCTCGATCACAATTTCCTTCTGAACCGTCGGATCGCCCCGCTCCCCGGCCAGCAGACGAGCAGCAAGGCGAACATTCTCCAACTCTGCTGCGCGAACTTCCGCGCGCACCTTCTTCACATCGATCGCACGGTGTAGCAGCTTGAAGTCTTCAAGCACAGGCCTCACTCCTGGCAGCGCCTCGATGTAAAGGGAATCAGTAGGCACCACAATCTCATCATCGGCAATGGCCTTGTCCTTCAATTCCTGGTAAGCCTTCGTGAGGCCAGGCAACCGTTGCAAGAACTTGTCTTGAGACAACTGGTCTTTCAAGCAGCAGACGTACTCGACGAAATCGTGCAGGGTCCAGTTGCCGAGCGGATCGGGATCGATTAACTCGCCAATCTGACCGTAGTACGGCGTCATCAGAAAGTCGGTTAAGTCGTTACCCTCGCGCATGGGAAAGATCATGAAGTTCCCCTTAAACCCGAGAAGGTTGTCAATGTCTGCGATCTCGCCGAGCTGATCGAACTGAAGCTTAGCCTCATCGATCTGGGACTGAACCGTCAGTTTGACTGGGGTCTTCCAATCCGGAGGCATCGGGGTGGCGTTTGGATCCTCCACCAGCTTGTAGGTCTTGGTGCCAACAAGACGCGGGACTGGAAGGTCGTGCAGGCGGAAGAACCGTTCGTCAGGCGGCTCGTAGCTCCAAATCGCCTGCATGTAATAGAAGATGTTCTGCTTAATATGCACCCGCAAGCGGTCGATCTGAGCCTTTCGATTGAGGTGTTCGGTAAGCTGCTTCGTATAAGTCCCGGTGATCGCTTCGAGAGCTGTTGTTGCACGATCGAGACGCGCCTGGAGCTCCTTCTCCTCTTGGGCCGCCCGTTCATATGCGTCCTTGGCGGCATCTTCACGCAGCCGGTCGGCCTCGGGTGCTGTGCCATCGCTGGGGGCGTTAATGAACCCCACTGGCAAGGGAATGATGCCGTTGCTCTGGGATTCTCTTTCGACATCGTCAGCATGTTTGGCGATCGCCGTCTCAAGGGCCGCATAGCGGCTGCCAACTTGAGCTTGGATAGCGATTACGTCATCCTTCAAATCGTCGACGAGTTGACGGTGCTGTTCAACGTTCTTGTACAGCTCGTTCAGTGCAACCTCGTCGCCTACAACTTTCGTCGCCAGGTAAACCAACGCTGGGGCAAAGGAATCATCGAGGAGGACGCGGCGAAGCACCCAGTCGTACCTATTCATCCACGCCTCATCAATTTCATCGGGCTTGGGCACCTGCTGTGCCACTAGTACGACCGGCCTCGCAACATGGATCTCCTCGTTGATGCGGAAGCGACGCTGGAGCTGATAGAACAAGTACGTGACCGGGATCTCGTCGTTAGGATTGCTTATCTCCCCCGTTTCCTCAACGGTGGTTTCCACTGAGTCGTTAGTCTCGATCTGCAGCGAACGTTCTTGTTTGTACTCGTCTGCCGCCTTGAATACTGCTTCGCGGAACTCCTTCTTCGTCTCCTCGGACTCCGAGGCGGCGTCATGCGAAAGGGCCATCGAACCAGACACGTCCGCAATACCCAGATTCACGCCGCCCTTGGCACCGAGCTGGAAATCGGTCTTTGTCACTGCTTTGGCCACGATTTGTGACTCAGCTCGCCAGGTGTCTGCCGACTCGGTCCGATGAGACTCCAAGCTATTCGAAGCCTCTTTCTCGGCACGTGTGTGGCGAATCGAGGTCTTCTTGGTGAACTTCCGACTTTCCTTGGGGGCCAACGGGATAGTCTTGACCAACTCTCCTACTTGGTAGCTCACAGGCTCCCATCGTTGGCGGTAGGTAACCACGATGCCGAAGTTGATGCTGCACGCGACGCCATTCGCGGCATAGACGTTGAAACGATACGGCTCCTTCATCGAGGCATCGAGATCACTTAGCAATTTGTGGAATCGATCGAAGTCAGTCGGCTCCAAAAGCCTTGCTTGTGCATTTTCAACGATGCGTTCGCCCTCACGTCGGAAACGGCGATAAATCTCGGCAGCCCAGCCGTCGAGTCGGGCGCTATCCACTCCCAAGGAATATGCATTGTTGAATGGGCCTTCCAGCAAGTTGTACGACAACAGTTCTGGCGGTAGAGATTTGTGGCCTATCAAGACGTCGGCTAGATAGGCCAGTCGAGTGGCCTCCAGTTGAGTGAGAACGTTCCATTCGTCCTTTGTAACCGCGAAGACTGACGTAACCGGCCAGTCGGGCGAGGTTGCGCTTTGTTGTACAGCGCTCGTCAGCAGATCGAGCGGAAATTTTAGATTCGGCTTGCCGCTTCCAACACCGCCGATTCCAAGCCCAAGGTATAGGTTGGGGTCGACGCCCGCTTCTGCCAGCCAGGAATAGAGCTCGTGAGCCTTGCCCACCATGTTACTGTCGAACAGCTCCTGCCAGACCGGCTCGAATGCAATCTGCAGGTGATGGAAGTCAAAAAGGGCAGGACTGTCGGCGGGTCCGCTTCGCAGCAAGAACCCGTCGACACCGCTATTAACATCGGTCTGCCCGGCGCGGGCGGTGAATGCGACAAGAGTCTCGGGACAGGTGGCGCAATCTGTCTGAGCATGGACCAAGGTCGCAACACTGGGCGGGTCGGCAACTACCTGGCCGTCGCCGGCGGACGCACCGGCACCGTTTTGAGAGGTGCTCTTGTTGCCATCGTCGGCTTTGGCGGGGATCTCGCCTTCCAGTAACTTGACGCAGTCGTTTTCTGGTGGCCCCGGGCAGCGCTTCCACAACGGAAATTTGGAGATCACCATCCCCGGTCGGCCGCGTTTCCAGGGCCAAAGCACTGGCTCAATCGCGTCGGCTGGAATCCGTTCTAGCCCTGGTCCGTATCGGGACTTGAGCGCCTTAAGCTGATCGTCCCCGACCACCCCGGCGTTGGTTACTGACACAGAAGGGAGCCGATCCACGATGGTATGGCGAATGACTTCCAAGTTTGCCGCCTGGATGTCGGCGTCTTCTGCCAAATAGGTTGTCATTCCCGACTTGGCCTCTCGTCCGGCCCCGGACGAGAGTCGGGCAAGGAATTGCTCACGAAACTGCGCCTCGTGTAGCTGGCGACGCGCTTGCCCATCCTTAAGGCTGTTGACAAACCGTCGGGCACCTTCCTCAGCGAACATTCTCTGAACACTGCGCGCCGCGCGGTCGCGCGCGATCTGGTCTTTGACGCTGGGCTCTGTAGGCAGGCTGACGCCTGCCTGCTTCAAACTGGCCTCAGAAATGAGGAATCGGAACGCCTCCGCACTTCCCGCGTCTTGACGGGTTTCGCGAACGAGCAGCGTTTGGCCATTCTCGCTGCCGTCCGGGGGAATCTTCTCGGCCTCGACTGTAACCAGCAAATCCCACCTGTTGCCTCGGCCCGTACCCTCTGTTTCGCCCTCGCGATGCTGTAGTACAAAGCTGCCGTCCTGTCCTGTCACGGCTGATCCAAGGCGTTGTCGCCGAGGAGATTGGCTTTGATTATTTGAGACGGAGAACGCGCTGACGAGCAGCCCTGGAATGCCACGATCGAATTCAGCAGTTCCGACGTGCCCTATGACAGTGCCCATTCGGCCACCTCCAATCGAAATCGCGACCAAACGATTACCGACACTGGGCCTCGACCAGTCCGCACACGCTGGGGAGGAGAGTGCTCGAATGAGACCGGACTAATTGCTGAGTAAAGGCCTTGCTCATACCTCGTGGTTGCTCCGTGACGGACGGCCACCGCTAGCCGCGCATGAGGCCGCATTGCCTAAAGTGAGCACGGTGACACGCGCCCTGTTGCTCGAACCATCAAAGCCACCGGAGGTCCAGCACAGCCCGCGCGAGCGAGGGACGAGTGCGCACCACCGCCGTGATCGCGGCCCGATGGCACCCACTCTCAGCTCCTCCTACCACTCGCATCCAAGACATCCAGCACCCGGTTGAAGCGGATGCCGGAAGCTGTCAAGAGCTCGCGCACAACCTCAGTCGACGGCGCCGCGCACCAGGTGAAGAGCGTCTCATCGTTGGGGATCAGCGTCGCCCCGAGAACTCGCGTCTGTCCATCTCTCCCCCGGCTCACGGCAGCACTAGCGATGCGCTCGGCCTGGGCAGACGCCAGCTCCAAATTGATCCCTGGCCAGAGTTGCTCGATGACGCACGTCGCGTCTGTCCAGTGGAAGGCCATGACTAGACGATGGCGCAGACGGAGAACGCACGATAGCGGGATTTACTGGCTTTTGTAGGCGCTCATCCGCGAACCGAGTTCTGCTCGTGACCGGATTCCGAGCTTTCCGTAAATCCGCAAGATCACCCCGTCCACACTCTTCGGGCTGAGGAACAGCAGTGACGCGATCTCTCGGTTGGTCCGACCCTGGGCGGCCAAGCGTGCGACGGCTGACTCGGTGCCGGTAAGGTCATGACTCGTCGGCGGTCGCAGGCCGACCCGTTCGAGCTCACTGCGGGAGCGGGCTACCCACAATTGCGCTCCGAGTTGCTCGAAAACGTTTAGCGCCGCCTGCAGTGCGTCCTTGGCGGCGCGCTTCTCTCGGCGGCGTCGATGAATTCGACCTTGCTGCAGCAGAGTCCGGCCTAGTTCGAGGGGCATGCCCAAAGTCTTGTGGTGTTCCAGGGCCTCGTCCACGGCTCCAAGGGCGGCGTCAAGGTCGTTGTTCGCAGCGACGACGAGCGCTCGGCAGCGAGCGCCGGTGGCTAAGGCCCAGGTGCGCTGAAGCGCCCGCGCACGCGCCTCGAACGTTTCAAGGAGGTCGGTGGCACGATCCAACTCACCGATGCCAAGCAGCGCCTCGATCTCGTCTGGGACGAAGCGCACCGAGCCGGGCTCGCCGACGCCCATGATGGCGACGTCGCTCGCAAGCGGCGCCATCCAGCTGTGTGCTGCCGCCGCGTTGCCGCGTGACAGCTCAAGGAACCCGAGCGCATGCCGGCCCCAGACCAGTGCTGGCTGCATCGCAGAAGTCTCCGCGGCACGAAGAGCGGCTCGGCCGTCCGAATACGCTAGTTCGATATCGCCCCTGCAAGCCGCGATCAGAGCCCGGGCGCAGAGCGTGAGTGCTTGGTCATGCGGGCTGCCGGTGAGCGTCGCTGCCTCGACGCCCCTTCCCGCATATTCGGCAGCCAGCGTCCAGTTGCCGGTCCAGCACTCGAGTTCGCTCAAGCTCCAGAGCAGCGCGGGTAAGTCGGCCTCAGCTCCACGCTCGACTGCCGCGCGGTACTCGGCCACGAGCCTTACCCTGGCGAACTCGAACTGATCGCTCCACTTCTGTGTGATCGCAACCAGGACGTTCGTGCGCAACCCAACCGGCAGGTGATCGGAGGAGATGTCGTCGCGCACCTGTGCGACGAGATCTTGCCGCAGCCCGCGACCGGCGAGGAACTCGATCAAGACCAGCGGCCCAATCGCATCGTTCATCAAGCGGCGGTCGCCGGCCTCGGTTGCATACTGCATCGCGGCGGTGGCATGTGGATGTGCCTCTTGCACCCTTCCGATGTTGACTAGGGTCAACGCGACATCGAGCTCGATTGTTGCGCGAAGCTGAAGGTCGATCTGGGCTTCGGCATCGGCGTCGTTAAGCGCTTCGCTGAAGGTGGCGACCGCGGCGGCGAGGCTCGCACCGTGCCTCAGCACCCAGCCGAGCCACCAACGTGCGCGCGCGCGTTCATTTCCGGGTGGCGCCTCGGCCACAACCATCTCGAGTAGCTCCCTCGCGCGTTGATCTTCGCCGGCTCGAAAGTGGTATTCGGCCGCCTGGACACGCCGCCGCCAAAGTTTGGCTCTGTCAGCGCTACCGGCGAGGGCAATGCCGCTCTCGGCGAGCTCGCCAGCGACATCCGAAGCACCACGAAGCCAGGCGCTCCGAGCGCCAGCGTCGATGTTCGGGAGATCGGCGAGGGTCGCCCCGCCACGGGTGAGGTGGATCGCGCGCTCTTCGTCGCCGGTCGCGAGCTCGGCGAGGCGCCGGTGCAGATGGCGACGTTCCAGCGGCCAATCCACCGACCCGACCAGCGAGCCCAAAAGAGGATGGGTGAAACGGAGCCGGCCGCCGACTTCGACCTGCGCGATCCCTGCCTGCAAAGCGGCGTCGACGCCTTGCGTGGCGGCAGCAACGCCAGCCGCCTTTCGGACAAGGTCGCGCGTCGGTCGCCCGCTGGCGGCAACTACCGCGAGCGCGCGACGTGCTGTGATCGGAAGCGCCGCCAGTCTTTCCGTCAGCGCGCGCGCCAAGTCGTCGGGAACCGGGAGCGGGTCGCCGACGTTGGGGGTCTTTCCGGAGCGGACGATTGCCCTGGCGATCTCAAGGGCGAAGAAGGGGTTGCCGCTGGAGGCTTGATGGAGCTGAACCAGGAGCGGCCGCGGCAGCGCAAGCTCCAAATGCTCGTCCACAATGCGATGGAGAGTCGCAAGGCTTACTGGCCCAACCACGACCTGCCAGCAGCGATCCTCAGGCCAGCCGAGGTCGGCAACAGGAACTTCGAAGCGTGCCCCCTGGCGCACAGTGAGGAGGATGCCTACCTTCTCAACGCCCAGCCGTCGGATCGCGAAGATCAGGACGCGTGCCGACGGCGGGTCCACCCACTGCCAGTCGTCAATCGCGAGCAACAGCGGCGTCGTCGCGAGCGATCGGAGGACTAAGAGAGTTCCCATCGACACCGCGCGCGGGTCGGCGGGCCGCCCAAGCGGATCGGCGCGCAGAAGCGCGACCGCAAGGGCTTGGCGCTGCGGTCCGGGAAGGCTCAGGAGCTGACTGTCGCCGACCTCACCAAGGAGATCGCCGAGGGCCGAGTACGCGAGCTTGGCCTCGGGCTCGGCTGGGCGTGAGGCGATCACAGTCCTGCCGCGCGACTCCGCCAGCGTCGTGGCTCCCTGCCACAGCGCAGTCTTGCCGATCCCAGGCTCGCCTTCCAGGACCAGCAGAGCGGGTCCATGTTCCAACGACCCCAGGAACGATTCGATCAGAGCGAGCTCGCGCTCGCGCCCCCACAATGGCGCCATCCCGCGCCCCGCGCGATCATAGTCCACGCGGTGGGAATCGGCCTGGATGTTTCGGTCGTTCCTGAGATTACGATCCTGCTCGCACTGACCTCGATGAGTTGGTGGAAGGCCAGTTGTCAAACAGCACAACCGCCCAGGCGCTCCATCACGGGCCAGAGAAAGGAGTTGGGCTGATGCAACGGGACATGCAGTGGACGATCCGGCGTCTCAGAGCAAGGTAGGGCTAGGGACTCGCGATTCCTGCGAACGCTTGCGATCTCGCCGCAATCTCTGCAGCAGCCGTGGCGGCCAGGAACGCGCTGCGCTTCGCCGAGATCCGCAAAGCAGTGGCAACCGTCTCGTTCGGTACAGATTCATGTAGTAGTTCATGTAGTAATTCAGCTGATCTTGGTGGCTGAGGCCGGCTGGAAAGCGTCAGCCGGTTGCTGGAAATGAACTCAGAACCCTCGAAATCGATCTCGGTGGACGAGACCGCCCAGATTTCGGGACCGTGAGGCCCCGGGTTCAAATCCCGGGCCCCCGACCAATCTTGACCCGGGTCTAACCCCGCATAAACCGTCTTCAGGTGCGCGCCTCAACCGGGTTCGGCATCCGCAGTGGTTTCCCGGTTTCGAGCAGGGTCTTGATTCCGGATGCCGTGTCTGGGCAGTGACTCACAAGCATCTTGATCAGTTGAGCGGCGGCTTCGCCGCCACGGTGGAAGATCGTTAGCTTGGAGGCGTCACCAGACTGCTCGATAATCCACTCGAGCACGAACCCCTCATGCCCGGTGAACGTCGGGATCGCCTTCATGTTGCAGGTCTGGACGAGACGGTGCGGCCGGTCAGCCACGATGACCTTGCCGTCGTAGACGACGGATCCGTCGCGGCGACGCATGGCATATTCGGAGCCGTTGCTCCACACGCCCTCTATGAGGGCGTAGGGAAAGTACTGGCTTGACAGCGCCGGCTCGGTAAGGGCTTTCCAGACCTCATCCGCGCTCGCTTGGATCCAGATCGAGTAGCTCAGCTCCAGTTCCTGGCCCATCACGCGACCTCCTGCTTCAATTCCTGCGACTATGGCACTACTCAGTAGATTAGTAATCTACTGAAGTGTCTGTTAGTCTAACCAGCAGTGGCACGCGATGTCAAGAGGGCGCAGTCGCAAGCTGGCGACCTTCGCCAGGCGCAGATGGAATTGACTAGGCAGCGGATCTTGGAGGCGGCACGCCGCCTGCTGGTCGGAGGCGGCTACAGCCAGGTAACGATGCAGCAGCTGGCCCTAGAGGCCGGGGTCGCCTACCAGACGTTGTTCAAGCGCTTCGGGAACAAGGTCCGGTTGGCGATGGAACTAATCGACACCGGCTTTCCACACGTCGTTCCAGCGCTTGCCTGGCTCGAATCCGTCAGTGCGGCGGGGGACCCGGTCGCGTGGCTGCGCTCCATGGGCGCCTTTTCCCGGCGGATCAACGAGCCTTGCGGCGATCTCTTCCGCTTCATGCGCGAATCCGGCGATCCCACGCTGCTAGGTCGCTTCAAGGCCACCGAAGAACACCGTCGAGGAACACTGACCAAGCTCGGACCGCAGTTGGAACGCTCGGGTCTGCTGCGCCCGGGACTTACAGGGTCCGAGGCGGCAGACTTCGTTTGGGCGATGGCCGGGTCGGAGGTCTACGCCAAGCTGGTTCTCGACCTGGGATGGACCCCGGAGCGCTTCGAGCAGTGGCTGAGCGAGGCACTCGTAAGCGCCCTCATCGTCACGTCGCACGACTGACCTGCGCCCGCCAGCGGGGTCGAGTCCCGAGCTCCCGACCACCCTCCCACGAAAGAACGAGGAGTCGGCTATCCAGCGCTTCCTCAGTCAAAAGGCCGCGGAACACAACGTCGTAGAGATGAGATGCGCTCCCTCCAGGAGATGCACGCGGAGGCTCTAAACACGGCGAGCCTGATCATTCTTACGATCGCGATGTGGTCTGAGCACCTGATTAACGCGCCGAACCGTGTCACAACTCTGTCACGCATTCGCGGAACCACAAGGACACAGGAGGACACGAGAGGTACCCGCCTTAGTTGGCCACGCTCCCGACTCTCTGGGCAGAGGGCGGGCGGCGGTCGTAAGCCATGCGTGCCTCACTGATCGGCCCCGCGGTGCTTTCCGCCCAGTCCCGCACGTCATGCACGATTGAGCACATCGTTCC
>Ga0207684_10003950_pt1 | contig 14195 bp, 10 predicted proteins | sample KBSK5501metaG_FD_184342 | JGI IMG/M metagenome (GOLD analysis project Ga0207684, IMG submission 184342) | Corn, switchgrass and miscanthus rhizosphere microbial communities from Kellogg Biological Station, Michigan, USA - KBS K5-50-1 metaG... | ecosystem: Host-associated > Plants > Roots >...
GAGCTGGTCCAGCGCGATCAGCCAGCCTTCGCGAATCGAGTGGAGGGCCATGCTACTCGGCGCGCAGCGCTTCGATCGGATCGAGTCGCGCCGCCCGGTGGGCGGGGTAGACACCGAACACGATGCCGACCGTGAACCCGAGCCCCAGGGCAAGGGCGATGGACCAGAGGGTCACGCGCGCGGGCAGAGGCGACGCGGCCGCAACGAGAACGGCGAGCGCGCTGCCTGCGAGCAGGCCTGCGATGCCGCCGAGCAGCGCAAGGATGACCGACTCGGCGAGGAACTGGCGCCGAATGTCGCGCCGCGAGGCGCCGAGCGACTTGAGGATCCCGATCTCGCGGGTGCGCTCGGTGACGCTCATCAGCATGATGTTCATGATCACGATGCCGCCCACCACGATGCCGATCATCACCACGGCACGGACGACCCAGAAGGTGACCCCGGTGAGCCGTCCCCAGAACGCGATCAGGCCCTCGCCGGTATCGAGGGTGAAGTCGTTCTCTTCACCGGGCCGCAGCCGGTGCGCAACGCGCATCGCCTCCTCGGCGCGCAGCATTCCACCTGCCACGGCGGCGGCCTGCGGCATCTTGACAGAGATCACGGTGGTCTGCCGCCGCCCGTACAGCGACTCGAAGGTAGTGAGTGGGAGCATGACGAACCCGTCCCAGGACTGCCCGAGGACCGTGCCCTTCTTCGCGATGACGCCCTTGATGGTGAGCTGCGTGCCGCGCACCCGAATCACGCGGCCTACGGCGAGCTCCGGGGCGCCGAACAGCTTGTCCGCTACGTCGAAGCCGAGCACCGCGACCAGCCTCCGCTGCTGCTCGTCGACGTCGGTGAACGGCGCCCCGGCCGCGAAGACGTAGTCCTGCACCACGACGAACGGCGGGGTGACCCCGAAGATGAGGACGTCGCCCACGGTACGGTTCCGCCACTGCACGTCCGCCATCGGCGTGGGCCAGCCGGACTGGAGCGAGATCGCCTGCGCGTCGGGCAACGCGTGCTCTACGTAGGGGATGTCCTCGGGCGCGATGATCGGTCGCCGCTGAATCTTCTTCCATTCTTGGTCGTCGATGAACCCGATCTGGATCGGGTCGCGGCGAATCTGGAACGCATTCAGGCCGACGATTGCCCCAGCGAGTCGCTCGCGCACGTAGGCGTTCATGCCCTGGATCACGGCCACCACCGCGACGAGGAACCCGACCGACACGATGATCCCGAGGAGCGTGAAGAACGAGCGGAGCTTGTGGCTCCACGCGGTCTGGAGGGCCTGGAGAATGGCTTCGGAGAGGGGCATGAGATTACAAAATAGCGGGAAGCGGGATGCGAGATGCGGGATAGGTGGGTGCGGGGCCGCATCCCGCATCCCCCATCCCGCATCCCGTTATTCGTACCTCAGCGCCTCGACCGGATCGAGTCGCGCCGCGCGACTGGCTGGATACAGTCCGAATCCGACGCCAGTGAGGGCCGACGCGGCCAGCGCGGCGACAATGGACCACAGCGGGACGTGGGCCGGGATCGGCGTGAGGCTGGCGACGGCGAACGCGAGCGCACCGCCCACGAGCATCCCGACCGCGCCGCCGACGAGGGTCAGGGTCGAGGCCTCGACGAGGAACTGCCACAGGATCGCGCGCCGCGTCGCGCCCAGCGCCTTGCGCACGCCGATCTCTCGGGTCCGCTCGGTCACGGAAATCATCATGATCGCGACCACGCCAACGCCCCCGACGATGAGACCGATGGACGAGAGCACGAGCATCACGAGGAAGAACATGCCGCTGATCTTGTTCCAGGAGTCCAGCAGCTTGTCTTGCGTGACGATCGAGAAGTTGTTCTCTTGCCCCGGCTTGAGCCCGCGCAGGGAGCGCAGTGTAGCCACCACCTCGTCCATCGCCTCCTGTTGGGTGTAGGCGGGTGCCGGCGCGACCGCGAGCCGCATCAATCCCCTCATGTACGGCACGTGTTTGACGAACGCCCCGTGCGGGATCCCGACGAACGGGGGCGTCGCGCCGCTGAACAGGTTCGGCGGCGGCACATAGACGCCGATCACCTTGAACGAGGCGCCCGCGACATGGATCGTCTGGCCGATCGGATCGCGCCCGCGGAACAGCTGCTCCTCGAGTTTCGTGTTGATGACCGCCACGGCATCGTTGGCCAGATCTTCCAGCCGCGTGAACGTGCGCCCGGGATGGACGTCGCCGCCGTTCACCTCCACCCATTGCGCGGACAACCCCGACACCTCGACTGATTCGAGGCGTCGGTCGCCGTACTCCACGGTCGCGGAGCTTTCGTCGCGCCGGGTGACGTAGCGCACGGAGGGCAGCAGGGCGATCCGGTCCGCCTCGACCTCCACGATCTCAGGGTTCCGGCGCCACGGGCTGGATTCGTCGGAACCGTCGGAGACGTTCACCCCCGCTTGGAAGAAGCGCCATACCAGAAACGTCCGCGGGGCGATGGACTCGATCACGTTCGAGACGCTCTGGTTGATCCCGCTGATCATCGCGGCGATCAGCATGACGACCGTCACACCGATGGCGACGCCCAGAATCGTCAAGGCCGCCCGCCGCTTGTTGCCGCGCAGCGAATCGAGCGCGATGCCGACGCCTTCGAACAGGCCGGTCATGTCTCGTGCCGCAGGGCGGCGATCGGATCGAGTCGCGCGGCGCGGCTCGCCGGGTACACGCCGGCGACGACCCCCACGCCGGCGCCGAGCACGACACCGACCAAGATCGACCAGGGCGCCACTGCGGCGGGGAGCGGGGTCAGCGCAGCCACCGCACTCGCCAGCCCGATCCCCAGGGCGACGCCCCCTATGGCCCCCGCCGTGGCGAGCGTCGTGGCCTCGACGAGGAATTGTCGCAGGATGTCGCGTCGCCGGGCGCCCAGCGACTTGCGGATGCCGATCTCGCGGGTTCGCTCGGCCACCGCCATCAGCATGATGTTCATGATGACGATCCCACCCACGACGAGCGAGACGGCGACCAGACCCGGGAGGGCGACGAACAGCACGCGGCTGATCTTGCCCCAGAAATCGAGCACCTCGTCCGCGGTTTCCAGCGCGAAATCGTTCGGCTCGCGCGGTCGCAGGTGGCGTCGGCTGCGCATGATCGCCTCGGCCTGCGCCATCGCCGCGCGCATCTCCGGCTGCGAGCGTGCCTTCATCGCCACGGCGTCCACCATTCGTGGTTGGCTCACGTAGCTCTTGAGTGGGGCGCTCGCCGGCGCCACCGCGAACTTGTCGAGCGACAAGCCGAACAGGTTGCCCTGTTTCTCGACCACGCCGATCACCCGGTACGGAAGGCCGAAAATCCTCACCTCGCGGCCGATCGGATCCTGACCCTCGAACAGCTTCTCGGCCAACTCGTGCCCCAGCACGAGCACGGGCACTCCGGCTTGAACTTCCTGTTCCGTGAAGGGGCGGCCTTGCTCGACGGGGAGAGCGCGGATGTCGAAGTAGAGCTCGGTCGCCGCGGTGACCGCCACATCCTTTGCTTGCTTGCGCCCGGCCACCAGCGTGGTCCGGGTGCTCGACTCCCACGCGGCGAGCACCGGGACCGTCACGCCGCGCATCACGGCTTGCGCATCTTCATAGCTCACGCGAGGTCGGCGGCGCCACACCCGCCACGTCGAATCGGTGACGTTGCCGAGCTGCACGTCGGGGAACTGCCGCAGACGGAACGTGTTCACGCCCAGGATCGTGCCGGCGAACTTGTCGGTCATATAGCGGTTCATGCCCTGTACGACCGACACGACGGCGATGAGGAACATCACGCCGATGAACACGCCGATGATCGAGAAGGCGCTCTTGAGCTTCTGCGCCCGGATGGTCTGCAGGGCGAGTCGGATGGCCTCGAAAAATGGCATGCTACGTCACCGCGCCGCGCGCCTATTCGTAGCGGAGCGCCTCCACCGGATCGAGCCGCGCGGCCTTTCTCGCGGGAAGGATACCGAACAGCAGGCCGGTGAATGCCGCCAAGCAGAGGGCGAGGACTACGGAGCCGATGGGTACGTAGGACGGTACAGGCGTAGCCTTGGCCAGCACCAGCGACACGAGCCAGCCGACCGCCATGCCGATAATACCGCCCACGAGCGTCAGGGTTGCCGCCTCGACCAGGAACTGCCACAGGATCTCGCGCCGCGTGGCGCCCAACGCCTTGCGCACCCCGATCTCGCGGGTGCGCTCGGTGACCGAGATCATCATGATCGCGACCACGCCGATGCCCCCCACGAGCAGGCCCACCATGGAGAGGACGATCATCAGGACGCGGGCCACCAGCGTGAAGCTGTTGATCGCCTGCACGTACACGTCCTGCGTGATGGCGTCGAAGTTGTTTTTCTGGCCGGGCCGAAGCCCCCGCTTCTCGCGCATCGCCATCGTCACGTCGTCGATGGCGCGCTCCACCGACACCGAATCCTGGGGCACCACGAACATGTCCATCCAGCCGGGGAAATACGGCAGATCTTTGGTGAAGGTGCCGTGCGGAATCATCACTTCGGGTCGGTCGCCGTCGCCGAACAAACGCGGCGGGGGGTCATAGACCCCGACCACGTCATACGGCACGCCGCCGATCTTGATGCGCCGCGCGATGGGTTCGCGTTGGCCGAACAGGTTCTCGGCGAGCTTGGTGTTCACGACCGCGACGTGGCTGTTGGCGGCGTCCTCGAGGTGGGAAAACGAGCGACCGGGGTGAATGTGTCCGCCTTCGATCATCGGCCAGTCGGCATCCCGGCCCCGAACGTTGATCGCCGACAGGGTGTGGCCTTCGAAGTTGATGTCTGCCAGGGTGTTCTCGTCCACGACCACGAACGCGATGGTCGGCAGCTGCTCCAAGCGCCTCGCTTCCTCTATGGTCACCGGGGGTCGGCGCCGCCATGGATCGGGATCTTCCGGGTCCTCGTCCTGCCCGCCCCAATAGCGCCCGACCCAGAACGTCTTGGGCCCGAGCGACCCGAGCATGTCGGAGATGCCCTTGTTGAATCCGCTGATCAACGCCCCGATGACCATGACGACGGTGACGCCGATGGCAACGCCCAGGATCGTGAGGGCCGCCCGCATCTTGTGCGCCCGCAGCGAAGCCAGGGCGATGCCGACGCCTTCGAACAGGGCGGTCACGCGTTACTCCTGGCGCAGCGCCGCAATGGGGTCGAGCCGCGCGGCCCGGCTGGCGGGGTAAACGCCGGCGATCACGCCGACGCCCGCGCCCATGATGACGCCCAGCACCACCGACGCTGGCGACACCGAGGCGGGGAGCGGGCTCACGGCGTTGATCAGTAGCGTGAGTCCGATCCCGGCGACGATGCCGAACGTGGCGCCGACGGTGGCGAGGGCAGCTGATTCAGCGAGGAACTGCCGCAACACGTCCCGGCGCCGGGCGCCGAGCGACTTCCGCAACCCGATCTCGCGGGTCCGCTCCGCCACCGACATCAGCATGATGTTCATGATCACGATGCCGCCGATCACGAGCGACACGATCACCACGCCCGGGAGAACGATCACGAGAATGCGGCTGATTCCGGCCCAGAATCGCTGCACCCCCTCGGACGTGTCGAGCACGAAGTTGTTGTCCTGGTTGGGGCGCAGGTGGTGCCGGCTGCGCATGACCCCCTCCGCCACCTCCATGGCCTCGCGCATCTCGACCTCGGACCGCGCCTTCACCAGAAGGGCGTCCACCACGCCGGGCGGGTTCACGAGGCTCTGGGCAGGTGCGAAGGCGGGCACGACCACGAAGCGGTCGAGCGGGAATCCCAGGACGCTGCCCTGCTTCTCGACCACGCCGATCACCCGATAGCCGATGCCGCCGATCCGCACGCTGCGCTCCAGCGGTGTCCGATCGACGAACAAGCGCTTGGCCACCGCGTCGCCCAGGACCGCCACCGGGACGCCCGAGCGATTCTCCTGGGCGGTGAAGGGCCGTCCGATGGCGATCCGCAGGTTCTTGATTTCGAAGTACCGCTCGCTCGCGGCGACGAGCTGGATGTCCCGCGCTTCCTTGCCGCCGTAGAAGACGGAGCCGTTATCGTCCGACTGCCAGGCCGTGACGACGGGCATGGTCAGCGCCGCCGTCACCGCCTCCGCGTCGCTGAACTTGATGCGGGGGCGGCGCCGCCACGCCCGCCAGACCGAGTCCGGCACGTTGGCCGCGAACATCGGCCGGCGCCGCAGCTGAAACGTGTTCACCCCGTACAGCGTCTGGGCGAACTTCTCGGTCATGTAGCGGTTGACGCCGTTCACGATCGACCAGGCGGCGATGAGCGAGGCGACGCCGATGAACACACCGAGCAGCGAGAAGCCGCTCTTCAACTTCTGGGCCCGGATGGTTTGGAGTGCGAGCCGGAACGCTTCGAAAACCGGCATCTAGGCCGCCTGGCGCTGGTCCGTGGCGATCAATCCGTCCCGTAAGGTCACGACGCGGGCTGCGTGCGCGGCGATGTCGTGCTCGTGCGTCACCATCACGATCGTCTGGCCCTGCCCGTGCAGCGCCGCGAACACCTGCATGATCTCGCCGCTCGTCGTGGAATCGAGGTTTCCGGTGGGCTCGTCCGCGAGCAGGATCGAGGGTTCGTTGACGAGCGCCCGCGCGATGGCCACGCGCTGGCGCTGCCCGCCCGACAGCTCGTTCGGCCGGTGCTGCATCCGGTCGGCGAGCCCCACGCGCTCGAGCGCGTGCACCGCCTGGGCCCGCCGCTCGCGCGCGCCGTGCCCGGCGTAGATCAGGGGCAGCTCCACGTTGTGCAGCGCCGTGGCGCGGGGCAGCAAGTTAAAGGTTTGGAAGACGAAGCCGATCTCTTTGTTGCGGATGCGGGCTAGCGCGTCGTCGTCCAGGTCAGAGACCTTCTGGGCGTTGAGCCAGTACTCACCCGACGTGGGGGTGTCGAGGCAGCCGATCAGGTTCATGAGCGTCGACTTGCCGGACCCGGACGGGCCCATGACGGCCACGTACTCGTTCTTCTTGATCTGCAGGCTCACGCCCTGCAGCGCGCGTACCACCTCGCCCCCCATGTCGTACGCGCGCGTGAGCTTGTGCGTCAGGATGACGATGTCGGGGAGCGGCGTGTCGCCGGTGCGGAATGTCTGGAGCGCGGGCGCCGTCATGGTGTGGTCTTCTTTTTCGCCGAGTCGGCTGACTGCTTCATAGCGCGCACCCGCGCGCCTTCTTTTAGATCGCGGATCGCCTGGTAGGGTCCTGCGACGATCGTCTCGCCGGACTTCAGGCCCTCCGTCACTTCGAAGTACTCGTCCCCGGCGATGCCGACCTTGACCTGCCGGAAGTTCGCCACGCCGTCCTTGACCACGAACACGCCCTCCGTCTCCTTCTTCTTCCGGGCGCTCGTGTCCGCCGGGGTCTCGGTCGCCCCCGGCTTGTTCTCGCGCACCGTCAGCGCGATGATCGGGATCGACAGCACCTGTTTGCGCGTGTCGGTCACGATCCGCGCCGTGGCGGACAGGTCCGGGCGGATGTCGCTGGGCGGCTTGTCGAGCGTGATCTCCACTTCGTAGTCCACCGCCCGGTCGTTCTGACCGGTCGCTGTCGACGTCGCGTCGCGCACGCTCGAATTGGACACCTTGGTCACGCGACCGATGAAGACGGTGTCGGGGAACGCGTCGATCGAGACCTCGACGGAGTCGCTGAGGTGGACGCGCACCACGTCGGTCTCGTCCACCTTCACCTTGGCCTGGATCACCGACAGGTCCGAGACGGTCAGCAGCAGGCCGATGTCCTTCGAGAAGGTGCTCGGCACCGCCACCTCACCCTCCTCTACCGCGAGCCGCGTCACACGCCCCGTCATCGGCGCAATGAGCGTCGTCTTGCGGAGGTTGTCGCGCGCCGACTGCATGGCGGCCCGCGCCTGCTCCACCTGGTGCTGCGCGGCGTTCAGGTTCGACTCGGCGATATCGAACGCCGTCTGCGCCTGCTCGAGCTGCTCCGTGGAGATCAGGTTGGGGCTCTGCGTGTGGAGCTCCTTGGTGCGGCGCAGGGCGCGCTCGGACTGGTCCAAGTTGGCCTTGGCCTGTACCGCTGCCGCCTGCGCCGAGGCCATCGTGGCCGCCGCCTGCTGCAGGTTCGCCTCGTAGATCGTCGGGTCGATCTGGATGAGGAACTGGCCTTGCTTCACGAAGTCGCCCTCGCGCACAGCGATCTTCGTGATGCGTCCCGTGATGTCGGCCGAGACGTCCACCTTCTTCTTGGGCTGGATCTTGCCGCTCGCGGTCACGGCGGCGACGAGGTCACGCCGGCCCGCGGTCTCGAACCGCACTTCTTGTCCGCGGTCCCTGCGCGCGGCGGCGCTGATCACCACGAAGCCGACGATGACCACCGCCGCGCCCGCACCCACCAGCAATTTGCTGCGCTTGGACATGACTGTCGGATCCTCCGGTTACCGCAGCGGCCGGCCGACCGCCGCTTCGAGCGCGGCCAGCGCCTTGTGATAGTCGTACCCGGCGTTGATATAGTCGGTCTCGGCGCGCAGCGCCGCCACCTGGGCGTCCAGCAGCTCGAAGAACGTCCCCGAGCCGACGCGGTAGCGCTCCGTGGCCAGCTGCAGCTGCTCGCGCGCTGCCGTGCGGTTCGTGTCCTGAATGGCGATCGTCTGAAACGCCGTCTGGAGCGTCAGGTACGCCTGACTGACGTCGGTTTGCACCTGCAGCCCGCGCGCCCGCACCGATTCCTGCAGATCCTGCTGCTGCGCCTTGGCCTGCGACACCTGCAGCGGTTGCTGGAAGTTACCCCACAAGGGGATCGAGACGGTGAGCCGCGCCTGGAACGGCTGCGGCGTGAAGTGGAACGGATAGCGGTTGTTCTGGTCGCGGAGCGCCTGCTCCTCGACGGCCGTGTTCGTGAGCACCGCGCAGTTGAGCGGGGTCTGTCCCGAGTTCAACCACGCGGCGTTCTCATAGGCACACGCCAGCGAATCCGTTTGCGCGCTCGCCCGTATGGCCCCGATCGTCGGATTGATGTCCGACAGCTTCTGTGTGAACCCGGACCACCCGGCCGACAGCGATACCGATGGACCCCAGCTGGAGGTCGCTGCCTTCACGCCCCACCCGGCGGCGCGCTCCCGCTCCCGCAACGCCTTGAGCGAGGGGTTCTGCTGCTCGGCCATTCCGAGCAGATCGCTGAGCCGCCAGGTCGGGGTCTGGACGGTGAACGTGTCGGTGAGCTGTACCGTTCCGAGGTCCACCGGCGCCGACACGCCGATCTCTTGGAACAGCCGCAGCTTCTCGACCTGCACGACCGTACGCGCGCGCAGCAGCGACACCTCGGCCGCACCACGGGCCACCTGCGCCTGCCGCACATCGATCAATGACGCGCGACCTACGTCGTAGCGCGCCTGCGCCAGCTTCAGGAACTGCTCGTCATGATCAAGTTGCTGTCGCGCCACCTCGGCGTTGTCCCGCGCCTGCAGCACGGTGAGGTACTGCTGGGTCACCGCGGTCACGAGGTTCGATTCGGCGCCGTGCACGTCCGCGTCAGCCGCGTTGAGCTGCGCCTTCTTGAGCCCCGGTTGGCTGATCGTTTGCCCGTTCAGGGTCCAGTCGAGCAGAAAGCTGTAGCTCGAGGACCAGGTCGAGACGCTCTGCGAGAAGCTCGAGGTGAGGAAGTTCTGTTCCCCTGGTCCCGCGTAGCCCACGCCGCCCGACGCGGTGACGCTGGGGAGCCACAGGCTCGACCAGGCGTTCCGGACACCCCACGCAGCCGGCGACCGGTCGTGGATCGTCTGCCGGTAGGCGGGGTTGTGCTGTCGGGCGAGCGCGATCGCGTCGGCGAGAGAGAGGGTCGCAGGGACTGGTTGTTGGCAGATGGCGAGGGCTGGGCAGACGAAGAGCCCGACGGACAAGAGCAAAGGCCTCATGAGCTTCCTCATACGCGACGCGCCCGCCGCAAGTTTCGAGACGCGACGAATCTAACCTCAGGATGCGGGCGCCCGCTCGGCGACGAGCCGTCGGGAGGGCACTTCGATCTTCGCGAGGCGGCCGTCGGCGCCGAGCCAGAGATGCACCAGGCGGTTCTCCCCCCCCGTGACCGTGATGTGCTGCAGCGCCGCAGGGTCGCGGTTCAGCGTGGTGGACTGGACGCCAAGGTCCTGCACCGTGAGCAGCTCCCGCCGGCCCGCGCGAGGGAACACGGCCGTCACCGTCACCGGGCGGGGGCGTCCCTGCCAGGCGACTGGAAGGTAGAGGGCGAACACCGAATCGTCGACGACTGCCGCGGGAGGGGGAGCGGGGAATTCGCGGGCCCGCTCAGTGCGGCGACCCAGCAGCCGGACCACGAACCGCCCGCGCGTGAGCTGGCCGAGGATCCGCATGGGCTCGCGGGGATCGGCGACGGTGTATTCCAGGCTCACCGGGTTCGAATCGGGGCCGAGCTCGACGATGGGGTCGAGCACTACAACCGGGCGGGTGCGGTCGTAGCGGATGGTGGTCGCGAGCGTCCAGCGGGTCACACCGGCGCCGGTGCGCACCGCCGTGAGGCGGAACGCCTCACGCGCGACCTCGACCGTGTCCTCGCGAACGACCAGCGTGCCCTCGTCCACCGGGGTCTGGAACGCGAGCAGCGCCAGCAGGGCGGCGGTCACGGGACGGGTACGCCGAGCACTCGCGTGGCGACGCGGTCGTAAATCATCTTATATAACCGCTCGCCCTTCTCCCGAGTCGCGATGGAGGGCCGGCCGAGCGACCCCGGGGAGCGCTTGGGGAGGGAGCCGGCGCTGGTGCGCAGGTAGCGGGTGCGCTGTTTCTCCGGGAGCACGAAGTCCTGGGCGCGCTCCATCCGCACGAGCGGCGGGGCGAGGTAGAGGAGCAGGGACGTGTCGAGCTCGCTGCCGTGCATCGGTCCGTCGGCGTCTTCGAGGTCGTTCGAGAAGTCGAGGGCGAACACGTCGACGGTGAAAACGCGGGCCTGGCGCGTGCGCAGCGTGGACAGCGCCTCCTGGTGCGGGTCGTGGCCGTGGGCGGTGAGGATGATGAAGCTTTCGACACCGGCTTCCTCCCAGGAGCCGAGCAGGTCGTTCATCCAGCGGTGCAGCGTCTTGCGGCGGACGGAGGCGTTGCCGGGGAAGGACCGCTTGGTGGCGGTGTTGACCCCATATTCGATTGTCGGGGCGCGGAGGATCTCGAGTGCCCCGGACAGGTCGTCGGCCAGGCGCTCGACGATGATGGTGTCGCAACCAAGCGGGAGGTGGGGGCCGTGCTGCTCGCACGTTCCCACCGGTACGAGGAGGCGGGCATCGCGCTCAAGAATGAAGCGCACCTCGTCGGGGACGAGGGTCTTGAGGTGCAGCGGCGCGCTCACGTGGCGCTCGCAGGCTGCGCCGCGGCCATCGCCGCCGCCGAATGGCTGCACGGGAGCGGGGCGGCCTGGGCGTGGGCGGCGGGCGCGGCGGGCATCGTTGCCACCCTGCTCGCCCTGGTCCGGATGCCCTCCCCCCGCCGGCGCCCCTCCCTCCGGCTCGTGGCCCCCGCCGCGGTGGCCCTCGCGTGCCTCGTCCCCGGTGCCACGCTGGTGCGCGGCGTACTGCAGGTGCAGCGGATCGAATGCTGCTGGCCCGAGGTGCGCGCGGGCAGGCTCCCGCGGGATTCCTCCGCCCTGAAGGGAACGCTGGCCGCCTCGGTCGCCGAGGCGCGGCGGCTGGCGGAGCGCGGCATGACGGCCGCACTGCTGCCTCGCGAGGCCGCCTTCGAGCGCGTGCGGGACGCCGTGCGGTCCGGCTCGCGGACGCCGGGCGTGGAGCGGGGCGTCGTGATCCTCGCCCCGAACGGCGAGGCCGTCGCTTGGGCGGGCCGCCACCGATTCGTTCCCGCGCGGGACACTGCGGAGCTGCGCGCCGTCATCACACCATTCTACGTGTCGCTCGAGGCCCGGCGCCAGACGCAGGACGGCGGGAGCGCTGTGGGGACGGTGCTGCTCGACGCGGTCCCGGCGGCGCCGGATCGGGACCGCGCGGTGAGCGCACAGTTCGAGGCCACCTACGGGGTGGCGCTGCGGTTCTATACGCCCGGTCTCGCGCCGCGAGAACCGGACGTGTTCGACTACTGCCCGATCTCCTGCGAGCGCGGCGACACGCTGTTCAGCGTCCAGCCGGTGCCTCCTTCGCAGGGTGACGCGAAGCTCGCGGCGCTGCGCGGCGCGACGCAGCGCGGGGGCGCGGCGCTGGCGGTGGCACTCGTCCTGCTCGCTCTGGTCGCGCCGGCGGGGCGCTGGCGCTGGCTCGTCGTGTTCGCGGCGGCCTGGTGCGCGGCGCGCGCGCCGCTGGGCTCGTCGTTGCGCACGGTGGACCTGTTCTCGCCCGCCGCCTTCTACCGCCCCGTACTGGGCGTGTTCAGCGCGTCGGCCGGCTCGCTCATCGCGGCTGGAGTGGTGGCGCTGTGCGCCGCGAGCGCGCTCTGGCGGCGAGGGCTCGCGCGGCGCTGGTGGAACGTCGCGGGCGCGGGCGTGCTGATGCTCGGGGCGCCGTACCTCGTCCGCTACCTCGGCCGCGGCATCGCGCCGCCGGCGGGCGGCGTGGGGTTCGCGTTGTGGATGTCGTGGGAGACTGCGGTCGCGACCGCCGCAATGGCACTTATCCTCGCCGCCGCGGCGCTGGTACGTGGCACCAGCGAGCCGCAACGCGTGCCGTGGACCCTCCCGGCGGCGTGCGTGTGGGCGGCCCTTGCCGCGTTGGCGGGGCTGTGGCTGTGGAGTCCCTACGGGGCGTGGCCAGAGTGGTACACCTTCGTGTGGCTCCCCGCCTTGGTAGGTGTGCTCGTGCCGGCGCCGCGCCGATGGGCCGTCCTCGGCATCGCGACGGTGGCAGGGACCGCGGCTGCACTCGTCACCTGGGGCGCGGCGGTGGAAGGTCGCCTCGGCCTCGCCGAGCGGGACGCTCAGGGCCTGGGCCGTGCACCCGACCCTCGTGCCGTGTCGCTGCTCGAGCGCCTGGGAACCGCGCCACCCGCCCCGCCGCCTCGCACCCCCGGCGAGCTGTACGCCTGGTGGCTCGCCTCGCCGCTTGCCATTGACGACTACCCGGCGAGTCTTGCGGTGTGGACGCGCGCCGGCGAGCCCCAGGCGGAGATTCGCTTGGCGAGCGTGGACCTGCCGTTGTCGCTCGTGGCGGCGCTGGTCCGCTCACCCGAGACCACGCGCGCCCCGCGGGTCGAGCGGCTGGATCGGAGCCCGGGCGTTCACTACGTGCTCGTGCTACCGCTGGGAGGGCCACGCGGGGATGTGCTTACGGTGGGCGTGGGGCCGCGCACCAGGCTCATTCCGGCGGCGCGCGTTGCCCGCTTCCTGCAGGGGGCGGCGAGCGTCGAGCCGCCCTATACCATCATCCTGTCGCCGCCCGCGCCGCCGCCGGCCACGGCGAGTGCCCGGGTGATTTGGACCCGGACCGGCTGGTCGGTACGCGGCGAGCGCCGGCTCGAGCTGCCGGACGGCGTGCACCACGCCCACTTGAAAATCGACCTACGGGATCCGTGGGTGCTGCTGGTGCGCGGCGTCCTGGTGGTCGTCGTGGATGCGGGCGTCCTCGCTGCGTGCTGGATCGTGAGCCTGCTCCTCGCCGGCGGGGTGCGGCCGCGGTTGCCGTCGGTGCTCACGGCGCTGCGGACGAGCTATCGAGCGCGGCTGACCGCCGCACTCGCCGGCTTTTTCGTCGTGCCGCTCCTGCTGCTGGCGCTGTGGAGCTTTCAGCGGCTCCGCGACGACGCCCGCCAGGACGGCGACCTGCTCATCGCGCAGACGCTGCGCGATGCAGCGGCCACGGCAGGCGCCCTCGAGTCAGGGCGCCCCTCCGTGGTCGGCCCCTCCATCATGGACCTCGGCAACCGGCTCGACGCCGATCTCTGGCTGTACCGCGACGGCATGCTCGCCGGCGCGAGCGCACCGGTACTGGGGGAGCTCGGGCTGGTCGATCCGTTTCTCGCGCCGGACGCGTTCGTGCGGCTGGCGCTCCGGGACGAGCTGGAGCTCACGGACGACGCGCGCACCGCGGGTCGCTCGATCCGCGTCGGCTATTTCGTCGTGCGCTCGGAGTCGCCGCAGGTCGAAGAGGTCCTGGCCGCCCCGCAGCTGCTCGACGACGATCGGGTGCGCCAGCAGCAGGAGGATCTCGCCCTGGCGCTGGTCCTCGCGACGCTCGTCGGGCTCGTCGCCGCCGTGTCGCTGGCGGGTCTTGCAGCGGGGGGGCTGGCGCGTCCGGTGGCGGCCCTGCGCGAAGCC
>Ga0207684_10003956_pt1 | contig 14181 bp, 16 predicted proteins | sample KBSK5501metaG_FD_184342 | JGI IMG/M metagenome (GOLD analysis project Ga0207684, IMG submission 184342) | Corn, switchgrass and miscanthus rhizosphere microbial communities from Kellogg Biological Station, Michigan, USA - KBS K5-50-1 metaG... | ecosystem: Host-associated > Plants > Roots >...
TCGTGCTTAGGTCTATGACACATTGTGCGCTTGCGACACTAGCAACCTAAGCACGATTGTGTCGTGAGTATACGCGGGGTGGGGGTGCGCCATATGCTGCCAGGTACTATCCTACTACTGATTTCATGGTATTGATTGCTATGGGTGTGGGGTCCTTCGCACACCGTACTTTCCACGTTTCCGTGCTGCCGAGGGACCTAGCGTTGGGAAATCGCTCACCAAGTGCCGTTGATGAAAGGGGGTCAGACGAGCGGTAGCTATCGCATAGCTATTAGGCTAGATAAAATGCGTAGCTGTCTTGCCCGTCCATCTACCAGCGCGATACAATGCTCGCGAACGGCGTCGGTATGGTGAACGTGTCACCTTTGCCGGGAAATGCGAAATAAGACAGCCAAAGCAAGTAAAAGTCTAGGGGCGATCTCTTTGATGGACTCAGCACTCGATGGGGCGCGACTGAAGGAAGCCCTCGACAGTATCTGGCACTGCAGAGCGGACTGCGCTGCGCTGGCAGCCCAACTGCTCGGTGAACTCGACCGTGCTGGCTGGATCTTTGTAGCGGCCTGGGATACCGCCGCTGCTTTCGGTCCGGTAATTGGAGGTCTGCGGATTGACCCACAAGGCGCATTTGTCGTGAGCGATGCGTGGCGTAGAGACGTCGTTAGGGCGCGGGTAGTCCACACCCAGGATATTGAGAAAACCCCAACGTTGATTAGATTTTATGGTACCCAGTATGGCGTAGCGGCCGACGAGGATTCTCCATTTATTCCACAGGGCCACCTTCTTCATCACCCCGCGAACCTCTTGATTGCTCTGGAACTCATTCGTGACCACATAGACTCAGCGCTATTTCTCCCACGTGAGTTACGTGATCTCGAGATCAAACGCATGGCGGCTGCAGCTGAAATTGATGACGTGCATTTCCGTCGATTGGCGACGTGGTACCCACAAATAGAGAAATCTATGTCAAGGACTTCCTCATGAGGATCACTGCAGAAGGCAACGCTTCAAAATGCGTGGTGCACACGCCATGGCTTGGATCTCGAGATCCAGATAGGAAGGGATGAGGCCAATGCGAGTAAACGCTATTGTTGGAGTCCCCCCCGAACTTCAGGCCTATAGCCTTGCCAAGTATAGTCGTTCCAATCAGTCGCTGACTGAGAGTATCTTCGAACTCTCCGCACAACGTGCGGAGAAGTTCCTTGAAACCTATTACTTCGCCTACGGGCATCGATCCATAGCTGACCTGGCGCACGTCACCATCGCTGTAGAGCAGGTTTCAATGCTTGCCGCTTTCTATCTCTCAGACGAACCTCTCTGGGATGGGCAGTCTCGTTCGTCACGCTACCAGAACTTCCGCGAGAATGGCTATCATATGCCATCACAGCTCAACGAGGGTCCTGATAGTGAGCAATATACTCGCGCCATTGAGTTCCTATTCGAGCGCTATGAATTCTTCGCCAAGGAGCTGGGCGATGTCCTGCGACGTGTCCTGCCAAAACCACAAGCAATGAATGACAGCGCCTACGCGCGTGCCATCCAGGCCCGAGCGTTCGACGTTGCGCGCTACGTTTTGCCACTGGCGACACTCACCAGTTCTGGGCAGGTTACAAGCGGACGTGTGCTTGAGAGGCAGATCAGTCGATTGCGAGCTCACTCACTGTCGGAACTTCACGAGATCGGTGATGCACTGGCTGAGGCTTGTAGGGTACCCGCGACAGATTACACCGAAGGCAAATTGCGGCAGGTGTGGGAAACCCTTGGGATGAATGAAAATGAGATTGATCGCTATCTCACCGCCCTGGCAGACGAAGGAGTATTGCGCCAACCCGCCGCGCCCACACTTGTACGATATACAGCGCCTGACCAGTTCCCGCGGCAAGCGCTAAATGCGGTGGAGGAGTATCTTGGCTCCCGACTTGGGGTGGATGATGGACCTCTAGACGACACTATCGTCTCGCTCATCGAACCGGAAATCGATCTGCTCGATGCATTGGTGCATTCGATGCTTTATCTGGTCGATCCAGCAGGCAGATCGTACGCACAGCTAAACTTTCTGGTAGCAACATTAACGCCGCAGGAGAAGCAGGAGATTCTCACACAGGCTATGCGAGCGCGTGGCGAGCACGACGAATGGCTGCGAGCCGAAAGAGTCGGCTATGCAGTCGGATTCGACGTGTTTGCAGACTTTGGGGCGCTGCGCGACCTTCACCGCCATAGACGTTGTGTTCAGCTTATTCCGGATCTCAAACTCGACCTGGGATTCCCGGCCTTGGCATCGATATTCCAGCAAGGGCTGGGCGAGGATGGTGCGCACCTAGCGGCAGAACGCGGGTTGATTGAGGCGTTTGAGTCAGCCTTGGGGCAGGCAATCGAAACAGCACGCGCCTTTCCACAGACTGACTGCGCTCCGTACCTCCTTCCGCTTGCAGCGCGACAGCGTATGGTCTTTAAGATGGATCTGGCAGAGGCGGCATATCTGATCGAGTTGCGCTCTCGAGTGGGTGGGCATTTCTCATATCGAGGCATCGCCTATATGATGTACCAACTTCTCTGCCAACGCTACCCGTTCCTCACAGATGCAATACGAGCGACTAACCCTCAGGAGGTAGTGGATTTGCTCAGTCGATGATTACAGGCTGAGTCGGCTAGATTGGTAGCAGGGAGAAGAGCGACATGAGACGTAGGTTCTTTTCGGTCTCGCAGAGGCCAACGATTTATGTGGCAGCCGCGCTTTCGCATGCGCCTGAATCCTTTCGAGACGACATAATTGCGTTTCGAGATCGGCTGCGTCCCTATGCGGAAGTACTCGACTTTCTTGGTTTAGAGGCACCCTCTGCACAGCAGGCGTTCGAGTGGGACATCAAGTGTGTGAGGGAATGTGACGTCTTAGTAGCGAATGTTTCATACCCCAGCATAGGCGCAGGCGTTGAATTTGGTGTCGCCTATTCATTGCGCAAGCCGATCATTACTCTGGCAGCGGCAGACGCGGACGCATCGCGTTTTGTCTTCGGCTATGTGAGCCCACTCCATTACAGCTGTCGCTACTCGAATGGAGATGAAGCTGTGGAGTTCGTTCTCAACACGCTAAGAAGGCTCTATCCGCGCATGAAGTGATTCGTCTAGTGCTTTCTTTCCGGAGCCGCGATTCGGGAAGTCCTCAAGGCTGCGATGGCCTAGCGGCGTTGGGTGTCTGCCACGTTGGGTCGTATATCAAATACACATTAAATGGTTCGTCCATCTCGCCGACTGCTTCTGGATTAGGCACAACAAGCCGACCGACAAAATGGGAATCCCGTGGCCCTAACCATTCGATGGTTGCTAGCTCCTTTAGAGCGTCGGCCATCGAAGTGGCAAAATTGTCGAGCTTCCAGAAGGTTTCTCTATCCCAAAGACTTGCATCAGGGACTTTCTGCCTGATGTCTTCCAAGCAGTGTTCCAAAGTATCTCTCATCTCACTCTCCCGACTGCTATGCACATGCACAAGACTGGGAGTTCGTCCCTCTAAGTCTATGCAGAGGATTATGCCGACGCAGCCCAACGGTGTGGGCTGTTGGCAAAAGTTCGTGGTAGTACATGGCTAGGCCCTACCGCAGTAAAGTACCGCCTGCTGACATACACATAGCACATTTTCTTGCCGCCTGTCTGGGCCCATGCTTCAATATGACAATGTGACGCAGGCGAACGAGGCATTCCGCAGGAGGTATCCTAACGATCATGACTAGCGATCCTGCCAAAGACTTGTGCGTCAGATGTTTCGTTGCTCTGCCTGGCGCCAAGTAAGCCGACGCAGAAGTTCGCCAACTCGTGGTCACGGCCTGCATCGGGATGGTCCCACCTTTTCGACGAAATGGCAGCTGGATGAGTGGAGGATGATGCTTGCGTTTATAACGACGTCGGACCATCGGGCGTAGGCGGTCTCTTGCTTGCGTCGCTGGAAGGAGCTATCAATGCTTAGCGATGTAGTATTAGGGTGGGACGAATATTACATGGATATTGCACGCGCCGTATCTCGTCGCTCAAGTTGCAGCAGGCGGCAGGTGGGGGCGATCATGGTAGTCGATCGAGGTATCGTAAGCACCGGCTACAATGGAACGCCGTTTGGATTCAGGAATTGCAACGAGGGCGGTTGCCCCCGGTGTGCATCGGATGTGCCCAGCCACAATGGCTATGATACGTGTCTATGCGTCCACGCAGAGGAAAACTCCATTGCGCTCGCGGCGAGGAGAGGCGTGCAAATCGCCCAGGCGACGCTGTACACGACACTTCGGCCTTGTATTCACTGCTTGAGGTTCCTTGTGCAGGCTGGGATCGTGGCAATCCGCTATGAGGAAAAGGTGCGCTTTGATCAGGAGATAGAAGATCTCTATTCTGATATACTCCGATACTCCTCGATCGAGATGGTACAACTGGAGTCAAGATAGCCTTGCCTGCGGCAGCCGCTAGGTTACCGCCTGGTCGAGAGTTACCAAAGATGCGACAGAAGGCGGATTGAGCCCGCGATGCTTGGGGAGTCAGTTGTTGTTTGCACGGCATTGCGAGGCTTCTACCGTGAATCCGATGTTGCCAGTACAGCGCATTCGCCCTCATATCTCAGGGCATATGCGCTTGGGCGCGGGATACTGGTGAGCCAGATTGGGCAGACGGCGCGGGACACGACTCGCCTAGGCGCACGTAACGTGCACAAGCCGCCTTACGCACCACGCCATGCGCCCCAAACGCTGGCGCGCGGCGCTGGAGGCGAGTAGCGCCGATCCAATTCGTCAAGGGACAGATGTTGCTCAAGACGAATCTGCCGTCCCATTACCAGCCTTCTACAACCGCTGACCACTATGTGATAGTAGGCCGCGCGGCAGAAACCGGTCCCACGTCTTCCAGGTAATGGGCCGCGCACAGGGCCGTGTACGTGACTTGCGCCCCACCGTCAATGGTCACCTCATCGCCCTCAGCGACGAACTGTCCGTTCACCAGGCACGCATTAAACCGTGCCTCGTGTTCGCAGCCGCTATGGCTGCACATGGCAATTGATTCCTTCAGTGCGTCCGCAGTCTCCAAGAGCCTCTGGCTTCCGGGAAAGGCATGTGTTCTACAGTCTGTGCGCAAGCCCCAGGCCATCACGGGAATGGCATGCACGACGGCTAGCCTCAACAGCTGATCCACCTGTCCAGGCTGCAAAAATTGTGCCTCGTCCACCAAGACGGCGCTAATATGCTCCATCTCGGCTCTCCTGCGAAGCACCTCCCCCTCCATGTCCATTTCCGGCGTCGTGAGGAAGTCCACTATCCGACGGAGGCCAAGTGGGGACACCACATTCACCTCGCCTGTGGTGCTCACAGCTGGCTTGGTAATGAGTACCTTGCCGCCATGCTCCTCGAACTTGTACGCAGTCGCCAAGAGATCAGTAGTTTGTTTCGTCCCCCTCTAAGAACCGTGCAGGCGGTAGGATGGGCCGCCAGCGAGGTACAGTAGTGTCCTTTTCCAACGGCCCTCCCCCGAACCACGCATGACCATTTCTGTGTCACGTGGCTCTCCAGTGACCCCGATTCGAGAAGGCTGGTCCATCGTAGCGCCCGAAGTGAATAGCGTCGTGGCAGCGTTGGCAGACCATGAGCGACTTGCGTCGCCGCGCAACCATCCGCCGGACCCATAATGGCACGTCGCGCTGGCCGTTGCGCGTCAGGTCCGCGAGTTTGCGAACATGGTGCGCCCGCAGTGTCGCGGTTGCGCCACAGAGTTCACAGGTCTCCCGTAGGAGGCGCTGGACGATTTCACTGCGTTTTCCCCAGATCGGTTCCACCGTTTCGTTGATGCTGACCCATTTATTCCAGCGTAAGGGGATACCACCAAAGTAAGCTACAAGCGGCGCTTTATTCGCCCCCCTTTCTACTCGGACCTCAATGACCTTGTAGACGCCCTGCTCGGTCTCGCGGAGCGTCCCCATGCGCTTGTAGATACGCGTGCAACTGGTCTTGTACTTCTTGGCCAGTGTCTTCACGAGCGACACTTCCGTGACCCGCTTTAACCTGGACAATCGGTGCAAGTTGTACGCGAGGCGGTAGTATTGAACGACCCCTCTATATTCGGCCTGGTATTGGGCAACGATACTGTAGGCGGCGTCGTTCACGCGTTGCGCCAGGTGAATGGGTTTTCCCCGTCGCATGTAGGGAGCGCAGTGGGCCTTGATGACGTCAGTAGGGACGCGCAGGCCGATTGCGCCGTTGATGCAGCGTTGTCCGCGGTGGTCATGCTTGTCATTGGCTTGTAGCGTGTGGACTTCATAGCCCAGGAAGTGCGCGACATTACTCCGAGCGTGGGTAATGAGCGTTTTCTCTTCGCTGAGTTCCAGGTGTAGCTCGTCACGGAGAAACCGGGCGAGTTCCTGCTTGATGTCTAACCCTTCGGCTTTTGGCCCAACAAAACCAAGCAGAAAATCATCTGCATAGCGACAGTACCAGAGGCGGCGGTAGTGTGGGTCATTGGGGTCCCGCGAGGGAATGGCCTGAGCTTGTTTGTTAAGCTGTCGGGCCGTTTCTAAATCACCACATTTCCGCGCTTTCCAGGCATCTCTGGTCAGGTGGACATACGGAGGGTAGGTTTTTCGACGTTTGCCACGCATGTAGCGTGGCAACAACGTGTGTTCGACATAACGGTCCAGCTTGTCCAGGATGAGATTCGAGAGGATCGGGCTCACCACCGCCCCTTGCGGCACGCCGCTCAGCGTGGGGTTGAAGCGCCAGTCCTCGAGGTATCCCGCTTGGAAGAGATGATCCATGAGGCGAATGAAGCGGTTGTCTTGGATGTGCTCGCGCAGTATTCGCACGAGGACACTGTGATCCAAGCGGTCGAAGAAAGAGCGGATATCGCCCTCTATAAACCACTTCACTCCTCGCCATTGCTGGGTTATCTCATGCAAGGCCGTGTGACATCCACGTCCTGGGTCGCCATTACATCGGAATCGAGATTCATACGGACTTCGTGGAGATCGCCGAGGAGCGCCTGCGGCAGGAAGTGCTCATCTGACCTACTAAAGCACCACACGAAGAACATTGTACTGAGTGAGATGGCTCTCCACAGTTACCAGCGGACCGCCTACCGCGCTCCTGACCATTCACACCAAGGCGATCCAGCAGCAAGGGAACTATGATAAGTGAAAAATGAAACAGCGCCTCCGATGAGCGTTCTCTTCTTGGTGACCGTTTTTCCATAACTCATGGGAAGAATGGACCTAGCGGTGGACGTTGTTGCGTGAGTCTACTCAAGCTGAAGGAAGGTTTGCCATGAACTACCTGGACAAGGTCGCCGATGAGATTCAGCGCGTTGCAGACCCCCAGGCGACCCCTCCTGACGAAGACCTACCGCTGTACCGCCTCTACGCCGTCCTTCTACTCGCCAAGGGCAAAGAAGTCACGCTGGAGGATGTACATAACGCCTGGGTTGCGTGGGCCAGCAATCATGAACCAGATAATCGGCGGATCCTGCCCTTCAAGGAGCTGTCTCTCAGCACCCAGCGCAAGGACCAAATCTATGTTGACGCTATCCACGAAGTCGCCGCGCGGCTCAGAATCGGGGAATAGCACTCAGTGAAGACTCGAAACAGAAGGAGACGTATGGCAATGCTCTACCGTTCAGCCACCAAGCGCATTTTCATCAGCTTCGACTACGACAACGATCGGGATTATCAGTATCTGCTAAACGCTCTCAAGCAGAACGCTCAGTCGCCGATCCAATTTGAAGATGTCACTCCCAGTGAGATCAATACTGATGATGTCGGTCGGGTCAAGGCGGTGCTGACGACGAAGATCCGCAGCGCCACCCACTCGTTGGTCATCATCGGGAAACACGCCAACGATACCCACAGGGATAGCGTGAAGATCGGCGAGCGCAACTGGCAGTGGTGGGAGATTGAGACCAGCAAGGCGGAAGGGAAAGGGCTGATTGCGGTCAAGATCGATTCGACGAACCCCACGCCTGATCCACTTTACGGCGCAGGCGCGAAATGGGCCATGTCCTACAACGTAGATGCCATTCTCAAGGCGATCAACGAAGCGTAGGTTGGAGTTGGCCACGGATAAGCAGCTGGAGATCCTGCACGATCATTACAAAGAAACCTTCGCTCGCCTGCGGGAGGTTGAGCGCACACGCGATCGGCTGTTCTTGTGGCTGATTGGCCTCTTTGCGCTGCTGTGTATCGAGATTGGCTATCCAGCGACGGTTGGTGGGTCGCTAGGGACCATCAGTATTGCGGGCGGAGAATTTCACCCTCAGGCCTTGCCGCTTCCGGCGCTGCTTGATATTACCTGGGTGCTCGCTCTTGTTATTGCCCTTCGTTATTGCCAATCAGCCATCTGGGTTGATCGGCAGTATCGCTATCTTCATGTGCTTGAAGAGAACATCTCGCCGCTGCTTCGGAGCAGCGATCTTGACCAAGATGATGGCGATCCTCACCCTCCAAAATTGGATGCTATCGTCTATCAGCGCGAGGGCAAGGTCTACCTGAGTGAGTATCCGCTGCTGCTTAATGCGGCCTGGTTTGCCTACGTCATACTCTTTCCCTTGATCGTCATCATTGCAACCTTAGTATTGGCATTCTGGGAGTGGACAACGTTGCCCTATCCGGTCTTCCATCGTATCTTCGATTCCTTCATCGCAGCCGCTCTCATTGGTTTCTTTTTCCTCTATCGAGGCGCTGCGTTCCTGCGTCGGATACAACGACGTTCGGCCTCAAAGCGGAAGAAATAATGGCTCAACGATATATCGAGCATCATCTAGATGTAGACCGCCTTGCTTAGCGGCGGAGACTGATTGTATATGGTGTGTGCTGCTGTCTCGTCGGAGACAGCAGCACACATTCCCATCACGAGAGCACATGCTCAGTTGTTTGAAAGCAGTGTTTAGATCATCCCGCCTTCCCCATCATATCGAGGGGCGAGATCGTCATCTGCCGGAGCTGTCTTTGCGAGACGGCCTTGAGGTAGTTCGTGGTGATGCCAATCTCAGCATGTCCCATCTGTTTACTCACTGCGTAGACATCCATGCCCGCCTCCAGAGCCTTCACAGCATGGGTGTGACGCCAGCGGTGGGCGGCGACACTGACTCCCTCGAACTCGTCCGCTCCCGCCAGGTCACGCAGCCGATAGAGCAGCCGATCCAGGCCCTCCGGCGCCAGGGGTCCCTTCTTGCCGAGAAAGACACGCGGGCTCTCCCCATAGCGCGCGCGGTGCAGATAGCGCGAGAGGGCGAGACGCGCTTTCTTACCCAGCGCCACCTCGCGCTGCTTTTTGCCCTTACCATGAACCAAGATCCAGGCGGCTTCGGGCGTAAAGGTCACGTCAGCCAATGTAAGACCACAGAGCTCGCTGGCGCGGCAGCCGGTATCTAAGAGGAGGCTCAAGAGCGCCGTATCGCGCAGCGGCATTGGGGTCTGGCTGGCCGCACGAAACAGCAGCGCAATCTGCCGGTCCGAGAGGATCTGGAGGACTTTCTCTTCCTTCCTGGGCGGCTTGATGCGGCGCGGGATCTGCTCGTCTATCAGGTTCTCAGCGGCCGCCCAGAAGAGCAACGTGCGGATGATACGCACGTGGCCGTGGATAGTGTGGGTGTCCAGACGCGCGCGGTTCCGGGCTGGGCGGCTCTGGAGGTAAGCCACATAGCGGCGCACGAGGGCGGGCGTCACCGCGTCGATAGTGGTGACGCCCTGGGCCTCTGCCCAAGTGAGAAAGAGATTGAGGCGACTGGTATACCACCGGGCGGTGGTCGGGGTCCAGTCCTTGCTGTACTGCAGTTCAGTGACTGCGTCGAGAAGTCGCATGGGGAAGCTCCTTTCAAGGGTCCCTAAGTTGATATACCGTGGACCCTTGCCTTACCCAACGCGATTCAAGCAGTCAGTCCATCATTTTCTCTGTTATTTTCTGTGTTGGTGAGACCGGTGGGATTCGAACCCACGACACGAGGCTTAAAAGGCCCCTCGCTAATTCGGGGTTCTCAAGCCAGTCTCAATCAAAAATATCAGGGGTGCGCCACTAGTCGGCGGACCGGAAAATGTCTAAGAGCCTCTGCCCAAAAATCATAGGGCGCAACAGGGGTAGAGGGTCAAGATCAATAGCATGAGCCTCAAGACAGTTCGTACAAGTTAGGTGTCGTGTGATGAGTGATGCGACGGTTGATGTGATACCGTGTCCTATCATTCTTCCTACGTTCGCTTGATGCGGAAGCTGAATTTGTGCGGCTTTGCATCAAGCAAGCGGCGCGTTCTTTGTCCCTGACTCTCATCCATTATCTATCCTCTAATGTATTCGACCCATCCGTCGCTCCATGGGGGTTCGGTCCATCCAACTTCGATGGGAGCGGAATTTTGACTAACTGTGCGTAGCCAGCTTTTATCAGCTCGGCCACGGCCTGGGGCTGGGTAATGCCCTCGCTTGCTTTGTATATATCCACCATGCGCCTAGGCTCACTCCCCACAGCCAGGAAGCCGTGAGGGTCGTCGATAGCCCAGTTGCGGTGCTTTTGGTTCTTGCTGCGGGGCATTACTTTACCTCCCCAGTCCGCGTATCCACGTAGCGGTAGACGACCTGGCGGACAACGCGCGTGCGTGACTGGCGTGGCACGCGTGTAATGGTGCGGCGGCTGCGACGTGGACGCTTACCGCCATGGTCGCCCACCACGATTTCGATGGCAGCCACGAGGCCGTCAGCAAATGACTGAAGCGCATCGGCGATCCTGTTGAGTCTGGTGCGGGTCTTGTGAGTCATGCGGTCCCTTCTTTATTTGATACTCCCCACTATACTGGAGTAGGCTGGAGTAGTCAAGCACTATTTCCACAGGTGCCGCCGTGGAATTTACAACAGGACTGACCAAGCCAAGGCCCACAAATAGGCTCTGATCTTGACAACTCGACGGAAACATCGCGAAACGAACTTCTTGGAAAAAGGGGGGCTGGCGGAGTCTGGCGGAGACGCGGACTGTAACGCTTATATGTGCGCTCCGGTGTCCCGCTAGACTTACACATTCTTGCCTCTCTCTATCCAGCCGCCGCGCAATTCGGCCAACGAAAGGCGCTGAGAAAAAGACGTGCCTGTTACACAAGAAATTTGACAAAAGAATAAGCCGAGACCACCTTTATGGCTGTCTCGGCCTGCGCTTAGCTCGCGTCTTCCTCCGTCGGTTCATCGGCTATTGGATCGTCGCTCACGATGGTCAACGACCGCGCCCGTTTGCGTAATCCAAGCGCTGTTTCCAGCTTCCGCGCCTGCGTCATTCCTTCGGGGGTTCGACGCTCATACAGGCTCTCTATGAGCGCCATATACGGCACACCCGTTCGCCCTTTGACCGTGCGCTGTTCACCCTCAGCGGTGCGCACCCCTTTGACTAACTCCCGGGCTCTTGTCATGCTTACAGTGAGCACCTCAGCAACCTCCTGAGCGCTGATTATTCCGCTCTTAGTGACACGATCGCGTATTGGCAGAGCGTTCCACATAGCGCGTGACATGTGCGCTGCGGGCGTATTGAAGTGCGCACTTTGTATGTCTGCGGGTGCGCGGTCTTCACCTTCTAGACCGCGCGGTTCACTGCCTTCCGGCTGCGCACCTTTTGTCAGTCCGGCGCGCTTCGCAACCACGCCTACAGTGTCGGCCAAACCGCCAACCCGTGCGCTCCGTACCTGCGCATTGGTGCGCGCTCTGACTTCTCTGAGCCGTGCCTGAGCGACGATCAAAGCTTCCTCCTGATCAGTTTCCGCCGCTATCTCACCGGCCGTTTTGAGGCGCGGTTGAGCGAGCACCGACGGCACGATGAGAATCAGCAGCAGCACAATCACCGGCGGCGCGGAGATGAGCAGCGGGTTAATGTAGAGCGCCGGTTGGGTGAAGATACTGACGTCCGTATACTGCGCGGGATGCAGCGTGGCAGCCGCTTCGTAGTTGGCGATCACCGACAAGCTACTGCATACCGCGATGATAAACCCCGGCGCGAGTAGTGACAGTCGTTTGCCGGTGGCTTCGTACTTCTGGAGCGCGGCCCAAGTCGTGACCGTCGCCGTCAGATCGATGGCCAGACCGACACACCAGCTCTGGATGTCAATACCGCCGATGAGCATTCCCAGCTGTTCGCTGTTATAAGCATGGAACAGCATCGCCACTTTAGGGATGCTCACGGCCAGCATGACGAACTGGACACCGAGGAAGAAGTAGCGTAGGAAACTACGGTTCATGTCTTACTCCTTGCTGTGAAAAAAGCCACCTCTGTTAAGGGAGCCTATTTTCAGGGCCTCATGAAAATAAACAGCTACGCTACCGCCTCTTCGTCATCAGCCTCGGCAGACAAAACCGGCACGATCACTGGCGGCTCCGGCTTGACTAGCTCGGTCAAGCAGTCGTTGCACAGCCGGGGCATCATCGTGTTCCAGCGGATAATCTGCTCGCAGGTCATGCAGGTCGCGTCAACATGGGCTTGCATCTGCTTCTCCTTATGGGATTTGACAATCAAGATCGGTAAGGTGTTGCTATAGTCATGGAACGCGAGCAGAACGAGGCATCCCATGACTATGCAACGGCAACGCAAGTTAACCCTGAGTTGGGCGCAGCGGCGGGAATTGGAGCAGGCATGCGACCACGACCCGCGCCCGTATGTGCGCGAGCGCTGTGCGGCGCTGCTGAAGATCGCCGCCGGAGCGACGGCGCATGCGGTGGCCCGCCACGGCCTGTTGAAGCCGCGCGATCCCGATACCGTCTACGCCTGGCTGACCCACTATCTGACCGACGGTCTCGCTGGGCTGACAGGCCACCGGCATGGCGGCTACCGCCGGAGCCGGCTTCGACCGCGAGGTGCGCAGCGACCGCGAACAGACGGTGGGTGAGCGCCTGCACCAGCCGCCGGGGGCGGAAGCGCGCGAGGAACTGGGCCTGGCACCACCGAGCGCCCCGCCCAGCCGCTGGAGCTTGCGCACCCTCCGCGCCTCGGTGGCTACCCTGGCCGACTACAGCCTCAGCGGCGTGTGGCGCCTGCTGCAGCGCCTCCACGTGCAGCGCCGCCGGCTGCGCGATCACCTCTACAGCCCTGATCCCGACTACAGCACCAAGGTCGCCCACCTCGAACGCTGTCTGCGCGAGGCGGTGCGCTGGCCGCAGGATGTGGTGCTGCTGTTCCTCGATGAGATGGGCTACTATCGTTGGCCGGGGGGCGCCAGCGACTGGATGCTGGCCGCGCCTGGCGTGTCGGCCTGCGCCCTGCACAAGGCCGGGTCGACCAACCGCCAGCAGCGCGTTATCGGGGCGCTCAACGCCTGCACCGGCCAGGTGGAGTACCTCGACAACTATCTGGTGGGACGGCAGCAGGTCAGTGCCTTCTACCGGCGCCTCGACCACGTCTACCCGCTCGCCCGGCGCATCTACGTCGTGCAGGACCACTGGTCGATCCACCACCATGACGACGTGCTGGCGGCGCTGCGCCAGGCGCCGCGCCTGGAGCCGGTCTGGCTGCCGACCGACGCGCCCTGGCTCAATCCCATTGAGAAGCTCTGGCACTGGCTGCGCCGCGACCTGCTCAAGGGGCACCGCTTCGCCGACGACTGGCCGCAGTTGCGCCAGCAGGTCAACACCTTCCTCGATCAGTTTGCCCATGGCTCGCCTGCCTTGCTCCGCTCTGTCGGCTTGGTCGGGGACGGTCACTTAGCGTACGTCCTGCGTAGTGCGTGATTGCCGGTTTTCATCGGCAATTCTCATTAGGGAGCTTGGCTTCCACCAGCCAGTAGCGACCGCGCCCAAGCTCATTCCGATCACCTGGTATCTCCACCTACTCGGTGAGCCTTGGCGAGCGGGAAATCCTATCCTCTCCATCCATGGGACTGATATCGTGGTGGTGAGCACGAATTTCAGGCGCCACCTGCTCAGCGCATTTGGGCATCTCCTGGGTATCACGCCACCCGGCACGGGAGCTGATGAGGCAACCCTGGACCTCAAGGACATCCCCCTTCTGGGGTGGCGGTTAGCGCGTGTCTACGCCACCAGACCCGTAACTTCCTCAACCTGTCAAATTCGCTCTGGACTGACTACTAGTACTATCACGACAACGAGAAATTAGGGGGCCGCATATGGTATCTTTCCTGTCTACGTAGGCGATTGGAGCGTAGCAGGAGGGCCATGATGGACAGCGCTGACGGCGTGCCCGTCGCGGATCTCACCACCCTCG
>Ga0207684_10003959_pt1 | contig 14175 bp, 10 predicted proteins | sample KBSK5501metaG_FD_184342 | JGI IMG/M metagenome (GOLD analysis project Ga0207684, IMG submission 184342) | Corn, switchgrass and miscanthus rhizosphere microbial communities from Kellogg Biological Station, Michigan, USA - KBS K5-50-1 metaG... | ecosystem: Host-associated > Plants > Roots >...
CTCCCGTCACCGGGATCCTCGTGCTGAGCGCGTTCGTGGCGAAGGGTGGATCGATCTACGTGTTCCAGCTCCAGGATCCTGCGCGGGTCGCCAGCGACGACGCCGACCGCGCCGCATTCGCCCAGCTGCTGACCTCGGTGCGCTTGCCCTAAAGGGGCCGGAGAGAGCGGCTTCCGTCCCGTTGTGCCGGGGGCCATGGCGCAAGGCGAACGGGTCAACCGACGCCGCATCGATGGCCGCAATCGAGCCGCACTGACGGACCACTATCCTGCCGGCATGCGTCTATCCGGCTCCGTGGTCGCCGCGGTTTTCGTCGGGCTACTAGCGTTTCCTCTTCTCTTCGCCGGTCTGGGTGGGGTTGAATATGGACTCTTTGCCAGCGCCGATCCGATGTCGCGACAATTCAACATGCTGTTCGGCGTGCCAATGTTCCCGATTGGTTTTGGCTTATTCATGGTCGCCAACCACCTGTGGTCGCCGCAGCGAACCTGGCGAGGCAGCGCCGTCGTGACCGCTGCCGTGGCGGTCATCGCGGCCGGGATCGGCGTACAAACCTCATTCATGCCTGGGCCGGTGCAGTTGGCCGGCTGGGTCCTGGTGGTGGCCGGGGCAATCATGGTCTTCCTGCTTGCTCGGAGATTGCGCCGGGCGACCGGCGACAGGGAGGGCTCGCCTTAGCATTGGAAGCCTGCGGCGACCCTGGGCTACGAGCCGATTGCCGCGACCGCCTCCTCCGGTGTCCGCGCATATGCCCCTAAGCGTGATGTGGCAGTGAAGTAAGTCCGCACCCGCCGCGCTGCGAGCCATGGCTTGCCCTCTATGAGCGTCTGCCTTCGCGAGTGCGAGTCTGGCATCCAACATGCTCCTCTGGGTCGCGCGGGGGTTGGGGTAGGCGTGCTCAGTGAGGAGTGCCATTAAATGACCCGGCCGGGTCGATCCTCCGCTCACTTCGGTTTCATTTACTTGGAACACCAGCACGGACGGGTAGTAGCCATAGTCGCCGCCGCGGCGCTGGTTGCCTCGCTCGCCACGTCTCAGGGGGGAGCGCTCGCCGCGACGCCTTCTTCCGGCACCCTTGGGCCGACAAGCGGATCGACCATCGCGTGGGACTTCGCGCCCGTGGGCCCTGGCGTTTCCTCGGGCGGCACCGTCGAGTTTCTGTGTGCGCCGGTTTACTGTGATCCATACGCGTTGACCGTCGTGCTCCCCACCGCGGACGCGCAGTTCTATCAGGACCACAAGGCGACCCTGACGATCACCTACACCTGGTCGAGCACCCAGCCCGACGACATGGACATCTTCGCCTTTGCCCCAGACGGCACCGAGAGCGGGCCTGGGACTCCCGATGACGCCAGCACTGGCCCGGGCATCGAGGTCCTGTCCATCGCCAATCCCGCGAGCGGCGTATGGACGATCGAGAGTCATGTGGGCATCACCCCGGCACCCACCGCGGCCCACGCGGTCGCGCAGCTAACCTGGAGCCAGATCCCCCCGGTTACCCCACCGGTGCTGTCCGGCAACGCTCCGCAATTCACCGACGTCTCTCCCGGCGTCCACTACGAAACGGCTGACATCCTCGGCCGTGCAAACGCCGGCGAGCCATCGCTCGGTACGAGCTGGCAGAGCGGTGCGGCGATGTACATGGCCGGCACGCAGGTCTCGCGCATCACCTTCGACGCAGCCGGCCATCCCAACTGGACCGACGTCACGCCAACTGACCAGAGCGTGGTAAACGAGGACGCCATCCTGTTCAGCGACCACGCCACTGGAGCGCTTTCGAACCGCACGTTCATCGACGGTCTGCTGGTGGCGGGCGCCAATGCCGACGTGAGCGACAACGACGGAGCGAGCTGGACACACGCGACGTGGCCGATCCCGCACTCACCGGATCACGAGACGCTGGGAGCTGGCCCGTACGCCGACCCGAAGCCTCCGGGTGCCGGACTTACTGGCTATCCCAACGCGGTCTACTACTGCTCGCAGAACATCTTGCAGGTCGCCGGCGCCTTCTGCGCGCGCAGCGACAACGGTGGCCTGACTTTCAACCCCAGCGTCTTGGTGTTCGGCCCTACGTCCCCATGTGGAGCGATCACGGGCCACCTCAAGGTCGCCCCGGATGGCACGGTCTATCTGCCGCAGCTCAACTGCAAACGCGCCGATGGCCTCGCCGGCCAGGGCATGGCGATCAGCCGCGACAACGGCCAGACCTGGAGCTACGCAGCTGTGCCCGACAGCACGGCGCGGGCGCCCAACACGGGAACCGACCCGTCTGTTGGCATCGGCTCGGCGGGCTCGGTCTACTTCGGCTACGAGGATGGCAGTGGCCACCCCAAGATCGCGGTCAGCCACGATCACGGTCAGAGCTGGTCCTCATCCTTCGACGCGGGCGCAATGTATGGCATCCAGAACACCAAGTTCCCCGAGGTGGTGGCTGGCGACGACAACCGCGCGGCCTTCGCCTTCCTCGGCACCACCAGCGCGGGGGATGAGCAGGCTGCCTCCTTCCCCGGCGTCTGGTACCTGTACGTGGCCTTCACCTACGACGGCGGCAAGAGTTGGACGACCGTCAACGCCACCCCGGCCGACCCAGTCCAGCGCGGCTGCGTCTGGAACGGCGGGGGTTCGAACGCCTGCCGCAACCTGCTCGACTTCAACGACGCCACGATCGATGCCCAGGGCCGTGTCCTGGTCGCCTACACCGATGGCTGCAAGAACATCGATTTTAGCTACGCGTCGCTGGTGGGCGAGGCGGAGGGGGCGATCCATGGGCCGTCGAACTGTGACAGCGACCCGAACGCTTACGCCTCGACCGACAAGGTCAACTTCGACGCGTTGGCCCGCCAGGGCTGTGGAGAGGGGCTGCTGTCAGCCTTCGATCCCGGCTTCAGCCAGGCGTGTGCACCACCCCAGGTCGCCTCGGTCTCGCCGGTGCCCGGCGCCCAGAACGTGCCCACCACCTCTACGGTCAGTGCGACTTTCAGCGAGATCGTGACCTCGGCGACGATCAGCTTGACCGATGCATCCGGAAAGACGGTGCGTGGCACCGTGAGCTGCACGGCGCCCTGCGTGAAGGTCACCTTCACGCCGTCGGCCAGGCTGAAGCTGAATACGACCTACCGTGCCAGCGCCACCGGCGCGAACAGCGCGGGCACAGCTCGAGAGACCTGGTCCTTCACCACCGGCAAGTAGCGCCTCTCGCAAGATGCGCGTGTGGGCGCCGCCTAGCGCCGGTCATCGACCCGCCGCCCGCTCTCAGGTCCTGCCCGAGCGCAGCTACAGCGCAATCGCTCGATCGCCCTCAGCTGCGAGCGCTCCTCTGCTCGAGGCTTCGACTCTGAATGAGCCGGTGCATTGCCGCACCAAGCGCCTGGCCTCTGCCCTAGACATCGTCGCCGCACAGGACTACACCTAATCCACCCAAGACGGGGGGCGATGACGCGCGGTCCCAACGACGGTCGCCTCGATCGCGCTGAGCCACTGGCGAGCCCGACCTGCCTGCCCGCTTACGGACGGCTGCGCCGTCCCGGAGGATGGTCGATGCCTACTCCAAGTTTCCCCAATCGGCTCCCGGGCTTGGCCCGCAAGGCCCGCTGGCTACCCCTTGGCGGCGCGCTGGCCGCGCTAACGCTCATCCTTGCGTCCGCGGCGGCGGCGAGTCCTGACGCGAGTGCCAGCCTGCAGGTGATTGGCCACGCGACCAGTTTCCACTCGGTGCAGGCCAACCCCCCAGCCGTCGGCCCGGGCGATGAACTGTTCATCGGTGGCGTGGTGATGCGTCCCGGCAGCCCCAACGCAACGATCGGCACCTTCGGCGTCCATTGCGCCGCGACCGGAGCCGACGGACAGATCCTGTGCAACGCGGCCTACGCGCTGCCGCGGGGTGAGATTACGGCCGAGGTGCTGGTGGCTGCCCAGCCCCCGCAGACGTTCAGCGCCGCCATCACCGGTGGGACTGGCGCATACCGCAACGCTCGCGGCTGGGCGACGATCGTGACCCTCAACGCGACCGACGAACAGGTGACGTTCCATCTCATCGGCGCGGGTGACTGAAGCTAGGCGGTCGTCTAAGGCCAACTTCACAGCACTGGGGCCAGCCGACTCTGCCCGCTCGGATGGCCGCTCCAAAGGAGGTGCCAGATCGCGCAATGCAGCCTTACCAGCCTTCGAACGTTCCTAGCCACTGCAGCTTGAGGTCTGTGCGCTCATGAATGTGCCCATCGGCCGACGCCTCGGCTCGAGGCGATCCCTGGCCGCTGCCTTGGCGGCTGTCGCCACCCTTATTCTGCTGGCGGCGCCGACTATGGCGGCCAGCCTCACCTTGTTGCAGCTCAGCTCAGATCCGTATACCAACACCACCAGCCAGCACGCGACCGAGGTCGAGCCGGATACACTCTCGGCGGGTTCGACCATCGTCTCCGCCTTCCAGGTCGGCCGCTTCTTCAACGGCGGCGCATCCAACATCGGTTTCGCAACGTCGAGCAACGGGGGACGGAGCTGGACCGCTGGCTTCCTGCCGGCGAGCACCGTCTTCGCCACGCCCGCTGGTGCCTACGCTCGCGCCAGCGATCCGGTCGTCGCCCACGACGCCCGCCACGGGGTGTGGCTGATCTCGTGGCTTGGCATCGTCAACCCCGCCGGGCCGGTCGACCTCCTGGTCAGCCGGTCGACCGACGGGCTGACCTGGGGCAATCCGGTGGTGGTCACCGCCGATGGCCACTTCAACGACAAGAACTGGACGGCGTGTGACAACACCGCCTCCAGCCCGTTCTACGGTAACTGCTATACCGAGTTCGACGACAACACCCTCGGCGACCTGATCCAGATGAGCACCTCCAGCGACGGAGGTTTGAACTGGGCTGCCGCGCTGCCGACGGCGGACACCGCCCACGGCATCGGCGGCCTGCCGGTCATCCAGCCCGACGGGAACGTGGTGGTGCCGATCAATGGCTTCGCCGGCAACACCTTCCTGATGCTGTCCTTCACCTCGGGCGACGGCGGCGCGAGCTGGAGCAAAACCCACATCATCAACCACGTCGCCTTCCATCACGCAGCCGGCGGCATCCGCGACAGCTTTCCACTGCCGTCCGCGGACGTCGACGCGATGGGGACCATCTATGTCGTCTGGCAGGACTGCCACTTCGAGACGACCTGCAACGCCAGCGACCTGGTGCTGAGCACCTCGAGCGATGGCGTCAAGTGGTCGAAGCTGACGCGCCTGCCGCTCGATCCGGTCGGCAGCGGCGTCGATCACTTCATTCCGGGCCTGGTGGTTGACCCCTCGACGTCCGGGGGCGATGCCCACCTGATCGTCACCTTCTACTACTATCCGGTGGCCAGCTGCACGGCTGCCACCTGTCAGCTCGATGTGGGGTATTCGACCTCCGCGGACGGCGGCGCCAGTTGGACCTCCAACACCCAAATCGCTGGACCGATGTCGCTGAGCTGGCTGCCGAACACCACGCAGGGCACCATGGTCGGTGATTACATCTCGACTTCGTTCTCTGGCTCGGTTGCCTATCCAGCCATCGCGGTGGCCAACGCGCCGAGCGGCGGCACCTTCGACGAAGCGATCTATACCGTGCGAGGCGGTCTCACTGCGAGTGCGAACGCGAAGGGCGGGCAGATCTCGAACCTGTCGAATTCGCCGGCGGCACTCACCTCGAGCTCGCTCACCGATCAATAGCGGGTCATGGCGGAGGTCGGAGCCGCTTCCCTGGGGCCGGCCCGAGCGGCTGGCCCCAGTTCTTATGGTCAACCGGTCGGACCACGGGCCGTAAATCGACTCTGATACGAGCCTGGGCTCATGGCCGCTCACGCCTCGCTGGCCGCGATCGAGATGGCCCCGGGGCTTCCTGTACCAGCAGTCAACGCGTTAGGCTGGGGCACCTGCGGCACCAACCCCAGCGCGCCGAGGAGCTCGAGTTGGTCGAAATACAGGTGCTCGGAGACGATCAGGCCCTTCCGGACACGCTGGATGGAGACCTGCCGACCGCGAATCGTTCGGCCCGTTGCTGGAACGTCTCCATTCGGCGTGCGCCAGGTCCCACTGTGGGTCCCTTGGTACGTCGATTCCGTGACCACGGTGTCGCCCGAGGTCACCTGATGGTTCACGCTGATGGTGATGTCGGGGAATGCCTCCCAGAAGAGTGTCATGAACGAGCGAACCTGGTCACGCCCGCGCATCATCACGTCGCCGGGGATCACGAACTGGATCGAGGCGTCTTCGTTCGCGGCGAACTCGTCTAGATCCTTCTGGTTGAACGCCGCAATGTGGCGGGCGGCGGCTTCCTTGACGGTGGCCATGGTTCGATCCTCCTGTGGTCGCTGAGTGGACAGCCACAGGGTCGTCCGGCGCGGCTTCCCAGTGCGTCACCCGATCGGGGGATTCTCGGCCGCCAGCAATTCGGCTGAGACTTACCCGCGGATCAGGTCGTGCTCCATGGCAAACAGCGCCAGGCCCGCGCGGCTGGAAAGGCCGACTTTCTCGTAGATGTGGCGAACGTGCGTGCGCACCGTCTCCTGCGAGATAAACAGCTGGCTCGCGATCTCGCGATTGTGCCGACCGATCACGACCAGGCGTAGGACGTCGACCTCCCGATCGGTGAGCTGGGCGGGCCATGCCCGCCGAGCGCGCTCGGCGTGCTGCCCGGCAGCCGCCAGTACGGCCCCAACTGCTTCTTCGTCAAGCCGGCCTTCGCTCACCTCCAGCAGAAGCTGCCGCTTCGCGACCGTTGCCTCAAGCGCCGCCCTATACGGTCGCGGCTCGGTCATGGCGTGGAACGCGTCAGCCGCCGCGAGAACGCGGGCCGCGTGGGGTAACAAGGCGGCGGGGCTACCGCGGTGGTAGCCAGAGCCGTCGAGACGCTCGTGGTGCGCGCCCGCCAGGCGGGCGTATGGTCGCAGCGCCGGCGAGCGGTCGAGTAGTCGTTCGGAGTAGTAGGGATGGAGCCGAACGCGCTCCCAATCTGAGGGGCTCAGTGCCCCTCGTCGGTCCCACACCGCGTTGGACACGCTGACCCGCCCCAGATCATGCAGTTGACCGGCACGTCGGATCGAGTCGGCCTCGGAGTCTGTCGCCCCGAGCCTCTTGATCGCGGATTCGGCGAGATCGGCGACCCCCGACGAGTGGCCCAGGGTATAGGGCGACTTGAGGTCGGCGAAGTCGGCGAAGGCCCGAGTAACCTCGTCGAGCCGCGATGCCGGAATCCACGGGCGCGGTTCGGGTTCGGCCTCGAGGGCCGCGTCCCAGACCGAGCCGGCTTCGATCCCGTTCAGAAGCTCATCGGACGCTGACAGGAACGCGGTCCCGACCGCCGGATCGTGTTCGCCGCCGGCGCGACGGCGGACCATCTGCCGGACCTGATCTCGGGTGGCGGTCGCACTGTGGACGGTCACGTCGTGGCAGAACACCCCGATGCGGCCGGCAACGCTGAGCTCCTGACCAGCGAGATGCCCAGGGATGCCGGCGCCGTCCCACCGTTCGTGGAGCTCTGCGAGCGCCGTGCGGACGCCTTTGCTAAGGCCGAGGCGCTCGGCGAGCCGACTCCCGGCTTCGCAGTTGGCGGCGGCCATCCCCCCAACGAGGTGCGGCGCGTGCGCCAGAAAACCGCCAATCGCCCGCGCGCGCCCGACCGGACCCGCCTGTTCGCCGAGGCGCGACAGCGCACGACGGAGGACATCCGTGCGGTTGGCTGAGTCGAGGCCCGCAAACGTGTTTCGGAAGTTCTGATCATCGCCGACGGCCAGCGCCTCCTCATAGGCATACGACGTGCAACCGATCGAGCGCAGGAGGCTGAAGTAGTAGACGTCGGAGAGCGCCTGACCATTGATCCCCATGCGCTGCCCGAGCTGCACGGCTAGCAGGCAGTTGCGCAGGGCCTTCTCGATCGGAAACGCATTCGCCAGGTCGGTGGCGAGAGACAGAGATGCCAGGATCTCAGCCAGTCGCAGCGAAGAGTGCGACGACGAGCTCGAGGCCGTCGCGTTGCGTGTTTCGTGATGCAGGGCCATCAGCCACCCGGTCGTATCCAGGGGAGGCCACGGGGGCCTCCGACTACAGCAGTCTGGGCGATGAGAGCAAGGGCTCGGCCGGCCGACGGGAAAAGCGCCGACCTAGCATCCGGAGCAGCCCTGTGAATCGCTAGCCGCTCGAGTGCCTTCGTGCTCGTGCCATTCAACGTCGGCTCCGTTGCCGTTTGATGGCGGCGTTGCAATCCGCGCAGTAGCGCTGGACCGGGGACCGTCGCTCGCCGACTCGATGGCAGCGCTCGCATTCGAGCAATGCTTCGTTGAGCCACTGGCGCGAGCGGATGGGACGGGGGAGCGAGATCTCGACCGCGGTCTCGCCTCGCGAACGCAGTAAGTGGCCGGCTCCGGCCCGCCGGAGCCAACTGCTTACTGAATCCGACCGGTAAACACCGTCGTCGGATGCTGTTCGCCAGATGGCGACCGCGTGCTCCTCGCGGCTGTCCACCGTTGACCCGGTCCATGAGGTCGTGGACCCAGGCGATTCGCGTGTCGAGTGCGGCGTTGTCGACCAGGCCGGACATCTCGTCCATCGTCTGCTGGACGAATCTCTTCCGTTCCACGACTTGATGGCAGCGCGCGCATTCCAGGAGGGCGACCTGCAGCCACTCAGGATGGGGGAGCGGGATCTCCGCCACGTCCGCGCCAAGCCGATTCAGTACACGGCCAGCTCCGGCCCGCAGAGCCAACGCTTCCTGAAAGTCGCTAACGGGCCGGTCTGAACGCCAGGGTCTTTGAGGGCCAAGGATGCGCGCCCCCGGGGAGTCGATGAGTTCATACGAGCTCGGCTCGGAACGCGGTGAACAGGACGACCTGCCAATCGAGCACCACCGATTCGCCGTCGGGCGCGATCGCCTCGACCCGGCGGGTCAGCGTGTCCGCGTAGCGCGATGCCTGCTCCGGGCTCCAAGCCGGCGGGACACCGAATGCCGCGCGGTAGGCCAGATACGTCTTCGCGGTGTCATGGACGACCGAGAGCCAGACGCTTCGGTGCCGCACCTCCTCGAACCCGGCCTCTCGAATGCGGGTCGCGGTCACCGAAACCGATTCGTCCGGGTATGGCGGGGCGCCGGCCTCTAGGCGCACCGCCTTGAGGAGCGCGCGCTCCGTATATGAGCCGCCCCACACCGCCGCAGCGAGGCGCCCCCCCGGACGGAGCACGCGCAAGGCCTCCCGCAGCCCGGCTGGCCCATCGAGGAGTGGCGTGAATTGCGACACAAGGAGATCGAATGCACCATCCGACACCGGAAGCGACGTCAGGTCGGCCTCCGTCACCGTCAATCTCGGGCCACGCCCGTTGCCGGGGGGGACGAGCGACGCGAGGACCCGCTCCGCAATTTCGAGCATGGCATGCGACACGTCCGTGACGGTCAGGGTGCCAGTCGGACCGAGTCGGGCGAGGATGAGCCGGGAGAGGCCGCCGGTGCCTGCCCCGACCTCGATCACGTGTTCCGAAGGCGAGACAGCTGCAGCCTTGACGAGCGCCTCGGCGACCGGTCGGAACTTGGGGACGACCCATTGCTCGTAGTCCTGCGCGATCGGGTCGTACTGAGGCGGGATTGACACTCCTGGGACCCGCTCGGTCGGCCTGCCTCCCTGTCCCGCAAGCGTCGCTGTGGCAGTGTCCGAGACGATCATCCGCCTCTGACCTGCGTACACTCGCGTCGTCGGTCGGAGGAGGGCTGGTAGTAGCCCTAGTGCAGCCTCTGGGCTGTCTGCCTCCGCGCTGATGAACGCGCCGTGATCGCCGCTCGGGCAGGAACAAAAAAGGTGGTGTCCCCGCAGCCCGGATGGCGCGTCTGGCGCTTTCCATGCGTCGGATATCTCCTGACACCGTTCGGGTCGGTGCACATGGTGAAGCAGGTACTCGGGCATCTCACCCTCATCGGTGTGCTATTGAGGTTGCGCCTGGAGTTTCGCGGCGTCGCCCCATGCGCCAGGTAACTGGCGCTGTCCGGGCGCGGAGGCTGACCGCTCAGCCAACCTGAGTAGTTGGCATTCGACCACTACGCCGCGACGTTGGCAGGACCACCTTGCATTTTCATTGCGGCCCGAGGGTAATTGCTGACGATGGACGCCGGGCTTGGGCTGGAAATCCGTCTCCTGGGAGGCTTCTCGGTGCGACGCGCCGGGCAGGAGATACCCGCGTCCGAGTTGGGCGGGCGGCTTGGACGCACCCTAATCCGGATTCTGGTGACGCGGCGCGGAACGGTGGTGCCGGTCGACGTCCTGGCCGAAGCCCTGTGGCCTGATCGCCAGCCGGCGGACCCGGCAGCCAACGTGGCGGTCCTTCTTAGCCGGGTGCGGCGGGCGCTGGGCAAGCCCGGCGTGATCGCTGCGGCGACCGGCGGCTACTTCTTTACGGCCAGCGAGTCGTGCACCGTCGACGCCGAGCTGTTCCTGAATTGCACCGAACGCGCCCGCGCCCACCTCGACGCACGACGCGCGGATGCGGCGCTCCGGGAGTTCCGAACCGCTGTCAACTCGTGGCGTGGCGAACCGCTCCCGGAGGACATGTACGCCGATTGGTCGCACGAGTACCGGGAGCGGCTGCTACGTGCGTACATCCAGGTGCTCGAGGGAGGAGCGGAAGCGGCGTTGGAAGTTGGCGATGCGTCACTGGCCGAGACACTTGCCGCGCGGGCAGTCGCCCGGGAGCCACTCCGGGAAAGGGGACATCTATTCCTGATGCGCGCCCTCGCCGGATCGGGCAACCAGGCGGCGGCACTCGCGGCCTTCAATGTGCTCAAGTCCTTGTTGGCCGAGGAGCTTGCAGTGGCGCCTTCGCCGGAGGCCCTGGAGCTCCGACAGCAGGTGACCAACGGCCGCCTTGCGCGAAGTCCGCTCGGGCCGCGTCCATCCATGCCGGCGATGGCGGCCGAGCCGCTGACGGCCCAGCTCACGTTCGTTGGTCGGCGGGAAGAGCTTGGCAGCATCGATGCTCTACTTTCGGGCCACGACCGTTCAGTCGCCGTCGTAACCGGGGTCGGGGGCTCGGGGAAGTCCCGGCTTCTGTCCGAAGCGACAGCACTCACACGTCTCCCGGTGCTGGCCGCGCGCGCCTTCAGCGCGGAGCGCGAGGGAGCCTGGAGCACGGCCCGCACACTCTTGCGTGAGGCGCTATCGCTCGACCCCGATGCTGTTCGGGGCATTCCTGACCCTACCGCCCAGGCGCTGACCGACCTGGTGCCGGAGATCGCCGAGCTTCGCCCGCTGCTGGACGCTGCGATCGCTCCCGAGAGCCGCCACCTCTTACTGCTCGAGGGGGGAGCCCGGCTGATGTCGGCTGCACTCCGCGAGGACGGGGTCATCGTCATCGATGACCTGCAATGGGCCGACGCGAGCAGCTTAGGGCTCGTCGAGCAGGTCGTTCGCCGCCGCGACCGGGTTCATCTCATGCTTGCCTACCGCCTCGAGGAGGTTGCTGAGGCACCGGCCGTCCAGGGCTTCGTCGTCGCCCTCGAGGATGTGGCAACGGTCGGCAGGATTGGGCTCGGACCGTTACCGCTGCACGCAATCACCGAGCTCGTGCGGGATGAGGGGCTGGCCAACACGATTGCCGAGGAGACCGACGGCACGCCCTTGGCGGTTTCGGAAGTGTTGCGCCTCCTCGGCAGCGAGGGGATTATCGAGCCCGGACCTGGCGGCCGCTGGCGCACTCGCGCGCCCGACGGGGGCGAACGGAGCAGGGCGGTGGTCCGCGCGGGGCAGCGAGAGGCCATCCGCAGGCGTGTCGACCGCCTTACTCCGCGGTACCGCACAGTCCTCCGCTTGCTCGCGCTCGTTGGTCGTGAAGTCCCTGCCAGACTGCTGGCTCGCGCAGTCGGGACCAGCCAGCTGCAGGTGCTCGAGGCGCTCGACCTCCTTGCGCGGATCGACCTGGCCGCAGCCGGCGAGGGAGGCTGGGCGGTCACCCACGACCTGATCGGGGAAGCGGTGGTCGAGGGATTGCGGCCGGGCGAGGGGGCGCAGCTGCACGCCATGTTGGCCGAGGCGCTGTCGGTCGAGGGGAGCGACCCGGCTGCGGTCGCGCACCACCAACTTCTGGCCGGCGACCGGGAGCAGGCGGCGGTCTCCCTCGCCCGCGCGGCTCGGTCCAATCTCGACCGATTCGCGCACGTCGAGGCTGGGCGTCTCGCCGAGGAGGGCCTGGCCATCAACCCCGGCCGCAGGCCACGCGCCGAACTGCTCGCGGTGCGTGCCGAGGTTCGGACCCGCTCCGGGAATCTAGCGGCGGCAAAGGACGACCTGAGGGCGCTGTTGGTGCTTCGGGATCCCGGTCCGGAGCGCTCGCGGGTGCTCGACCGAATGGCGAGGCTGGCGTCAGGGTCTGAAGACTTCGCGGTGGCCGCGGATCTGGTCGAGCTCGCTCTTGCAGAGGCAGCTGAAGACGACCGTACTCGGGCTGAGGCGCTCACGACCGGAGCGATCGTGGCCATGAACCTGAACGACTTAGAGCGGGCCGAGTCGCGCTTCGAAGAGGCGCTTGGGCTGTTCCAGCGCTTGGGCGATGCGCGGGGGGCGGCAGACATCCTCGACGGGCGCGCCATGGCGGCCTGGGCGGTGGGCCGAATCCGCGAAGCTGCCGAGGCGATGGATCACGTCGCGCGGCTCTTCGCGGATGCCGGAGAGCTGCTCAGGGTCGGCTTCCCGCGCGCCTCGCGCGGGACGCTGCTGCACTGGATGGCGAGACCAGAGGAGGGTTTGGCGGACGCCGACGAGGCGCTGGAGCTGGAACGCAGTCTGGGCAACGTCGACGGCGAGTGCTACGCGCTGTGCAGCCGCAGTGGGACCCTGCTCGGCCTGGGGCGGGCGCCGGATGCGCTGTCTGACGCCACCCGTGCCCTGGCCCTGGCTCGGCAACTGCGGCACCGCGAGTGGATCGCCTACGCACACTGGAATGTTGGACAAGCCAAGCTGGAGCTGGGTGATCTGCCGGGGGCCGAGGCGACCTTCGCCTCAGGCCTGGAGGCAGCTCACAACATCCCCATCTTCGCCTCCGAGAACGCATCCGGCTTAGCGATCGCCCTAATCCGGCAGGGCCAGGTCGCCGCCGCCCGGCCCTGCGTCGATCGCGCCTTTGCCGAGGGGCCGCCTCAGTCCCTCTACGACGGCCGTCTGGCGGCCGCCGAAGTGGCGGTTGCAGCCAGGGACCGGAATGCGGACCGAGTCATCGAGGAGGCCATCTCCAGAGCAGAGCAGGGCGGTCATCTGCTCAGCCTCCGGCGCCTTCGCGAACTGGCTGCAGGTCTGTAGACCGAGGCGCAATCAAACTGCAAGGCAGGCGCAGACGATATCGGCGTGATCTCGGACCTGGACCAAGGCGCTCCGGCCAGCCTGGTGGTCAGGTCCCAGAGGTCGAGTCGGCGGGTGGCGTGGTCCTAATCCTCTGCGCCACCTCGCGCCCTTGCCGGGCGCCTTCAAGAAGGAGATCGGCATGAAAACAGTCCTCCGTACCGTGGTCATTGTCGTCGCGGCGATGTTGGTGGTCTCGCCGGGCCAGGCCTTTGCGGGGACGCTCGTCCCGTTTAGCGCGACGTATCTCGAGCAGGTGACGTTCTCTCCGTGTGGGGCCACCGTCTTGTGCGTACATGCACGAGGGGTCGGGCTGGCGACGCACATCGGTGCCGGTACCGACGTGAACGATGCGGGAACCGTCGATTTCGCGACGGCTCCCTGCGCAACGGTTCAGACGCCCCTTGCCTCGTTCATAGGCGCGAACGGCGACACCATCAGCGTGAGCTTGTCGGGGACCGGGTGTCCCACGAGCGTATTCGGCCTCGACCTTCTGAACGGCACGTACATCGTGACCGGCGGAACCGGGAGGTTTGCCGGAGCGCACGGAGGGGGCTCTGCCTTCGGCGTCTCTCAGGTCGACACGTCTTGCTTCTGCCGCGCCACGACAACGCTCACCTTCACCGGGCAGGTTTCACCTCCAGGATCACTCAAGTAAGACGGCTGAGTGGGTGGCCCTGAGGTGACGGGCTGATCAGCAAGCTGACCGGGACACCCAGTACCCGTCCGAAGACCGAACGAATGTTCCGGGCCCGTCGGAGATGGAGGCCCTTGCCGCCGATGGCCGACGGACCGAGACACCACGCCAAATACGAAGGCCCCGAGGTGCTTGTCACGGCACCGCTTCTCTCACGC
>Ga0207684_10003960_pt1 | contig 14175 bp, 12 predicted proteins | sample KBSK5501metaG_FD_184342 | JGI IMG/M metagenome (GOLD analysis project Ga0207684, IMG submission 184342) | Corn, switchgrass and miscanthus rhizosphere microbial communities from Kellogg Biological Station, Michigan, USA - KBS K5-50-1 metaG... | ecosystem: Host-associated > Plants > Roots >...
CGGAAAGCCTCGGGCCGCGCAGCGGATGGCGGGCCCGAGCAGCTCCGCGAGCGGTCGCGTGCCGAAGCGCTCGAGGAGCATCGCCCAGCCGCGCACGCAGCCCGGGACGCTCACGGTCTCGGGGCCGACGACGGGCAGCCGATCCAGCCCGCGCCGCGCCAGCTCGTCGAGCCCGGCGCGGGATCCTGAGCGTCCGGCGCCGTTCAAGAAATGCACGCGGCGGCTGGCGGCGTCGTAGTAGAGGCAGAAGAGGTCACCGCCCACGCCGCACATGTGGGGCTGGGTGACGGCGAGCACGGCGTTGACCGCCACCGCGGCGTCCGCGGCGCTCCCGCCCGCTTTCAACACCTCGACGCCCGCCATCGTCGCCAGCGGATGCGCCGAGGCGACCATCCCCTCGCGTCCGAGCGCGAGCGGCCGATGCGAGTATCCGACGTCTGGCACCGTTAACCTCCGGTGAATAGCTTCGTGATTTCGTCCTGGGCGAAGATCGGCATGGGGCGTTCGGACGCGCCTTCGACCAGCGTGACGCCCTGCTCCGGCGGCACGACCTGCCCGATGTAGTGACAGTCGATGCCCTCGCGAGCCAGGGCGTGGATGACGATACCGGCGTCGGCGGGAGCCAGGGTCAGCAGGAGCGCGCCGGACGCGATCGTTCCGAGCGGGTCGAGCCCGAAGGCCCGGCACAGCTCGATGCCCTCGGGGAGCCGGACGATGCGGTCTGCGTCGATGCGAAGTCCCACGCCCGCGGCCTCGGCCAGCTCGGCGAGCGCCGTGGCGATGCCGCCCTCCGTCGGATCGTGCATCGAGTGCACGGTGGCGAGCTCGCACGCGATCTCGGCCTCGGGCACCACGCTGAGGCCGGGTGAGCGGAGGAACCCCTTGGCCCGGCGAATCATCGCCGGGGGAACCCCACGCGCCCGCAGCTCGGCCTCGCGCTCGCGCGCGATGATCGCCGCGCCCTCGAGCGGGATCCCCTTGGTCATGATCACCGCGTCACCCACCTGGGCGCCGCCGGTCGTCACCAGCCGATCCTTGTCGACCTCGCCGAGCATCGTTCCCGCCACCACGGGACGCTCGAGGCCATGGGTGATCTCCGTGTGACCACCGACGAGCGTCACCTCGAGATCGTCGCACGCCTCCGCGAGCTGCGTGAAGAGCGCCTCGACCGACGCCTCGGTGGTGGTCGCCGCCGGCAAGAGCAACGTGGCCAGAAACCAGCGTGGGCGCGCGCCCCGCACCGCGATGTCGTTGGCGTTGACCTGCAGCGCGTACCAGCCGACGTCCTCGGTCGCGAAGGTGATGGGGTCGGCGGTGGCGACGAGGTATCGGTCACCGAGGTCGATCACGGCGGCGTCCTCGCCCACGCGTGGGCCCACGACGACCCGCGGATCCCGCGGCTTGAGCTTCTCGAAGATGGCGCGGAGCGCGTCCGCGCGCAGCTTCCCGACCGGCAGAGGACTCATGGCGGCGAGCGGTAGTATACTGCAACGCCTCAGGAGGCTCATGATGCCCTTCGATCCCCGCCATCGCAGTCACGTGCTGCTTGACGGTCCCGATCGCGCCGCGGCGCGAACCTACTTCAAGGCCATCGGCTTCACCGACGACGATCTCAAGAAGCCGCTCGTCGGCGTGGCCCACTGCTGGATCGAGATCACGCCGTGCAACTGGAATCATCAGAAGCTCGCCGAGAAGGTGAAGGAAGGCGTGCGCGCGGCGGGAGGGACGCCGATCGAGTTCAACACGATCTCGGTCACCGACGGGATCGCGATGGGCACCGAGGGCATGAAGGCTTCGCTCGTCAGTCGCGAGACGATCGCCGATTCCGTCGAGCTCGTCGTGCGCGGCCACCTCCTCGACGCCTTCGTCGCGATCTCGGGCTGCGACAAGACGATCCCCGCCATGGTGATGGCCATGGCCCGCCTCAACATTCCGAGCGTCATGCTCTACGGCGGGTCGATCGCCTACGGCGAGTACAAGGGCAAGCGGCTCACGGTCCAGGACGTGTTCGAGGCGATCGGCGCCTTCAACGCGGGCAAGATCGACGCGAAGGAGCTGAACACGATCGAGGGGCTGGCCTGCCCGGGCGCGGGCGCCTGCGGTGGCCAGTTCACCGCGAACACGATGGCCACGGCGTTCGAGATGCTCGGCGTATCGGCGATGGGCGCCAACGACGTGCCGGCGGTCGATCCGCGCAAGGCGGAGGTCGCGTTCGAGACGGGACGCCTGGTGATGGACCTGCTGCGCAAAGGCGTCCTGCCGCGCCAGATCATCACGCGCAAGTCGCTGCACAACGCGATCGCGGGCGTCATGGCCACGGGCGGCTCGACCAACGCAGTCCTGCACCTGCTGGCCGTGGCCAAGGAAGCCGGCGTGAAGCTCGACATCGACGAGTTCGACCGGATCTCGCGCAAGACGCCGCTCTTGGCGGACATGAAGCCGTGGGGCAGCTACACGGCCCCTGAGATGTACGAGGCCGGCGGCATGGGCGTCGTCGCCAAGCGCCTGCTCGAGGCCAAGCTGCTCAACGCCGACGCGAAGACTGTGACGGGCCGGACGATCGGCGACGAAGCCCGCGCGGCTCGAGAAGCGCCGGGTCAGAAGGTGATCCGCTCGTTGTCGAACCCGCTCGCGAAGCAGGGCGGGCTCGCCATCCTGCGGGGCAGTCTCGCGCCGGAGGGCTGTGTGGCCAAGCTGGCCGGCCACGAGCAACCGGTGTTCCGGGGCCGGGCGCGGGTGTTCAACCGAGAGGAAGACGCGTTCGCGGCGGTGAAGGGCGGCAAGATCAAGGCCGGAGACTTCATCGTGATCCGCTACGAGGGCCCAAAGGGCGGGCCCGGAATGCGCGAGATGCTGCACGTGACCGGGGCCCTTCAGGGCGCCGGGCTCGGCGGTTCCGTCGCGCTCATGACCGACGGCCGGTTTTCCGGAGCCTCCCACGGGTTCATGGTGGGTCATGTCGCGCCGGAGGCCGCCGAGGGTGGCCCCATCGCGGCCGTGAAGGACGGCGACACGATCGTCATCGACATTCCCCGGCGTCGTCTCGACGTCGAGCTGTCGGCCGCCGAGGTCAAGAAGCGGTTGAAAGCGGTCAAGCCGCCGAAGCCGCGCTACACCTCGGGAGTGCTCGCCAAGTACGCCCGGCTCGTCTCCTCGCCGTCGGAGGGCAGCGTTACCGGGTGACGCTGCCCGCGCGCGTCAGCGCGTCGGGACGTCGTTGACGGCGATCGCGTCGACGGCGATCAGGAGGCCGTCGCGCTCCAGGGTCTGCACGCCGACGATCGTGCGCGTCGGCGGGGCGCCCGGCGGAAAATTGCGCGTGATCACGTTACGCAGCACGTTGAGGTGCTCGGGCCGGTAGTCCTTGACGTAGATCGTGAGCCGCACCACGTCGGCCAGCGAGGCGTTGGCCGCCTCGACCGCGACCTTCAAGCGCTCGAACGCGCGCACAGCCTGCGCACTGAAATCCCCCGGTCCCACGACCGCGTTCTGGTTGGGTTCCCAGGCCGTCTGGGCGGAGACATAGACCGTCTGACCGCCGCTCACGGCAATCGTCTGGGTGAAGTCGGCCGGCGGGGCGCCCAGCCACTGCGGGTTGAGCAATGTCCGCGTGACGGCGCGAGACGCGGCGCCGCTGCTCGCGCATCCGGCCACGAGGCCGACCGCGGCGACGACCGCGGCCGCCCGGACGATTTCGTGGCCCAGTCCCCATCGGATCAGACGCATCGTTCAACTCCTCTCTGCGCGGAGCAGCTTCAGGAGGTCCGCGGTCAGGTCGTAGAGCTGGGCGCAGCCGCTCACGCCCCCCAGGTGTGTCTGGATCCGCTTGCGCAGTCCGTCGTCCAGCGTTTCCCCGACCAGCGCATCGATGCGGCGCTGCGCCACCGAGCAGATCCCCGCGTACGGCAGCTTCGGCGTGACGGAGTGCGCGCGCAGGATCCGGCTCGAGACGCGGTCGACGTCGTAGGTGATCTCGAAGCCGTGCACGTCGTCGTGCATCGAATGGAACAAGACGAGGGTTTCCTCCCCGCGCTCTAGGCGAGCGACCTTCCGTCGGACGAAGACCCGCGTCTGGCCGGGCCGTGGGCTGTAGAGGTCGGGCCGCATCGCCGCGACGACGATGTGTGTCGCGAACAACGCGCGCCCCGCCTCGCTGTAGGTGAAGCACGAGTCTGGCAGGTCGCTCCAGCCGGTGGTGTCGAGCTCCCAGCACGCGAGCGGGCCCTGCCGCGCGCGCTCGGCGCGCTCGCGCGGAAGCTTGGCCACCTGACGGGCCAGGCGCGCGGCCTCGATCGTCGCGTCGAGCACGAGGCCGGCTCCGGCCCCACGCCCCGTGACGTCCGCGACGCGAGGCCTGAGGCCGGCCACCATCGCCGTCCCCGCCAGCCGGGGAAAGCCGCCAGTGACGGCCGGGTCGACGTCGCCGGCCAGCGCGCGACAGTAGGCTTCGCGAATCTCATAGGTCGGCGACGGCAGCGCCACGACGACCACCTCGACGGCGCGATCGGGATCGGTGAGACGGACCGTATGAGTCAGCGCGTCGTCGTGGCGGTTGTCGACCCAGCCCTCCATGACGCGCTCGTAGCGGTCACGCCCGGCCAGCAGCGGAGGGGCCAGGGCTATCGGAGGTATTTTTCGGGCTCGCGGTCGAACTTCTGCTTGCAGCCGACGGCGCAGAAGTAATAGGTCTGTCCCCGATAGCTCGATTGCGCCGCCGCCTTCGCGGGCTCCACGGTCATCTTGCACACCGGATCCACCGCCATCGTTGCCTCCTCACAGCGGGCGCGGCCGCCAGCGCTTGAGACGTAAGCTGTTGGTCACAACGGAGACGGACGAGAAGGCCATCGCGGCGCCGGCCAGGATGGGCGACAGGAGCATGCCCCAGACGGGATAGAGCACGCCCGCGGCGACCGGGAGCAGCACGATGTTGTAGCCGAAGGCCCAGGCGAGGTTCTGCTTGATGATGCGGATCGTCCGCCGCGACAGCTCGACAGCGGCGACGACACCACGCAGATCGCCGCGCATCAGGGTGACATCCGCCGCCTCGATGGCCACGTCCGTCCCGGAGCCCATCGCGATGCCGACGTCGGCCCGGGCGAGCGCCGGAGCGTCGTTGATGCCATCGCCCACCATGGCCACCAGGTGTCCCTCGACACGCAGCTCCGCGACCGCACGAGCCTTGTCCTCCGGCAACACCTCGGCGCGCACGCGCTCGATCCCCACCTGACGCGCGATCGCATCCGCGGTCGCCCGGTTGTCGCCGGTCAGCATCACGACCTCGAGGCCGAGCGTCCGCAGCGCGGTGACCGTCGCCGCCGCCTCGGGTTTCAGCACATCGGCCGCGGCGATCAGCGCGGCCAGCCGGCCCGCGAACGCCAGGTACATGACGGTCTTGCCGGCGGCGGCGAGCGCCTCGGCCCGGGCGGCCCACGGCCCGAGATCGATGCCGCGCGCTTCCATGAGCGTACGGTTGCCGAGCAGGATCCGCCCGTCGGGTGCCAGTGCGTCGACGCCTTGTCCGGGAACGGTCTCGAAGCTCTCGATCGGCGGCAGGGCCACCCCGCGATCCTTGGCGCGACGCACGATCGCCTCGCCGAGCGGATGCTCGGAGGCCTGCTCGGCCGCGGCGGCCATGGCCAGGACGTCGTCCTCGTTCCCCTCGACCGAGACAACGTCCGTGACCTCGGGGCGGCCGACAGTGAGAGTCCCGGTCTTGTCGAAGACCATCGTCCGCACCCGGTGCAGCAGCTCCAGCGCGGCGGCGCTCTTGATGAGGATGCCGTGCTGGGCGCCCGTTCCCGTCCCCACCATGATCGCGGTCGGCGTGGCCAGCCCCATGGCGCAGGGACACGCGATGACGAGCACGGTCACGGCCGCCGTCAGCGCCATCAGGGCGCGCGGCTCCGGGCCGACCACGAGCCAGACGAGAAACGTGATCGCCGCGACGATCAGCACGATGGGCACGAAGACGGCGGCGACCCGGTCGGCCAGCCGCTGGATGGGTGCCCGTGAGCCCTGGGCCTCGGCGACGAGCTGGGTGATGCGGGCGAGCGTCGTCTCGCTCCCGACGCGGCTGGCGCGGAAGACGAAGCTGCCCGTCCGGTTCACGGTGCCGGCCGCCACCGCGGCCCCGGGAGTCTTCTCGACCGGCAGGCTCTCGCCGGTGAGCATCGACTCGTCCACGGTGGACAGGCCGTCGACGACGACGCCATCGACCGGAATACGCTCACCGGGCCGGATGCGGAGGAGGTCGCCCACCTGGACGGCCTCCGTCGCCACGTCGACGTCGACGCCGTCTCGCACCACGCGCGCCATGCGCGGCGTCAGGCTCATCAGCCGGCGGATGGCGTCGGAGGTCCGCCCGCGGGCGCGCGCCTCGAGCCAGCGGCCGAGCACCACGAGCGTGATGACGACGGCGCTCACGTCGTAGTACGTCATGCTCGCCGCGTGTGTCAGGCCCATGAACGCGTGCGGCCACACGGTGACGGCCAGGCTGAAGAAGTAGGCCGCATTGGTGCCGATGGACACGAGCGTCGACATGCTCGCGGACCGGTAGCGCAAGTCGTGGAGAAATCCTCGATGGAAGTGCCAGCCTACCCAGAACTGCACCGGCGTCGCGAGGACGAGCAACGTCCAGTGATTCTGCAGCCATGCCGGGGCCCAGGGAAAGACGTCGCTCATGCTGCCGAGCAGCACCGGCACCGACAGCGCGGCGCCGGCCGCGAGCTTGAGCCGCGTCAGGCGCTCCTCGGGGGCCCGCGCCGCCTCGGCGGCGGCGGGGGCGTTGGCGGCCGCCCCCTGGCCCGGCGCGACGGGTGCGGCCAGCTCGTATCCGGCGGCGGCGACCGACGCGCGCAGCGCGTCGAAGTCCACCCGCGCCGGGTCGAAGGTGACGCGCGCACGCTCGGTGGCGAGATTCACGACGGCCGTCTGCACCCCGGGCACGCTCGCGAGCGCGCGCTCCACCTTCCCCACGCACGCCGCGCAGTGCATGCCCCGCACCACCGCCGTCACGGTCTCGGCGGTTCCGGGCTCGCCGGCGACACCGACCACGTCACTTGCCTCCGAAGCGGGAGAAGACATCCAGGAGCTCGTCGACCTTGCGCTGCCGCTCGCCGCGCGATCCGGAGCGCAGGGCGTCGGCGACGCACGACTCGATGTGGCGACCGAGGAGCAGCTTCTGCACCTGCTCGAGGGCACCCTGCACGGCCGAGATCTGCAGCAGGATGTCGACGCAGTACGCATCGGCCGCGATCATCCGCTGCAAGCCCTGCACCTGGCCCTCGATCCGCCGCAGCCGTCCCTGTGCCTTGCCCTTCGTCTCGTCGTCGATCACCGTCATATACCCCCGGGGGGTAGTATGCGACGCGAGCACCGCGCTGTCAATCGAAGAGCGTGGGCTGCTGGGCGAAGCTGTCGGCCGACCGTCGGACGTTCCGCTTCGAGCGCGGGCTTTGCCCGCGCAATCCGGTCCCAGGGGGAGGCAGGGGGGAGCGAGCCGAGGGCGAGCGACGACCGTCGGAAGGGGGACGAAGTCCCCCTCCGAGAAGTTTCCATCCCTTCTGGTGCGCGATCCGTTCCCCCTGCTTGATCACGAGCAGATCGACGAGTCGGGCGAGCGGATTCCGCAACAGCCCCAGATACTTCTCCCAGTACCGCGGTGACAGGGCCAGCGTCCTCATCTGATCCAGGGCCAGCGCGAGCGCCGCGCGATCCCCTCTCCGGGACGCGAGCCGCAGGTTGTCTGTGATCTTCTTTAGATTCACCCGTGACGGCGGTGTCCGCGCCATGTTGAGCCGGATGCTATCACTGTTCGAGCGCGGGCTTTGCCGGCGCAACCTCGCTCGTCGGGGGGGGGAGGGAGGAACGCGCGTCAGCGGATCGTGATCTCGTACTCCTCGCGCGAGGATTGCGCGGACGCCGCCTGGACCGTGACCTTGACGTCGAGCGCCTGCGCCAGCCGCTGCAGCGCCTCACGCTCCGCGGACTCGAGATGCTCGGCGAAGTCCGGATGGGCCCGCACGACGACCTCGTGCCCGGCGGCGTCGGCCGCCTTGGCCTGCACGGCGCGGAACACCTCGGCCGCCAGTGTCGCCGATGATTTGATGACGCCCGCCCCTCGGCAGACCGGGCACGACTCGGTGAGCAGCGAGCGCAGGTCCTGGCGCACCCGCTTGCGGGTCATCTCGACGAGACCGAGCTCCGAGATCGCCAGGACATTGGTGCGGGCCTTGTCCTCCGCGAGCGCTCGCTTGAGCGCCTTCTCGACCTGCTCCCGGTGGTCGGGCACCTCCATGTCGATGAAGTCGATGATGATGATGCCGCCCAGATCGCGGAGCCGGATCTGACGGACGATCTCTCCCACAGCCTCCAGGTTGATCTTCAAGACGGTCTGCTCGAAATCGCGCTTGCCGACGTACTTGCCGGTGTTGACGTCGATCGAGACCAGCGCTTCGGTGTGGTCGATGACGATGTAGCCGCCCGACTTCAGCCACACCCGGCGCCGCAGCGCCTTGTCGATCTCCTTCTCGATCCCGAAGGCCTCGAAGATCGGCTGCCGGCCCTCGTACCATTTCACGCGCTCGGCGAGCGCGGGCACCAGCGCCTGGACGTACCCCGCGCACCGGTCGTAGACCTCGCGATTGTCGATGAGGAACTCGTCGACCTCGGGCGCGAGCAAGTCGCGCACGACGCGGAAGATCAGGTCGCCCTCCTCGTGGAGCACCGCGGGCGGACGGCGCTCCTCGTAGCGGGCCTGGATCTGCGCCCACAGCCGCCCGAGGAATTCCACGTCGGCGGCGAACTCCGACTCGCCCTTGCCCTCGGCGTTCGTGCGGACGATGAATCCGCCCGGCGGGGGGTTCAGGCCCCGGACGACACTGCGCAGACGGTCCCGCTCGTGCTCATCGCGGATCCGTCGCGAGACACCGATCCGATGGGCCTGCGGCATGTAGACGAGATACCGACCGGGCAGCGAGATGAACGAGGTGATGCGGGCGCCCTTGGTCCCCAGGGACTCCTTCGATACCTGGACCAGGATTTCCTGCCCCTTGCGGAGGACGTCCTCGATGGGCCCGCGCACCTCACGGCGCGGTTCGGGCTCGTCGACCTCCACGTCGGCGTCGTCGTCGACGGCCACGCCGTCGGGGCCGGCGTCCCGGACATCGTCGCTGACGTTCGCCGTGTAGTCACCGGCGTAGAGAAAGGCGTCCTTGGTCAGGTCGATGTCGACGAACGCGGCCTGCATGCCGGGCAGGACATTGGTGACGACGCCCTTGTGGACGCTCCCTACGATGGAGCGGCGCCCGTGCCGCTCGACGTACAGCTCGGTGAGAAGGCTACCCTCCTGCACGGCCACCCGCGTCTCGGTGAGTCCGGCGTTGACCACGATGCGTTTGCCCACGGCAGCACCTCGCTGGCGCGCACGCTGACGTCGACCCGCACGTCCTCGTGGTGCCTCATTGGAACTGCCGCATCCTGACCGAGAGCAAGAGGCCGAGGGCCGAAAGGGAGACGAGCATCGAGGATCCGCCGTAGCTCATGAGCGGGAGCGGTATCCCCACCACGGGGAGCAGCCCCGTGACCATCCCCACATTGATCAGCACCTGCGAGCCGAGCAACGCGGTGGCGCCCAGCGCCACCAGGCGCCCCACAGGCTCGCGCGCCGCCGCGGCGATGTCGAAGCCCCTGAGCAGGAGCAGCACATAGCACACGAGCAGCACCAGACAGCCCACGAACCCCCACATCTCGGCGAATACGGCGAAGATGAAATCCGTATGGCGCTCCGGCAGGAAGGCGAGCCGGCTCTGGGTGGCGCCGGCGATACCTTTTCCGAGGAGCTGACCTGAACCGATGGCGATCTTGGCCTGGATGACGTTGTACGCGCTCCCGAGCGGATCGCGGAACGGATCCAGGTACACCATGATGCGTTCCCGCTGGTAGTCCTTCATCATGAACCAGGCGACGGGCAAGGTACCGACGCCGGCGAGCGCGAGCGCGCCGAGCAGGCGGAACCGCACGCCGGCGCCCACGAGCAGGGCCACCGTGACGGGGAAGAGCAGCAGCGCCGTCCCGAGATCCGGCTGCTTGACGATGAGGACGAAGGGGACGGCCATGATGGGTATCACGAAACCGATGGTGACTCGCCCCAGCCCTTGCGCCCATCGGGAGGTCAGCCACCAGGCGATCATGAGCACGAAAGTGATCTTGAACAGCTCCGACGGCTGGACGGAGACCGGCCCCAGCAGGATCCACCGCCGCGCGCCTGACACGGAGCGGCCGAGGACGAAGACGGTGACGAGGCCGACGAGCCCCAGCACGTAGAGCATAGGGGCCATCCGCACGAGGCGGCGATAGTCCACGCTGGCGATGACGACGAGGGCCAGGGCGCCGACACCGACCCAGGCGAGCTGGCGCAGCACGAGACCGCCGCCGGCGCGTCCCACGCTGAGGCTGCCGAGAGTGACGGCGCTCGTGGCCAGCAGACCTCCGGTGGCGACGAGCAGCAGCCAGTCGACGTTCTGGAGCAAGCGCCGGTCGATGCCGACCATCGCGAGCTAGCCGGTGAGCCCGATCGCCGCGACCTTTTCGAAGAAGATCGCGTTCAGGATCTTGCGCGCGATCGGCGCCGCCACCTGACCGCCCTTGCCGCCCCGCTCGATCAGGACCACCACGACGACTTCGGGGTCCTTGGAGGGCGCGAAGGCCGCGAACCACGCGTGATCCTCACCGCGGGAGGCCTTGGAGTTCGCGATCATCTGGGCGGTGCCCGTCTTGCCCGCGACGTCGAGGCCGGGAATGCGCGCGGCGGCACCGGTGCCGCCCTCGTTGACGACGGACCACAGGCTCTGCTTGAGAAACGCCCAGACCACCGGCGAGAGATCGACGTGGCCCATGACCTGGCCGGGATCGCTGTAGAGGATTCCCCGGTCCGCGCTCTGCACACGCTGGACGAGGCGGGGCTTCCAGAGCACGCCGCCGTTGGCCACCGCGGCCATGAAGCGCGCGACCTGCATCGGCGTGACGAGCACGGCGCCCTGGCCGATCGACATGTTGACGACCTCGCCACCCTGCCAGACCTGGCGCCCGCGCTTGATCTTGGGATGCGGCAGGAAGCCGGGCTTCTCGCTCGGCAGATCGACACCGGTGATACGTCCGAAGCCGAACGCGCTCGCGTACTTGGTGATGGCGGCGCCTCCGACCTTCAGCCCCGCCTGGTAGAAGAAGATGTTGCAGGACTGGGCCATCGCGCGGTGAAGGTCGACCGTGCCGTGGCCGCCTTCCTTCCAGTCCTTGAACGTCCAGGCGCCCAGGTGAAACTCGCCGCCACAGTGGATGCGGTCGAGCGGGGTGAGCGTGCCTTCTTGCAGACCCGCGGCGGTCACCACGATCTTGAAGACGGAGCCCGGCGCGTACTGCGTCTGGAGCGTCCGATTGAGCATCGGGAAATCGGGATCACGCACCACGGCGAGCCACGCGTCCCGATCGATCGTCCCGGTGAAGCGGTCGATGGGAAAGGCCGGCGCCGAGGCCATGGCCAGGACGTCACCGTTGCGTGGATCCATCACGACGATCGCGCCGGCTCGCCCCTCGAGGGCCTGCTCCGCGGCCTCCTGGATGCGGCGGTCGATCGTGGTGATGACCTCGGCGCCGGGATGGGGCTCCGTCTGCTGGACGAGACGCACCGGCCGCCCCATGGCGTCGACCTCGATGCGCTCGCCCCCGTCGCGGCCCCGGAGATGCTCGTCGAGCAGACGCTCGAGGCCGGTCTGTCCCACCATGTCCCCGCGTCGGTAGCGCCCCTGCTTCAGCTGCTCGTCGTTCGCTTCGCGCACGTAGCCGAGGAGGTGGGCGGCGAACCGGCTCGAGGGATAGGTCCGCTGAGGCTCCACCTCCACGATGACGCCGGGCAGCTCGAGCTTGCGCTCCTCGATCTTCGCCACGTCGGTCAGCGTCAGTCCCCGCCGCACGCGCACGGGGACGAACGAATCGGACGACACGCGCGCCACCGCGTCCTGGAGATCGCCGTAGGGCATCCCGAGCAGCACGGCGACCTGGCCCAGCGTCGCCGCGCGGCGATCGGGATCGCGCTCCAGCTCACGCGGGATCAGGGAGAGCGTGAACGCCGGCCGGTTGTCCACGAGCGGCACGCCGTGGCGGTCGAAGAGAATGCCGCGCGGCGCGGCGACGGGGCGGATGCGGATCCGGTTCTTGTCGGAGGCGTCGAGGAATCGCCCCCCCTCGAGCACCTGCAAGAACCACAGTTGTCCGATGACGACCAGGAAGGCCCCGAGGACGACCGCCGCGACCGCGAACACTCGGCGCCGACCGGCTTCGTACTGATCCGGCGACGTATGGCGGCCGTTCAGGCCGGCCCTCACGACGGCTGCCGACGCAACGTCTCGGCCCACGCCATGAACAGCACCAGGGCGGCGCCGAGAAATCCGTTGTAGAGCGCCTGCGGGAGCACGACGTACGTCATCAGCTCGCCGAAGGGCACAGGAAAGTGGAAGAGCTTGAGCAGCGCGAAGCGTACGAGCCCTTCGACGATGGTCAGCACGGCCAGCCCGGGGACCTGCACGAGCGGCTGGGTGACGCGCAGCTCGCCGCCCACGGCACCGATCGCGAAGCCAATCATGGCCTTGGTCAGGGCCTGGATGCCGATCAGCCCACCGCCGGCGGCGTCCTGGAGCAGACCCGCCGCGAAGCCGGCGAGGCAGCCGAACTCGGGACCGCGCCGAAGCGCCAGGAGCACCACGACGATGAGGGGCAGATCCGGGGCGATGTCACCGATCCGGAGGGCGGGGACGACCGTGGCCTGGGCCACGCCGCCTCCGAACACGGTCAGCGCGATTAAAGTCCGCATTGATTAACGTCGGGGGGAGCGACCGCAGACTTGGCGACCGAAGGGGCTGACGCCCCCTCGGGCTCCCCGGCCCGACACCCCCCACCGGTTTCGCGAGACATCGGTGTCATGACGAGTCTAGCCGCCGCTCGGGAAGTAGGCGGCCAGGTCCGGCATCGACTCACCCGAGACGAGCAAGACCTCGTCGACGCGCGCGAAGTCGACGATGGGGGACAGGAGGGCGTAATGAAACAGCGCGGAGCCACGGTCGTCGATGGAGCGGACGCGACCGATGGGGACACCGCGCGGGAAAACGCCGCCCAGACCCGAGGTGACGATGACGTCGTCCACGGCGAGCCCGGCGCCGTCGCGCGCCATGTACTTGAAGCGAATCGTCCCGCGCGGCTCACCCTCGACGATGCCCGGCGTGCGCGTCCTCACCGAATGGGCGCCGACCGTCGACGAGGGGTCGGTGAGCACCTGGACGATCGAGGCACCGGGCCGGACCTCGACGATGCGTCCGACGAGGCCGTCGGGAGAGATGACCGCGGTGAGACGCTTGATCTCGTCGGCGCGACCCCGATTCACGGTGAGCGATCGGACCCAGCCGCCCCATTCGCGCGCGATCACCTCGCCGGTCAGCGTGGCGAGGGGCAGACGGTTGCGCAGCTCGAGCAATCGACGCAGGCGCCGGTTCTCTTCGCTCGCCTCGGTGACCCACAGCGCTTCGACCCTCAGGCGACGGTTCTCCTCGCGCAGCCGCCGATTCTCGGTCCGCACACCCTTCCAGTCCACGTAGATCGACCACACACCGACGGCGGCGCGAGGAACGGCGGCGATCGCGGTCTGGATCGGCGTGGTGACGAGAGCGACGGCATCCCCCGCGCTCGCCCCGTATCCCCGCGTCTGCAACGTGAGCAATACGAGGCAGACCAGGAGGACCGACACGAGAACCAGCAGACTCCGCATCTTCACCGTTCGACCTTCGCGAACGTCGCCCCCTCTACGTCGGGATGGCGACCTTCTTCAGGAGGTCCAGCTCGTCGAGCACTCGCCCGGTCCCCAGCGCGACGCACGACAGCGGGTCGTCGCCCGGCGTGACGGGCAGATTCGTCTCTTGCCGCAGCAGGTGGTCGAGTCCCCGGAGCAACGCGCCACCGCCCGTGATCACGATCCCCTTGTCGACGATGTCGGCGGCCAGCTCGGGCGGGGTGCGCTCCAGGCACGTGCGGACCGTCTCGACGATCGTCATCACGGGCTCGCGCAACGCCTCGCGTATCTCCTCGTCGGTGATCACGATGGTCTTGGGAATGCCGTCGATGAGGTCACGG
>Ga0207684_10003963_pt1 | contig 14172 bp, 7 predicted proteins | sample KBSK5501metaG_FD_184342 | JGI IMG/M metagenome (GOLD analysis project Ga0207684, IMG submission 184342) | Corn, switchgrass and miscanthus rhizosphere microbial communities from Kellogg Biological Station, Michigan, USA - KBS K5-50-1 metaG... | ecosystem: Host-associated > Plants > Roots >...
CAGGTAACCGGGAGACGAATAGATCGCCCCGGAATCCGCGACCGCGATGCGCCGTGTTTCCTTGGAGTCGAGAGACGCGGCGGAGATCCCGGTCGCGCTTCCCGTGCCGGCGATCGACAGATACAAGAAGTGGCGCCCGTCGGGAAGAAAACTCGGCCAGCGGAAGCTTTCGCCGCTCCGCGAGGCCAGGTGAGTGATCCGGCGAGACTCTCCCCCTGCCTCCGAGACGAACCGGATCTGCCCGCCCGTCTCCGTCGAAAAAACGATCGTGCCGGTCGAACCCCACGATCCTCCCCGCGGGCCGGTCGCGTCGCAAAGAATCTGCGGCGAACCGCCGGAGACGTCGATTCGCTTGAGCTTCCCCTGCGCGAAGAAGCCGAGCGCGTGCCCGTCGGGGGACCAGAACGGATAAGCCGCTCCCTCCGTTGCCGGCAGAGGCCGCGCTTGCGTCGAATCGAGCCGGCGCAGGTAGAGAAGATCTCGGCCGTCGGTCTCCGTCGCCACGAAGGCCAGCGTCCGCCCGTCCGGCGAGAGCGCGAGCATTCCCTGGAGAGCTGCGCCGGCGGGCGGAGGAATCGTGAATTGGAGCTTTCCGAGAGAGAGACTCTGCTGCCGGGACGATCTGGAGAGGAGAATGCCGCCGACCAACAGAAGCAAGCCCGCCGCAACGATCCAGCCGGACCAACCGCGAGGCGCGCGCGGAACTGCCTCGGCACTTCCCCCACCCTTGGCGATCTCCTCGAGCTCGAGCGCGATATCCCGGGCGCTCTGCCATCGGCGCTCGGGGTCCTTGGCCAGACACCGGCGAACCACGTGTTCGAGCGCCGGAGGATTTACCGGCTGGATAACCGTGATCGGCGCCGGCTCCTCCTTCATGATCGAGGAGATCAACGAGGCCTGGCTCGAGCCGGAAAACGCCTTTCGTCCGGTCGCCATCTCGTAGAGCGTCGCACCGAAGGCGAAGATGTCGGTGCGAGCATCGGCGGGCCTGGCTTCTAACTGTTCCGGCGCCATGTACTGAAGCGTCCCGAGGATCGCTCCCTCCTGCGTCAGCGCTCGCTGGGTCGGGAGAGAAGTCAGGCTTGTCTGGGAGGCCGGCGCGGCCATCGCCCGGGCCAGGCCGAAGTCGAGCAGCTTGACACCCGACTTTGTCAGCATCACGTTTGCGGGCTTCAAATCCCGATGGACGATGCCCTGGCGGTGCGCCACATCCAGAGCGTCGGCGATCTCGATCCCGTACCGAAGCGTCTGCTCGAGCGGCAGCGGCCCGTTCGCGAGCCGATCCGACAGCGTCTCCCCTTCCAGGTACTCCATGACCAGGTACTCGACGCCGTCCTGGTTGCCCACGTCGTAGAGCGCGCAGATGTGCGGGTGAGACAATGCGGATATTGTTTTCGCCTCCCGCTCGAACCGCTGCCGCACCTCCGGCGAGGAGGAGAGCCGCTCCGGCAGGACCTTGATCGCGACCGTCCGCTCCAGCCGCGTGTCCCGCGCCCGATACACCTCCCCCATCCCGCCCGCCCCGATCGGCGCGAGGATCTCGTAGGGACCGAGGCGACTGCCGGCCGCGATCGTCATCGGCTTCTCCCCAGCACCGCGGTCCAGTTCGTGATGACGACCGCGCCGTCGGCCTCGGCATCGGCGGCGCGGCGGATCACCAGGAAGCGCTGGCCGTCGGGAGACGCGTCATAAGGATGGCGGGGAAACAGGACATCGCCGCTCACCCCGAGCTTCAGAAGGAAGAGGGGCTGCGGCTCGGCGATCTCCAAACGGCCGGCCCCAGGACGCAGGGCGACGGACATCAGCATTCCATCTCGGGCGGCGTAAAAGAGCTCCGAGCCATTTCGATTCCAGACCGGCAACTGTCCTCCTCCGATCGAGACCTGGCGCTTCGAGCCCTCCGGGAGTGGCTGCACGTAGACTTCCCTCTGTCCCGACTCACTCGAGTCGAAAGCGGTCCAGCGGCCGTCCGGAGACATCGCCGGATGCTCTTCGGAGAAGCGCGAGTCGCCGGTCAACCGACGAGAATTGCCTCCTCCGAAGAGCGGGGCGAGAATGCGTGCGAAGTTGGGGCCTTCGGAGTTGGAATAGAGCAGATACCGGCCGTCCGGCGACACCGTCGGAAGAACCTTGTCCTGTTTGGTTCGAATCAGGACCTTCTCGGCTCCGCCGCCCGCCGGCCGCTCGTAGAGGTCATAGAAGCCGACGTGATCGGAGACGTAGACCAACCGTTCACCGTCCGGAAACCAGGCCGGGTCGAACTCGTCGGTCCGCTCGGCAGTGATCCGGGAAGCCGTTGCGCGGGAGGCGTCCAGGACCCAGACATCCTGGTTCTGGCCATGCGACGGGTCGCGCAGGGTCACCGCCGCCTTTCGGCCGTCCGGCGAGATGCGGACGTCCCCGTATCCCCCGATTTCCCCGAGCGTGCCGAGCTCGCGCCCCTTACGGTCCAGCCAGACGAGCTTTCGTCGCATGAGCCCCGGCAAGTAAGCCAGGCGGTTTCCGCCGACTGAAAGACACAAGATGTTGTCCTCGGTCCCGTAGCGGACCTGCTCGAGGGCGGGACTGGGCTGCCCCACGAGCTTGAGGCTTTGGGAATCGAAGCGCCACGCGAAGAGAGCGTTGTCGCGCGCGAACAGAAGATAGCCGGGATCGGCGAAGACCGCTGCGGAGTCCGCATGGAAGAGCCGTCGGACGTCTTTCGAGTCGAGCGAGGCGAGCATGACGGAGGTCTGTTCCGGGTCGCCGTTGCGCGCCACGAACACGAAGTGCCGGCCGTCCGGAAGGAACACGGGATAGAAGTGGGCGACTTCGCCCCGCGCCCGGTCGAGCGCCGTGACCGGCTGGGCCGTCCCTCCCGCCGCCGAAACGCGGACGATCGGGGTGCCGAATTCCTTCGTGAAAAGGATCGTGCCCTGGCGATTCCATGCACCGTAGAACCCGCTGCCGCTTTCGCAGATTGTCTGGATCGGTCCGCCCTCCGCACCGACGCGCTTCAACTTCCCTTCCGAGAAGAAGGCGATCTCGCGGCCGTCGGGCGACCAGAAACCGCCGCGGGCATCCTCAGTGCCCGGCAGCCGCCGCATCTCGAGGCGATCGAGCGGGCGCACGCCGATCGAAGTTTTTCCTCCTTCGTCCTGCAGGAGGAATAGGATTTCCCGCCCGGTGGGAGAGAGCTCGGCGAAGGCGAGAATCCCCTGCCCGGAGGGGGGCGCGATCGTGAAGCGCATCGATTCTTCGGGCGCCTGCGGTCGTCGTGAAAGAAACATCGAGAAGAGGCCGGCGACGACTGCGGCCGCCGCCACCGCCCACGCCAGGCGCTCCCGACGCCTCCCCCGCCCGCCGGCCACTGCCGAGGGGGCGGCGGCTCCTGCCCCGGATCCCTCCGCGATCCATTTCAGCTCTTTGGCGACGTCTCCCGCGCTCTGCCAGCGGTCCTCCGGGTCTTTGGCAAGGCATGTCTTCACCACACGGTCGAGCGTCGGCGGCGACATGGCCTGAACCCGCGAAACCGGCGGCGGATCATCCCTCAGGATCGCGGAGATGAGCGATGCCTGTGTCGCTCCCAAGAATGCCTTCACACCTGTGGTCATCTCGTAGAGGACCGCTCCCAGGGCGAAGATGTCCGTCCGAGCGTCGGCGGGCTTGCCTTCGAGCTGCTCCGGCGCCATGTACTGCACCGTCCCGACAATGGTTCCCTCCGCGGTCAAGTCCTTCTCCCGCGTCGGCAGCGACGACAGCGGGGCGACATCGGCGGGCGCGATCGCCTTGGCGAGACCGAAGTCCAAGAGCTTCACGCCCGACTTCGTCAGCATCACGTTGCCGGGCTTCAGGTCGCGGTGGACGATCCCGAGGCGGTGTGCTGTGTCCAAGGCGTCCGCCATCTCGATCCCATAACGCAACGTCTGCTCCAGGGGCAGCGGCCCTTTCGCGAGACGATCAGAAAGCGTCTCCCCCTCTAGAAACTCCATGACCAGATATTCGGTCTCTCCCTCTCGACCGACGTCGTAGAGCGCGCAGATGTGGGGATGGGACAATGCGGATATTGTTTTCGCCTCCCGCTCGAAACGCTGACGCACCTCCGGCGAGGAGGAGAGGCGCTCTGGCAGAACCTTGATCGCGACGGTCCGCTCGAGCCGCGTGTCCCGCGCTTTCCACACTTCCCCCATCCCCCCTGCTCCGAGAGCCGAGAGAACTTCATAAGGCCCCAGCCGGCTCCCTGCCGAGATCGTCACATCGCCTCGCTCATTGAACCGATGAATCGATGGACCGAGGAATGGATGACGTTCACCGGATCACCCGACGAACCGATAAGCCAATTCTTCCGGACCTCTCCCATCGAGATGTGGAGCTGAGGAGGCAATGCGGAAAGCCACTCATTCCGACCGCGACAACGGTGCCCGGACATCGTTTGACACAGATTCCAACGTCAGCCTAGTATCTCAGCCCTCTGCGCTTGCGGGGCAGCGAACTCTTTCTCCACAGAGGGCTCGCTGTGCGGCTGGTGGCAGGGCGCGCCTGGGAGCGGGCGACACGCTCTCGTGGAAATAACAGAACAGGAGGGTAACGAATGAAGACCCCGAAGTGCACCTGGCGTACTTTGACCCCGGCGCTTGGTCTGCTCAGCGCCCTGACCTTGCCGGCGAACATCGCGCGTGCGGGCGACGCCTGCGCGGCGTTGGGCCTGGGCAATACAGGCGCGATCCAGACGGCCTTGACCACGGCTCTCAAGAGCTCGGCGCCGAACAAAGCTGCCAATGGAGGCCTGGGCAATCAGATGTGGGCGACGATCGTCGACCAGGATGGAAAAGTCTGCGCCGTCACGTTTACCGGCGCCACCAGAATCAGTCAATGGCCAGGGAGCCGGGTGATCTCGGCACAAAAGGCCAACACGGCGGCGGCATTCAACCTCCCGGCCGGCGCCGGTGGCACGGTGGATGCGCTCTCCACGGCGAATCTCTGGACTCAGGTTCAACCCGGCGGCAGCCTCTTCGGGCTGCAATTCAGCAATCCCGTCGATCCGGCGGTCGCCTACGGCAATAGCGGAAATGCGGGCGGAGACGCTTCGAAGTATGGAACCGCGCAAGACCCGCTGGTAGGCCAGTTCGTCGGCGGCGTGAATGTGTTCGGAGGCGGCCTGGCACTCTATGACGCGAGCGGCAAGAAAGTGGGGGCTGTCGGTGTAAGTGGCGATACTTCGTGTGCCGACCACAATATCGCCTGGCGGACACGCCACGCGTTGGGGCTCGATCGCCTGACAACTGCCGGGGTCAAAGGGCTAAGCGCCGCGCCGAGGCAGGACAACATCATTTATGACCTCAACCCTCTCGACAAACATCACGCGGTGGACAACAGCAAGAGTGGATTCGGTCATCCTCTCTGCGGGTTCGGGGAAGAGGGTGCCCTGCTGCCGCCCACCCAGTAGGCCTCGCGTCCGGAGGTCGAGCAGCTCAACGACGAGAGGGTCGGCGTCGTTCTCTTTTTTCTCCCGCGCTGTCAGCGTGAAGATGCGCGGAGGCGAAGGCTGCGAGATTGTCTTCGCCTCCCGCTCGAAGCGCTGACGGACGTCCGGAGAAAACGAGGGATGTTGTGGCAGCACTTGCGACTGTCCGGTCGAGGCGTGTATCCCGCGACCGATGGTCATCTCAATCGCAAATCACAAATCGCAGATCACAAATAGTCCGTTCTCACTTCAGTTCTTCGAACAACCGTCCGCAGCGAATCTCGCAGGGACCGAGGCGGCCGGCAGAGAGGTCAGCGCAGGCCTTCCACCAGTTCCAGGCTCGTGAGGATTCGCTGGTAGGCGTAGGCGTAGCTGCGGGCGTCGGGCGTCATCACGATGTTGTCGATCGAAACCAGTCCGGAGCGATCCGCGGGCGCGATCGTCTTCCAGAGCTCCCGATGGCCGGTCGCGATATCGATCTTGAAGACCCGGGCGGGCGTCTCGCGACTCGTATACGCATAGAGCGACTCGCCGTCGGCGCTCCAGAGGATGGGGTTTTCGCGAGCCTCGGCACCGGCAAGCAGGCGCGGCGCACCGCCATCGATCGGGTAGAGCGTGATCTTCCAGTCAGGCGCGCGCGCGGCGACGAAGTGCCCGTCGGGAGAGATCGCCAGAAATCCGGGCGCCATCCCCTCGGGAGAAATGGGCCGCGCTTGCCCCCCGTCGAGATTCTGCACGTAAAGACGCAGCGAACCCGTTCCCGCGAATCCCAGAAACACGACACGTTTCCCATCCGGAAGAAGCCGGGCCGAGCCAATCGATGTGATCCCTTTGTGCTCGAGCGACCTCGGCTGGCCTGAGCCTGTCGGGAGCAACACGAAAGTCTCGGCCAACGTCGAGGTCTGCGAGAGAACCCAGCGTCCGTCGGCGGAAAGGCCGAGTCCGCCGCCGTCGCCGAGGCGCACCGCGGCGGAACCGTCGGTCGCCCTCAGGTAGATCGAGCCGTTGTTTCCTCCCCCCTCTCCCCACTCGTCGAACACGACGGTGCGCCCGTCCTTCGAGATCGCATCGACGTTGGGCCGATCCATCCAGGAAACCTCACGTTCCGCGCTCTCGCCGGCCGGCAGGGCAATCAGGCTCGAATTCCAGAAGTACTCGTTCATCAAAACCCGGCCGTCTTTCGCGATGTCGTGGAGGTAGAGACCGCCCGCCTCCCGCCGCACGGTCCGCAGGCGACCCGAAGCCGTGACGGCGTAGACAGCGAACTTCTCGGTACCCTTCTGACCTCCGAACCAGATCTCACTGCCGTCGGGCCGCCAGGCCACGTTCCCGATAGAGCTCCACCCTTTCGAAACGGTCGTCGCTTTCCCCGACAGATCGACGGTCATGATGGTCCAGTCGTCCAGGCTGAAGGCCAGCCGGTCGCCGCGGGGGGAGAAGCGCACCGATTCGATCTCTGACGGAGACTCATAGAGGACCTTTCCGATGGGAAATTCGAGGCGGTTGTTTCCGCCGACCTTGTGCACGACGGCGAGCTCGCGGCCGTCGGGTGACCAGTCCGCCACCGAGACGTTTTCGAGAACTTCGCGCGGCGCTCCTCCCTCGAGCGGCACGCGAGCGAGAGTGCCCGTCGGCGTCCAGACCGTCTCGCGGCCAATACAGACGGCGAGCTCCCCGGTCGGGGATACGGCCAGAACGCGGGCTTCCGGAAGTTGGAGGCCGCGTGACTCGACGCTGCCTGCGCGCGTCGCAAAGATCCTTGCCGGCTCTCCTTCCCAGGCGGCCGAATAGACGATCGTCTGCCCGTCGGGAGCGAACCGCGCCGTATAAACCGTGCCGCGCCGGAAGGTCAGACGCCTGTAGGAGGGCGCCGAGGGCTTCGGTCGCACGATCGCGGCCGTACCCCACCCGGCGAGGAGACCGAGCCCGAGCAAGGCCGCTGCCAGCAGCGGCTTGCGCCAGATCTGCCAGGGCGCCGAAGGAGCCTTGATCGCAGCGGCAGCCCCTGAGAAACCGGTCAGCGACTCCAGGTCGAACGCGAGGTCGCGGGCGGACTGGAACCGCCGCTCGGGATTCTTCTCGAGGCAGTGGCGGACGAGCCGCTCGAGGCCGGGGCTGATGTTCCGGTTGGTGACGGAGAGTTCGGGCGGATCTTCTTTCAGGATCGCAGCCATGGTCTCACCGGCCGAGTCGCCCTTGAACGGGCGCTGGCCCGAGAGCATCTCGTAGAGGATCACGCCGAGAGCGAAGATGTCGCTTCGGGCATCGGCGGCTTCTGCCTTGATCTGCTCGGGCGACATGTAGCCGAGCGTTCCCATGACCACGCCCGGCTCGGTCGCCGTCGGGAGACTGGACGCTCTCCCGGAGCCCTCGGCCTGGGTGAGCTTGGCCAGGCCGAAGTCCAGGATTTTGACCCGTCCCTCTTTCGTCACGAAGACGTTCTCGGGCTTCAAGTCCCGGTGGACGATTCCTTTCTCGTGAGCGGCGGCTAAACCATGGGCGATCTGGATCGCATAGTCGATCGCCTTTCGCGGGGAGAAGCGCCCCCCGGCCAGCTCCTCCCGCAGCGTCTCGCCTTCCAGCAGCTCCTGAACGACGTAGGGCGCGCCCTCATGCTGGCCGATGTCGTAAACGATGGTGACGTTGGGGTGGTTGAGAACCCCGGCCGCGCGGGCTTCCTGCTCGAAGCGCTTCAACCGGTCCGGACTCCTGGAGAAGGAGGCGGGCAGCACCTTGATCGCCACGTCGCGGCCGAGCCGGGGATCCCTTGCCCGATACACCTCGCCCATTCCGCCGGCGCCAAGCGGGGCGAGAACCTCATAGGGGCCGAGACGAGAACCGGTTGAGAGCGTCATGGAGCTAGTGAGGATTGTACCGAGGAGGCGGAGGTTCTCAGGCTCAGCGCTCCGCCTTGTAGCCCGGGCCTAGCAGGATTCGGCCCGGACGAGCTGCGGTGATCCGACCCTCATCGACCACGAGTTGACCGTTGACGGCGACGAAGGGAATGCCTTGGCTGTAATGGGCAGGGTCGGCGTAGGTCGAGCGCTCCCGGACCGTCTCGGGATCGAAGGCGACGAGGTCCGCCATCATGCCCGCCTTCAGGACTCCGCGATCCCGAAGCTTCATGCGCGATGCCGGCAGAGAGGTCATCTTGCGAATCGCCTCCTCGAGCGGCAGGAGTTTTTCTTCGCGGACGTATTTGCCCAGGATCCGCGCCGTTGTCCCCCATGCGCGGGGGTGAGACTTCTCCTGTGACAGCGGCCCGTCGATCGCTCGCGCCCCCGCGTCGGTGCAGAAGGAGACGAGTGGATGGGCGAGCGCGGCGCGGACGTCGCGCTCGCTCGTGATGAACTCGATCTTACCGGCATTGGCGCGATCGGCGATGACGAGGTCGATCAGCGCGTCGATCGGATGTTTCCCTTCTTCGCGGGCGATCGCCGCGAGGGTCTTGCCTTCGTACTTCTTCAGGTCCGGACGAAGAACCTGCACGACGAGGATCCGGCCGGCATGCCCGGAGCCCCATCCGGCATTGCGTTTGAGCAGGTCCGCCTTCACGCGCGCTCTTGTGGCCGGATCCTTTAAGCGCTCGAGAAGCTTTTCCGTTCCGCCTTCCCGCGTCCAGATCGGCAGGCTCGCGTCGAGACCGTTCGCGCTTGCGGTGTAGGGATACTGGTCCGCCCAGATTTCGAGCCCGTCCGCTCGAGCATTCTCCAGCCGCTTCAAGACAGCGGGCATGTGGATCTTCCGTCCGGCTGTTTTCAAGTGGTAGATCTCCGTCGGGATCCGGGCTTCCCGCGCGATTCGAAAGACCTCGTCCAGGCTCCGGTCGATCCCGTTGCCTTCCGAGCGCTGGTGCGTGATGTAGATGCCGCCGTACCGGGCCGCGACGCGAGCAAGCGCGAGGATCTCCTCTGTCGACGCGAACCGGTCCGGCACGTAGGCGAGCGAGGTCGAGAGGCCGAACGCGCCCTCCTCGATGGCCTGGGCGACCGCGGCCTCCATGGCTTTCAACTCCTCGGATGTTGCGGGCCGGTTGTCTTTCCCGATCACGAGATCGCGCACGCTACCCGCCCCGACGAACGTGCCCAGGTTGATGGCCGGACGCGCGCGCTCGAGAGCCTGGAAGTAGCCGGCGAGCGTCGTCCAGTCCGGTGTGACGCCGTAGTGCTCCCAGAAGTCGCGCCGCTCCGCGATCATCCGCGCATTGACAGGCGCGATCGAGGTTCCCTCGCCCGTCAGCTCGGTCGTGATGCCCTGAGTGACCTTGCTCGCCGCCCGGTTGTCCACGAGCAGGAAGTACTCCGACTGCCCGAGCATGTCGATGAATCCCGGGGCGACGATCAACTCCTTGGCGTCGATCTTCCTCTTCGTCTCCGCTCCCGAGAGGTCTCCTACGGCGGCAATCCGGTCTCCCGCGACGCAGACATCGGCGCGAAACGCAGGCGAGCCGGTGCCGTCCACGACGCGGCCTCCCGCAAAGAGAAGGTCGCAGTGCATCGGGTCCGCCGGCGCCGCGAACCCTGGGATCGAGAAGGAGGAAAAAACGATCAGCGCGAGAAGCGCTCGCGTCACCGCGCCCCTTCCGCGAGGAAGAGGTGCGAGGCCATGCGGCGGTAGGCGTAGGCGTGGCTCTTGCCGTCACATCTCAAAACATCCAATCGCAAATCACAAATCAGAAATCGTTGGACCTCTCCCATGCTGCAGGCTCCGAGAGGAGAACGGATCCCGTAGGGGCCGAGGCGCATGCCGGCAGATGGCGTCATCTCCCGCCTTTTAGCACGGTCGGACAGTTGAGGATCACGCGCAGCGGGGAGGTGCGGACCTTTTCCGATGGCAGACCCATCAGGAATCGGGATCCGTCTGGAATGACGTCGTAGTTCTCGATCTCCATCTCGACGCGAAAGAGCGGAGCCGGCGCGCCGGCCTCCACTTGTGCGCCGAGAGTCATCGGAACCGCCATCACGAGGTTCCCGGGAGCGATGTAATAGAGCTCCTTACCGTCCCGCCGCCACCGCGGCCGCCTTCCTCCGCCGGGAGAGATGCGCCTCTTTTCTCCGCCGCCCTCCGTCAACGCCACGTAGACTTCGAAGTCTCCCGATTCGTCCGATTCGTAGGCGATCCAGCGCCCGTCCGGGGAGAACCGCGGGCTCGACTCGCTAAAGCGCGTCTGCCGCCAGGGCGAGGGCTTGCGGTCCCCGGCGAGCGGGAGCAGCCAGATGTTCCAGACCGTGCTCGCCACTTCGTTGAGGAAGGCGAGCAGCCGGCCGTCGCGAGAGACGTCCTCGGGCTGCTGCACGCCCGGCAGCTCGAGCAGGGGCTGTTCGCTGCCGGGGATCCCGACAGCGATCTGGTAGATGTCCGGAGGACCGCGGCGGTCAGAGCGGTAGAGAAGCTTCGCGCCGTCGGCCGACCAGACCGGCATGATCTCGTCCACGGGATCCGAATGGAGCCGCGTCGAGACTCCGCGGCCAATCTCGAAGACCCAGATGTCGGAGCTTCCGGTTTTGGGATTCTCGATGTCCACCGCGGCCCGGCTCCCGTCCGGCGAGATCCGCAACCCCTTCATGACGGAAGGCTCCCCGAGCGCACCTGTCTCCTTCCCCGCGCGATCGAACCAGGCGAGCCGCGAGGAAGGCGCCGCCGTCTGGTAGGCAACGACTCCCGTCCGCGACGTGGAGAAAGTCGCATGGGAAGGCCCGAAGAAGTAATGGACGCTCGAGGCCAGCTGAATTGCCTCACCATGAAGCAGCGCTTTCCGAGGGTCGAAAGGCTGGGCGAAGAGAGTGCTGTCGCGCACAGAGAGGAGGTAACCCGGTGAGAGGTACTCGACCCGGGAGTCCACGTGGCCAAGGGAGCGGCTTCCTTTCGAGTCGAGCGAAGTCAGACGCAGATCCCGCGCTCTCGTGCCCGGCGCCTGATTCGCGAGATAGAGGAATCGCCGGCCGTCGGGCAGGAAGTATGGCCAGAGGAGATTCGCTTCGTGCCGTGAAGGATCGGGCGAGAGAACACGGTCGGAGCGTCCGCCCGTGTCGGAGACGCGATAGATTCCCGGCGGATCGATCCGCGCAAAAAGGATCGTGCCCTCCTGGTTCCACGTCCCCACGACGGCGAAGGGAGCGTCGCAGAGCTCTTGCGGCTGCCCGCCGGTTGCCGGAATCTTTTTCAGTTTCCCGTCCGCGTAGAAAGCGATGAAACGGCTGTCCGGCGACCAGAAGTGGGACGTGGCGTCGAGGGAGCCTTCTAACTCGACAGCCTCCTCCGAATCGAGAGGGCGGGAGAAGAGCCGCCGGTGCCCCTTGGAGAGCGCCTCGATGACGAGTCGCGTCCCGTCCGGGGAGACCGAAAACGCCCTGGAGACCTCCGACGGGGCATACGTCGTTCCCGTCGGAACGGGGACCGCGAATCGCACTGCCTGGACGAGGGCAGGCTCGTGGCGCGAGCGAAAGACAAGGAAGATGCCAAGAGCCGCGGCGAGAAGGAGTCCCGTGACCAACGCCGGACCGAACCAACCGAGCCGCCGCGCAAGGATCACGGGGGCTGTCTCCGAAGAGACCTCTGACATATGGTCGCGCAGGTGGTTCAGGTCGCGTGCGAGATCCCGAGTCGATGCGTAACGCTCCTCGGGGTCCTTGGCGAGACAGCGCTCGATCACCCAGCGCAGCGGGATCGGAATCCCCGGGGAAAGGGCTCCGATCGGCTCCGGCTCTTCGCGGATGATCGCCACGAGCGATTCGGCTGCCGTCCCTCGTGAGAAGGCGCGTTTTCCGGTGGCGAGCTCGTAAAGAATCGAGCCAAAAGCAAACTGATCCGAGCGAAAGTCCACCGGCCTTCCACTCGCCTGCTCGGGAGACATGTAGCCGACCGTGCCGAGCACCACGCCCGGCCTCGTGGGCACGGCGGCAGTCGGAAGCGTCGAGACTTCCGGCCCTTCGGTCGCAATCAGCTTGGCCAGACCGAAGTCGAGGATCTTGACGTGGCCGTCCCGAGTGACCATCAGGTTCTCGGGCTTCAAGTCGCGGTGAACGATCCCCGCCTCGTGCGCCTTCGCGAGCGCGTCCGCGGTCTGCATGGCGACGGCGAGAAGGCGCTTGGTCGGGAGCGGCCCCTCCGCGAGAAGATCCCGCAGGGTCTTTCCTTCCACGAGCTCCATCGAGATGTAGGAGACCGAGTCCGCGCGGCCGACCTCGTAAATCGTCACGATGCTGGGGTGATTGAGGGAGGAGGCCGCGCGCGCCTCATGTTCGAAACGCGAGAGCCGCTCGGAATCGCAAGCCAGTGCCTCGGGCAGAACCTTGATGGCCACCTCGCGCCCGAGTCTCGTGTCTCGCGCACGGTAGACCTCTCCCATTCCTCCTGCTCCAATCGGCGAGAGGACTTCGTAGGGGCCCAGACGCGAGCCGGCGGAAAGTGTCATGGGAATTCTCCGGGGATTGTACTGATGGAGCGGGGAGCGCAGCATCGAATCGGTCCGCGAACATGCGGGCGTGGACCGGCTCGATTGAGTGAGAAGAGATTCCGGCGGGATCGGATGGCTACTGGGAGACGGGAGTCTTCTCCGGAACCGGCGTGGGCTCCGGCGGCACTTCCGACAGGAGACTCAGGCTTTTCTCCCGCACCGACCAGCCTCGGGCCTGCAGCTCGATTGCCGTTCGAGGCGAGACCCGCCCGGTGAGCCAGAGCTCGCGCCTCGCCTTGGGGAAGTCGAGCTCGATCCGTTTGGTGATGCGGTTGAAGTGGCCGGCCACGCCTTGGGTCCAGGCAATGTAATCGAGAGGAAAGAGGCAAGCGAAGCGGTCGTCTGCGGCGAGGACGCAAGCCCCTGGCAGGTCGGCGACGATTTCCATCACCGGCTCCTGCGTGCGGTGGAACAGTTCCGCCAGCAAGGCGCTCTCCGTGTAGAACTGAGCGTCCGCGTCCACCTGAGCGCCCGCCGCCCGTGCCACGAACTCGGGCCGGCCGGGGACCCCGTCCAGGGCGTCGAGTGCGGCCACGAGACGAACCTGGCGTGTCAGGTTGTACTGGCGGTTCAAACGGAAGGCGCGGCTGATGGAGAGCTTGACGCCCATCGCCTTCAACCTCGTCTCGTTCAGGCTCACGAGCTCGTCGGGCTCTTTCATCCAAATGAGGTCATCGGCGGTGACCGTGGCGCCGAGCGCCAGGCCCACGGCTCCGAGCGGAAGGAGCTTCGTGCTGAAGCGGCCGCCCGCGTCGTACTGAGCAACGTCCCGGAGCTCGTTGTGAAGCACGGCATTTCTCGTGTAAGGGTCTGCTCGGAGCTTCTGGGCCCAGGACCGCATTGCGGAATTGACGCCGATGATTTCCTTCGCGAATTCCCCGGACGCCACCGCCACCTTTTCCGGATTTGACTTCTCCCGTGCCTTCTCGACGTGGCTGCGGTCGCCCAGGTTGTCCGCCTCGACCTTCTCTTTCTCTTCGCTCCCCATCGTTTCGGCGGTCCGCTTGGCGCCGCGACCGATTCGCCCAAAGAGCCGCGCGACGCCGTTACCGATCCCGGAGACCGTTGCGACGGGATTGGTCACCACGTGGACGACGCCTTTACCCACATCCACCACCGAACCGGCGATGGCGCCCGCCGCCACCGCGATTTTGTCCACTTCCTTTAACTGAGCGATGACGCCGATCTCATGAACGCGCAGCGCGGCCAGCGACGTGCCTTCGACCCGGAAGGTGCCGTACTCCGACGTGATCGTGTATGTGTTGAAAACACC
>Ga0207684_10003965_pt1 | contig 14171 bp, 12 predicted proteins | sample KBSK5501metaG_FD_184342 | JGI IMG/M metagenome (GOLD analysis project Ga0207684, IMG submission 184342) | Corn, switchgrass and miscanthus rhizosphere microbial communities from Kellogg Biological Station, Michigan, USA - KBS K5-50-1 metaG... | ecosystem: Host-associated > Plants > Roots >...
TGGGAGTAAACAGTTAATCTAGGATCCGACTCGGCGGCACGTTGAGCTGTTTCCACTGTTCTGTCGGTCGAACCGTCATCAACAACGATCACCTCAATATCCTCGAATGTCTGGTTGAGAAGCGAGTCCAGTAGCTGCGCGACATAAGCCTCGTGATTGTGAGAAGCAATCACATAAGAAACCAGCGACCGAGGCATAAGATATTCGTCGAGCGGGCTACCCGTTAGGCAGTGTTAGTCGTGCCAGTGAGAAAGATCTCTGCCTAGAAGCACTGCCAGACGCTGCGTATCGTCGCGGTAAAAATCGAGCAGCCGCTTTCGGATCGTTCCGCTAACTGGGGGTGGCGTAAACGGTTTCAAATTCCGCTGCATGACCAATCCATGCAGGCGATAGAGCTGTAGTTTCCAAATCCAGCGTTGCGGAGTCGCTCCAGCGGCATGTTTCTGAACGAATTCTCGAACCTGATTCAGTGCCGCCATTAGTATTCGTGAGCGAGGTGTTTTCGGTTCATTTACTCGCTGCGTCAAACTAGGAGGGCTGAAATCGGGTGCCACACCGACAAAAGAGAAACATTGTCGCAATACCGTTGCCGGGTCTCGTTTAATGTCGTCGAAAAGCAAAAACAGGCAGTGCTCACGCGGAAAACCTTCGAGGAAGGCTCGCACGTGACGATAGTACAATCCCATATCGCGGATCCGGGGGTACTCATCCAAAAATTGTTCGAACGAATCAGCCACCGGCGCTTCTTTGCGGACCTGATAATAGAAGGACGCAACTGCATTCACCGGGTGACGGAAGCAAAAAATGAGGCGGCATTCAGGATTATGACGGCGGATCAGGTGTGGGCAGCGCGGATCGCAGAGATAATTAGGCGAGAATTCGCCGAGACGTTGTCCCGATGCACGGTGGCCAAAGCGTTCAGCCAGCCACTCCGCTCCAAGAGTGTTGTTGACGCGAAACTGTGGCCAGATCGCTTTTTCACAGAAGTAATTAAGTTCCTTCGGCTCAGCCATGCATATCTCTGGATGTTCGGCGAGACAGGCGGCAAGCCAGGAAGTACCCGCTTTCGCCGCGCCTACACCCACAAAGTCGAGCTTAATCACAATAATGTGGCGTCATTAACCTCGAAGGCCTTGTGGGCCGCGCGAAGATTTAGAATACAGTACGGCAGGTAGGCGATCGAGGAGGCGGTTGCGGCACCAACAGCTCCCCAAATGGGGATCAACAGCCAGTTCAAAAGCACATTGAGAATGATCGTAAACCCGACATTTATCGAACGCTGCCAGGCTAATCCGCGATAAACCATCAAATTGCCGCTATAAATCGTGGCGGCGTTAAAAATAGTGAAGGGAATTAGCATTAAAAGCGGAATGAAGGCAGCACGGTATTCCGGCGGGAAGAACAGTCCCAGTCCCCAGAGCGCGAACGCGACTAACCCTAAGCAAATGAGCAAATATATTCCCGCGATACCGCCAAGAACCTGATAATACACTCGACGCTTCTGCAATGCGGTGCCCGCATCAAAGACGGAGAGACCTGGAATGATTCCCATACTGAATGCCAGGCTGAGATGCGGGAGAAACATCACAATGTTTTTCGCTGCGGAATAGATCCCGGTGTCGAACGCCGTGCGCAGATGCTTTAGCATGATTGTATCGATTTCGAGTGAAACGAAGCCGCCAGTGGACATGAGGAAGACAGGAAGACTGTAAAGATAGGCCTGACGCATTAGCCCGGATGGCGGGGAGGAGCTAACGACCTGCGGAATCGCCCGCAGTGCCACGACAATCCCGCCTGCCAGAGCGATGCAAACGGCCACGGTGAAGGCGGCCACGATCGCCGCAAAATCGGCCCCGCCACGAAAAAGCGCGATTACCAGTACGAGCTTGAGCCCATGTTCGAGCGCGTTGACGACAAAGGTGAAGCGCAGGCGGTGAAGGGCCTCGAACAAAGTCTTAAAATACTCCATGATCCCATAGAGCGCGACGAGCAACAGACTGCGCTGCATTAATCCGAGGTATTCGGGCTGGTGCAGCCAGAGCAGTAATGGCCGAACTAGGAAAGCGATCGCCACGGTATAAAGCAGACTTGCGACCACGCGCAGGATAAGAGTGGCACGCACCACTCCGCCGAGGTTTACGCGATCCCGCGCTTCGGCGATGTAGCGCTTACTCGCGGTGTTTATTCCTTGATCAGACACCAGTAGGATAATGTTCAGCAGAGCGAGAAAGGCGGACCAGTTGCCCCAAACGTCCACGCTCATCTTCCGCGTCAGGTAGTAAACCAACGCGTAATAGAAAAAAAATGCCGCGCCTTTTGAGGCCACCGCCCAAAAAGTTTCCTTTGCGAATTTCACCGCGGTCACGATTGAATTACATCATTGGGGCCGTCGGTCTGGTCCTGGTAGAGCCCCACCAGAACACATCACTCGAGTCAACCCAGCGAACTTTAGTTTGGACACTATTCTGTTTTCTGAGCCAAGACGGTCATTCTGCCGCTTTGACCGAGCGTCGCAAGAATGCAGCCGACAGGAAACAAAAACGGATATGTCAAAAAATGAAGCGGCACATTTGTTGGGAAACGGACCAGTCGCCGGGAAAGGATTCGAAGAATTCGGGAATTTGAAAGATTTTCGAGGAGGTACCCGCAACTAGCGATTATGTTATCAAGATTGCGTTGCTGGTAGATTTCCCGTACCTGCCAGCCTGCCTTTTTCAGCAGCGATGTGATGGTAGCTGGGGTGAAGTGGTAGAGGTGGCGGGGCAATTCGAGAGCGAACCAGGAGTCTCGAAAGAAACTGAATTCCTTACTGGCGGCATTTGGCATTGAGATTGCCAGCCAGCCGTCACTGCGTGTCCACGAACACAGATTGCGCAGAGCCTTTAGGGGATTGTGAAGGTGCTCCACCACCATCCAGCCAACGCTCAAATCATAAGGCACTTCAGGATCCGGAGCTGCTTCAAGCGGCCCAACATGGACACGAAATCCCAGCGACCGCGCCGTTTGTGCTGCTTCCCGCGACGGTTCGATCCCTGCCACGCTCCATCCTTGGTCTGCCGCCCAAAGAAGATAACCGCCCGGCCCGCAGCCAAACTCGAGAAGGCGGCCGGGAGGCAAGTCCGGAATGCGCCAGGCGTTTAACAACCGGTGAGCTCGCGCCGCAATATGATCTCGAAGCGTCAGTTTCTTGCCTGCCGGTTTGTGATATGGCGCGTAATCGCGCGGATAAAAATATCCGCTCGTTTCGAGAGTAGGCCGCGGATTGGTGCGCAGCAGACCGCACACGCTGCATCGCACGACCGTGAATTCGCCTGGCAACCCATGCAGGCGATCACGGCCGACAAGGACAAATTGATCCCCTGCGTCTGCGCACCCCATCGGGCACGGCGCATTTTCAAGCAGCACCGGCGTCTGAGCGATATTCGATCCCATGAAGATTATTGCGGCGGAACACGAATTGATTACAGCCCGTTGGAACGGTAGCCGGAATACTCCGCTCCAGTGTAAAACCAAACGACTCAACCAGCGTCTTGATCTCTCCCGCCGTGGCATATTCGTACGGATACCCACCGATCCAGTCGAGGACGTCATAGTAGAAATCCATTCCGCGAGCCTGCTTCAATGGAGAGCGGCGTGTGGCGAACCATTTCGCCACGTAAATCACCGGATATAGGCAACCGATCAGGAGGCGTTGAATCGCCGCGGGACTTCTGTTGTAAAATTTCTTGATGATTCTCCACACTGGGCTGGTCCAATGCCGGGCGTAAATTGCGATGATAAAATATCCGTGGGGTGCGACTAATGAGGCGGCGTTACGAATTGCTCGTTCCATCTCGCCAGTGTGGTGCAGCACACCCCACGCGTGGACGACACTATATCCCCGCGTAGCTGGGTCTGGCGATTTGGTGCGCAATAGTTCGAGAACGCCTTCATCAAGTATCGAACCCACAATGATGGGGATACTCCGGTTGGACAATTCGGGGAAGTAGCGCCGCTGGTTTCCTTGCAGAACTTCTGCACAGATCGGATTGAGGTCACAACCTACCGTCTTCGCACCCATCAAAGTCGCCGTTAGCAGGGTTAGACCTTGACCAAAGCCGATATCGAGAAATGGCTGGCTGGCCAATTGAATTCCGCCCAGCAATTCGATGAAATCTTTCTTTGCCTGTTCAACGCCTGCAGCAGTGAGCGCGTGTTCCGAAAATGCCATCCAGTTGCCACCAAAGTCGAATTGCAGTGTTTCATCGCTCATTTGACGGAAGGAAGCTGCCTACAAAATAGATCCGCGTATTGCGCGGCCACATTCTTCCAGGACCAAAAATTCGCTGCTCGATTACGCGCACTCTGTCCCATTCGTCGACGAAGGTTCTCATCGCGCAGCCGCATTACGGCCGAAGTTAAGGCGGCTGGCTCCTCGACATCGAACAGAAAACCGGTCTCTCCATCGATGACGAGCTCTTCGTTACCAGGAACTCGGCTCGCTACGACCGGCAAACCGCAGGCCATCGCTTCGAGAACAACATTGGGCATGCCCTCATAGACCGACGGATTTACGAGACAATCAGCAGCTTGGTACGCGGCTCGTATCTCCGTCCGCGACAACCAGCCATGCCAGGTGATCAGCGTCCCGATCCCGAGTTGTTTAGCAAGGCGTTCCAAACTTCGTCTGTCGGGTCCGTCTCCAACGAGGTGAAGCTCAAATGTGCCCGGTGAAAGCCGCGCCAGCTCACGCAAAAGGAAGACAAGATTTTTCTGTGCTTGAAATCGTCCAGCAAAAAGGACGCGAAGAGGTTTTGAATTGTTTTTCACTCGGCTCGGCTGAGCCGGAATGAAAAAATCACCGTCCACGCCATTCGGTATCACCTGAACGGGGAATGGATCGGCCGCTTCTGCCATTCTTCGCAATCCGTCGGAGTTCGCCACGATCGCGGTGGCGTTGTTCAAAACCGCACGACGAATAGGCGTCAAACAGCGGTGCAACAAATTCAGTGAGGGTTCGTTGCCTGGAACATCTCCGCCGCGTAGCGAAATGATGTAAGGCACGCCACACTGCCATCGGCTGAGCAAACCAAGCGGGCCGCATGGTAACGAAAAGAAAACGATACTGCCTTCGATGCGATGTTTGCGAATGATCGAGCGCGTGAACATCAGCCCCGAAATTAGAAATAGTCCCATTTCGAACACGTCAGATCGATCGATTTTCATGCGCCACGTCGGGATTCGGTGAACTACGATCCCGTCGGATTCGGATACTTCGGGTGAATGCTTGAATTTACCGGCCAAAACGACAACGCGATGCCCGAGATCAGCGAGTGCTTCGCCGATCGCCTCGGTGGCCGTGGCCGCGCCGCCCCCGACCGGCGGGTATTCATAATTAATCAGCAGGATGCGCATCAGCGCAGACCAGCGGCGACTGCATTACGTCCGACTGTTCCTCGAGATTGCAAACATAAGGAAGCAAGCTCAACCGGAAACCTGATTCTCGATAGCCCATTTACTCAATACGTACAAGCCCCAAAGAAAGGCTGCTGCATCCGACTTACCCGCGCGGTGCTCTGTCAGTTTGCGAGCGGCCACTCGTGGGTTGAGCAGAGGCAACGGCGAATAATCAATGCTCAGCGCGCCGTCTCTGAACCATTCACCGACCGGGGCGCCGAAGCCTTTTTTCGGGCGATACAAAGTGTCGTCTGGCAAAATGCCTTCGAGTGCTTTTTTAAGAATATACTTCGTCGTGCCATGGCGAAACTTATAGGCGCTCGGGATCTGCCGAACGAAGTTGACCAGCTCGATATCAAGAAACGGCGCGCGGACTTCCAAACTGTGCATCATGCTGGCGCGGTCGACTTTAGTGAGAATGTCATCTTGCAAGTAAAGCTTCGTGTAAAATTGCAGAGTCTTATCAACAAGGTCGGTTTGCGGGCACGCCTCCCATTGGTCGATTGCTTCTGAATAAAGTTCTTCGATATCGACCGGTTCCGAAAATAACTCCTGCAAGGATGCCAGATCGAGCGGCGCCATCCATACCGGCAGCCACAGGCGCGGATCATAATCAAGTCCGCGCAAGGCGCGCTTAATTTTGAAATCAAGCGCCATATTGCCGTACGAAACCGGCAGCCGCTTAAAGACTGCCTTTATCGCAACGTGAATAGGACGAGGAAATATCCGCCGGTACAACTCTGCGCGTCTTAATGCGTGAAACGGATCGTATCCGGCAAACAGTTCGTCGCCACCGTCGCCTCCCAATGCGACGGTCACGCGCTGCCGTGCAAATCCGTTGACGAGATAAGTCGGAAGCAATGAATTATCTCCCATCGGCTCATCCAGCCGGTTCACGCAACGCGGAATCAGCTCTTGTGCTCGCTTCAGTGACAACATCTCAATTCGATGATCGGTGTTGAATTTTGCGCTCACACGGCGGCCGAAAGCGGTCTCGTCAAAAGTGTTTTCGTGAAAACCAATGCTGAATGTTTTAAGGCTGCCCGCACTAACGTGGCGCGCTGCCAAGGCCGTTACAGCGGATGAATCGATTCCGCCGCTGAGAAACACCCCCACTGGCACATCAGCAACCAGGCGACGCCTGACGGCACGTTCGAGCAATTCGCGAATTTGCTGCCCCCATTCTTCCTCCGGGTTTCGGGGGATCGTTTCGAAAGGCTCAAGCAGGAGCTGCCAATATCTTTCAACGCGACATTCAGAAGAGCGAACATCAACTACCAACGAGCAACCAGCCGGCAGTTTTAGGACGCCCTCATAAATCGACAAAGGTGACGGAATGTATCCATAGCCGAAATATTTCTGGAGAGCGCGGCGGGAAATACTTTTCGAAACACTCGGATGTGCGGCGAGTGACGTGAGTTCCGAGGCGAAGGCGAAGCCCTCCTTCGTCCGCGCATAGTAAAAAGGTTTTTTGCCGAATCGATCCCGGCTGCAGAACAGCAGCCCCCGGCTCGCGTCGTAAATCGTGAATGCCCACATCCCATTGAGACGGTCCGGCAGTTTGCATCCCCATTGCCGATAGCCGACCAGAAGCACTTCGGTGTCGGAATGGTCCGTTGTGAATTTGTGCCCAAGCTTTTGCAACTCCTCGCGCAGTTCGCGATGATTATAAATTTCGCCATTAAAGACGATCACCAGTTGGCCATCCGCCGTTAGCATCGGCTGATGTCCGCCTTGAAGATCGACCACCGCTAAACGCCGACTCGCCAGCTGAACCGGACGGTTCGCAGAACTCCATATTCCAGAATCATCTGGCCCGCGATGCCGAAGAAGCTCCGACATTCGCTTGAGATCGTCGGGTGAGCCGGTGCCGATGAAGCCACAAATGCCGCACATATTTCGACCGGAGACGAGCTTATGGTCGGTGGGCAGCGGTCGCCGGGGCCTCGGGCGCAGAGGAAACGGCGTTCGTTTCCGTACCGCTTACTGTCGAAACTGTATAGGTGGTCTTCTTCTGCGATTCATAATAGGTGCGCACCAGCAATTCAGCCAACAGGCCCATGAGGAAGCAGATCGCACCCGTAATCATGGCCATGACAAACAGCAGCGGCAGTGGCGTTTCAATGAAGGATTTGTTTCCGAAGAACTTGTAATAGACCGCTGCTGCCCCGGCAATGACGGCGACGCCCATGCTGAGCAGGCCAACGCTTCCGAAGACGTACATAGGCCTTTGACCAAAACGATGGAGGAATACGACTACCAACAAGTCGAGAATGACCTTTGGAATTCGCTCCAGCCCATACTTTGAAACACCAAAACGGCGAGGGCGATGTGTTACAGGCACTTCTGTCACTCGGGCGCCATTCCAGTAAGCGTAAATGGGAATGAAGCGATGCATTTCTCCGTAAAGCTGGACGCCTTCCAACGCACCGCGACGGTAAGCTTTCAGCGAACATCCATAGTCGTGAAGGTGGACCCCCGAGACTATGGAGATGATTTTGTTAGCGACTCGGCTTAATAGATTTCGACGGATTCGGGCATCCCGGCGACTTATGCGCCATCCCGAGACGACGTCGAAACCTTCATCCAGCTTAGCAAGAAGTGGAGCGATATCGGCCGGATCGTTTTGGAGGTCGCCATCCATTGAGATTAGAACTTCGCCGCGCGAATACCTGATACCCGCCATCAGCGCCGCCGTCTGGCCAGTGTTTCTGCGAAGATGAACAAGTCGGAGCTCGGGGATGCTCAAGCCTCGGAGAATGCCCGCGGTTTCATCCGTGCTTCCGTCGTCGACGACAACGATCTCGTAGCGCAAATCGAGGCGTTTGAGAGTTTCACGAATTGCCGGGAGCAGCACACTCAGGTTCTGCGCCTCGTTATAAACAGGCATAATTATGGATACAAGCTCCACCGGCATGGCGAAAGGGACTCGTACTCCTAGCTGTCTGTCGAGCAAATTCCAGCTGAGTTGGTTTTGGAAACACCGCAATTTCAATTTTAACGAAGCGCTCGAATTTGTTAATGGCACGCCGCTGTGGAACAAGGAAAAGCTAGAATTTAAATGCCACATTCAGGGGCCCCTGGCCGAGCATCAGGCGCACATGCCTTATCTGGAGGAACCTCAGTAGCTCGGATCAGTTCGCGTTCGGCCCGGTGCTCATTTTTGAAGTGAGGTGACCGGGAAAACTCCTGTGCACAGATTCGGCATCTCAAGTTTTTGGGCGCAGCCAGAGGATGGCACGCCCGGTGCTTATAGGAGTCATAATTCCTATGATTACTGTAAGTCTGCAGCCGGTCAGCCCAACCAAAATCTTTGCTCTGATTGTCGCTCTAATCGGGCTCTCTGCCGTCTCGTGCTTCGCCGACTCGATCTTCCTCAACGTAGACTCCACTCCTTATGATCGGCAAATGAGCCGCATCCAACCCGTTCTCTTCACCAAGAGCAACACACCTAAGGAAAATGTCTCTTTGGGACTGGTCAATCACTGGATCCAGGATTTGCGTGGTATTCCGTACGGCTTTAGCAGCGAATGGAAAACGCCAGCCGAAGTCGAATCGGCAACCTTTGCTGATTGCAAAGGGAAAGCAGTGGCTCTTTACCAGAAAATGTATTCCTCTGGCGCGCAAAACGTCCGGCTCGTAATCGGTCGTCGCACGTCGACCAGCCGCAAGACACATGCATGGCTCGAATGGACAACCGACAGCGGGAATTACGTTTTGGATCCCACGATCAACTGGTCGGCATACCGTTCAGCCGATGTTGGCAATCACTCCTATGTTCCGCTCTACGCTTATGCCGGTTCACGAAAGTACCGTGCTGCCGCTGGAACTTTGTTAGCCAAAAACTGACTCGAGTCGCGTGACTAAGTGCCGCTGGCTGGTTAGCGGTCCTAGGGGAAGCAAGATGGGCTTAATCCACCTAGAGATCACGCGATCCTCTATCGCGTAAGCCACTGGCGGAGAGGGCTCTGACTGGCAGTCAGAGTCATCAGTTGGTGATCACCCTGGGTGCGATGACCGGTCTCTGTTGGGTGGAGGGCGAAAATTTGGGCCTGGGAAAGATTTATATTGCCAAGGGAGAGGCGGCCCGCTATCATGGTTTTTGTATCTATGGAAATTATGAGTGCACCTATCCCTCGCTTTCTCAAGTTTTGCGCGCTTACTGCCAGCCTTTCTCTTTCGGCCGGCGTGAGTTGTTTCGCCGCCGTGGCGCTTCAAAAAGTGCCCCCTCTAACCGTCGAGCAAGCGCCATCTTATCCTGAGAATTTAGCGCGATACTATTTGGGCGCTCGAGTGGAAGCGGATCCCGACAGCGCAACCGCCGGCTCTAAATCGAAAGATCGCAATCCGGCCGAAGCGGCGTTGCTTTCCGGAGATCCCACTGTCGGTTACAACCTTTCCGACGGCAATAAGACCTTGCTTATTTCCCTTTCTAAAATCGAAAACATCGACACGATCCTTTTTCTCAATCACGGCGCAAAAGGCGAGGTAACGATCTCCACGTCGAATGCAAAGCTGCCGGCCGATAGCCCACAGTGGCACACTGTTTCGCAGCAGGAATTAACCGCCGATGAAGTAAAGGCGAAGGTGGGTCCGAGCGAAGCGAAATACGTCAAGTTGGCTTTTAATGTTACCGAACCAGGTCGGATCGCTTCGTTAGGCGTCTATTCTACACCGACAGTTGCCGCGTTTACCATGCCGCGGGCGCGCCGGCATGACGTAGATCAATCGAACAACTTTGCCTTGGTTAACTACAATCTGACAGACCTGCACGCCAGGGCCCGTGCCCTCTACGTCAGTTCCGGCGATGAGGTAAATCAAGCCAACAATATGATCGATGATCAGCCCTCGACCATTTACACCTTCTCTTCAGACGATGCGTCCCCAACGGCGGTAATCGATTTGGGCAAGGTTACGAAGTTAAACCGAATTTCGACCGTCTACTCGCCACGGCCAGGCAACGTCGAGTTCTTTGTTTTGGAATCGTTACCCGGTTCGCGTCCGGAAGGCGCGCCGAAAACACTCAAACTCGATGATGCTGCCCTGGCCAACATGAAATCGGTCGGCATGGTTGCGGATAATGGAACCGGCCACGCCGCGATTGATTTTCCAGAGACAACCGGCCGTTACATCATGGTGAAGTGGGCTCCGGCTAAGCAGGACACCCCTTTTTCCGTATCAGAGATTGCTGCCTTCGGCGGAGGCAAAGCCGGCAACCTGATTGCGGCGAATAAGATTGGTGCTGCTCGCGAGAGTGCCGAATTCGATAGCAAAACTGTTGCGGAAGGAAAAGATTTCGGGGACGGCAAGGACTTCGGCAAGGACTTCGGCAAAGAGATGCCTGAAGAAGGCCCGGAAGCCCCGGCAGAGGGACCTCCTCCTCCGCTTCCTCCACCGCCTCCGTTTACTTTCGTGCCCGAAGTGCTTCCAACGAGCCCCTAGTAGCAATTCCCTCACGTAGCCCGTTCCTCGGCGAAAGCTGATGAACGGGCTTTTTTTTGGTCAACCTTGCCACGTTTAGAGCTCGTCGCGGATGATCTTAAAAATCATCGTGTTTTCGAGCGAGCCTTGCAAGGCGGCGGTCCCGGGCCCGCTGCCAAAGGCAACAACGTCGTTCACCGTGTTGAGCGCTGATTTTGCGTAAAGGGTTGCCGGCTCTAAATGATCTGCGCTGGAAGCTTCCGTCCGCTCGTTAGCGTCACCGCCTTCATTTCGTGGCGTCAACTTTGCGCCATAAGACTTGATGCCATTGGGCCCAGTCGCCCACGTAATCCAGGGCTGGCCCGCCGAGTTGAGCCCGAGCAGCGCGATTCCGCTGTCTTTGCGAAATGGGAAGCCATTCAAGCTCAGTCCGCCGATGGCCACGTCGCCGCAGACGATAATTGTTGACTTGGGGCCAGCATATTGTTGCGCGGTTGCTACGGCACGATCTAGTTCGAGTGTTTCGGAAAGCGTCCGTTCGCCGTTGTTTTGTTGCGCCGCTTTCCGCATCAGCCCTGCGTCGACAACAAGAAGATAGCCGCCGGAATTGTACTGAAGCAGTTCAATGGCGCGGCGGACCATATCAGGCAGACTGGGCTGCTCCTTTTTCTCTTCCAGCTGATTGGTAAACGCCATCTCTGTGGCCGCAAAAGCGCCAAATAGTTTCGGAATTCGCCACGCCGGAGCCGATTCAAGCTGACCACGCGTTTGGATGACATCGAAGCCATCGCGACGCAGCTCGAGCAACAGATCGCGTTGGTCCTGGCGCTGGCCAGCTTTGTCTTCAGGAAGAAACTGCGCGACGCCGCCGCCCATCGCGATGTCAATTTTACTGGCGTCCACAAATTGCCGCGCAATCTCGTCAACGTCGTTACTGTCGGCGGGATGTGAGTAGAAGGCGGCGCTTGTCGGATCCGTTAGTCTTGCATTGGTAATCAAGCCGGTGGCTCTACCATGATCACGCGCCAATTCCATGATACTCACGAGCGGTTTACCTTCTCCGTCCACCGCAATTGCCTGATTGTTCACTCGCACCCCGGTCGCGATCGCGGTGGCCGCGGCGGCTTGATCGGGAGTGGCGAAATCTTTTGAGTAGTTCGTAATCAGGGCGACGTGACTCATTGCATCCAGGGTCAATTTGGCATCGGCCCCTCCGGCATATACGCGGGTTGCAGCCAACCGATGCGGCGCCAGCCCTTCACCGATAAACAAGATGATTCCGAACGGTTTCTGGACCACCCAATGCTGAAAATACAAGATGCCAAGCCCGGCAAAGGCGAGCAAACAGACTAGCGCCAGCATCTGATTGCGCCACTTCACGACGGCGATGTAGCGGCGCTGATTCGACATTGTCAACGAAAGACCACTTGTCGATTGCGCTAATCATCTGCAGAGTGCGCCGAATATGGCCGGCCCCGTCATGCTCATTATCCGAGATGGCTGGGGCATCAATCCCGGCGGCCGTGCCCGGCGGGAAGAAAATGGCGACGCGACTTTGCTCGCCCGGACCCCATTTCACGACCAACTCTACCGGGATTATCCGGGAGGAAGATTAAGCGGAAGCGGTCTGGATGTCGGTTTGCCCGAGGGCCAAATGGGCAACTCCGAAGTAGGTCACCTCAATCTTGGCGCCGGCCGGATCGTTTATCAGGATCTGACCCGAATCAACAAGGCGATCGCCGACGGTGAGTTCGCGCGTAACCCTGTGCTTCAAGAAGCTCTTGCCGCGGCGCGCCGGCATCGTCTTCACTTGCTTGGACTAGTTTCCGACGGCGGCGTGCACAGCCATTATTTGCACATGATCGCGCTGGCGAATGCCGCTAAAGCGGCCGGCGTTTCTCAGATTTATGTGCATGCATTCACCGATGGCCGGGATTCTTCTCCAACTGGCGGTGCGCGTTATCTCAAAACTTGCGAAGACGAGTTGAAAGAAAGTGGCGGGCGAATCGTGACGGTGGTCGGCCGCTACTATGCAATGGATCGCGATCGGCGCTGGGATCGGACCAAGAAAGCTTGGGATGCAGTGGTTCTCGGTCGTGGGGAGGTTTGCGATTCGTCACCTTCGGCTGCGGTGGAACGGCAATATGCGGCGGGCAAGACCGACGAATTTATGCCGCCACTGATTTTTGCTGACGCGAATCAGCCGCGGATTCGCGATGGAGATACGGTTTTGTTCTTCAATTTTCGCGCCGATCGGGCCCGGCAATTATCGCAAGCATTTTTGCTAAAGGACTTTGACTGCTTCGATCGTGAATTTTGGCCCCAGGTTCATTTCGTCACACTCACGCAGTACGATGTGACTTATTCGTCGCCGTTCATCTTCGCTTCCGAAAAACTCGTTCATATCCTCGGCGAGGTGGTGAGCGCTGCTGGCAAATCGCAATTACGCATTGCCGAGACGGAAAAGTACCCGCATGTGACTTACTTTTTTAACGGCGGCATCGAACGGCCTTTCCCCGGAGAAGACCGAAAGATTGTGCCATCTCCGAAAGTTGCCACCTACGATCTGCAACCGGAAATGAGTGCGCCCTTGGTCACGGCTGAGGTGCTCACCCGCATGGCGAATTACGATCTGATCGTTCTTAATTTCGCCAATCCTGACATGGTGGGACACACCGGTGTGATCACAGCGGGAATCAAAGCAGTTGAAACGGTCGACGAGTGCATAGGCCGGATTATCCCGGCGCTACTGGCTATTGGCGGCAAGTGTATCGTAACGGCCGACCATGGAAATTGCGAGCAGATGCGTAACCCGGGCGGCTCACCAAACACAGCGCACACTACCAATCTTGTCCACTGCATTTATGTTGCGCATGATGCGGCCCAGTTCCGTTGTGGTGACGGAATTTTGGCCGATGTATCGCCGACACTTTTGTTTCTGTTAGGAATGCCCCAGCCGCCGGAAATGACCGGGCGGAACCTTCTCACAGCAGCTTAACAAGGGAAAATTGCTGATCGTGGGTTCGGACAATCGTAAGGTGAATTGAATGACGAATGACGAATGTCTAATGACGAAGCAAGCGCGAATGCTGAAATGACGAAAATTGGTCCCTAGCCATTCCGTAATTCGGGTTTCGTCATTCCTTCGACATTCGTCATTCGTGCTTCGTCATTCCTACAGGTCTTCCGTCATCACCGCGCGCTGCCGTAATATCCTCGAATGAAATCTCCAGCTGTCGGTTGAGCACTCGCGTCCCGGCCCGGGCGATGCGCTGTAGAAAACGCAGCTGCTTTTCCAGTGGAGTCTCCTGCCA
>Ga0207684_10003966_pt1 | contig 14170 bp, 13 predicted proteins | sample KBSK5501metaG_FD_184342 | JGI IMG/M metagenome (GOLD analysis project Ga0207684, IMG submission 184342) | Corn, switchgrass and miscanthus rhizosphere microbial communities from Kellogg Biological Station, Michigan, USA - KBS K5-50-1 metaG... | ecosystem: Host-associated > Plants > Roots >...
GGCCCGCGGCCGCTGAAGGCACAGGCCGGCGGCGGGCCGGCGTTGTCCGGCCGCCGCCGGCCGGACGCCGGCGGTGTTTGTCCGGCCGAACGAAGCGCCGTGGTGCCCGCCGTCCGGCCCGGCCCGCATCCGTGGCCGGGGAGGAGCCAGCCTCGTCAGGGCTGGCCCGGTGTGGCACGGCGCAGCGACCAGCCGAGCGCGCCGATCACCGCGATCGGCAGCAGCCACCAGGCGTTCACCGAGGCGGCGTGCACCAGCAGGGCGGTCAGCGCAAGGGCCACGGCCACCACGGCGGCCCCGCGCCAGTCGTCACCGATCACGAAGTCGTACCAGAACGCGCCGAACGAGCGCAGCCACCTGCTCATGCGGCACTCCTTTCCGCGGCCGGGACCGCGGCCCGGGCCGCCGCGCGGACCCGGCGCAGCAGGGCCGTATACCCGAGCGCGACCAGGGCGGTCGCCGGGACCATGGCGAGCAGCGCGGCGTCGTGGCCGGGCCACGACACCCCGGCGCCCTCCGCGCCCCAGAACACGCCGAACGAGGTCAGCATGACACCGACCGCGAACTTCATGGTGTTCTCCGGGACCCGCGACAGCGGCGCCCGCACGGCGATCCCGACGGCCGCGACCAGCACCACCGCGGCGGCCGCGCCTGCCGCGGCGAGGCCCACGTTCTGCTGGTTGGCACCGAAGGTGAGCGCGATGAAAACCACTTCCAGGCCTTCGAGCAGCACTCCCTTGAACGAGAGCGTGAACGCATACCAGTCCCGCACGCCGCGCCGGCCCCCGCTGGTGGCGGCCTGCGCCGCCGCGACCTGGCGCGCGTAGATGGCCCCTTCGTCGTGCAGGTCCTTGTACCCGGACGCGCGCAGGATGGCCTTGCGCAGCCACTGCAGGCCGAAGACGGCCAGGAGCGCGCCCACGACCAGCCGCAGCCCGGTGAGCGGCACCAGGGTGAGCGCCGGGCCGAGCACCGCCACGGTGACGCCCAGCACCGCCAGCGCGGCGGCCATTCCCTGGAAGGTGGAGCGCCAATCGCGGGTCAGGCCCGCGGCCAGCACGATGGTGAGCGCCTCGACGGCCTCGACCGCGCAGGCGACGAAGACGGTGAGGAAGAGGGCCAGGGGGTTCAAGCGGCCTCCAGCATGGTTGCGCGCGCCGGGCCCCGGCGCGGTGGTTGGATCGGGCTCCGGCGCGGCTCTGGGAGAATGCGGATGTGCCCGATGATGAACAGCCGACCGCCGGAGGCTGGCTGCTGCTCGTTTACCGCGTGCCGCCCGAGCCGAGCAGGCTGCGCGCCGCGGTGTGGCGCAGGCTGAAGAGCCTGGGCGCGATCTACCTGCAGAACTCGGCGGCTGCCCTGCCCGCGGGCCTGGGCGCCGAGCGCGCACTGCGCAAGCTGCGCAGCGAGATCCTCGACATGGGCGGCACGGCCGTGCTGCTGTCCTGCTCGGTGCTGGCCGGGGCCCAGGACGTGCAAGCGGCGTTCCAGGCGGCCAGGGACGACGAGTACGAGGAGATCGTGGACCGCTGCGAGGACTTCCTGGCGCAGGTGAAGAAGGAGCACGTGGCCCACCACTACACCTACGCGGAACTTGAAGAGAACGAGGTCGACCTGGACAAGCTGCAGAAGTGGTTCGCCCGGGTGCGGCAGCGCGACGTGTTCGGCGCGGGTGGCCGGCAGGCCGCGGAGAAGGCCCTGGCCCTGTGCGCCGAGTCGCTGGAGGATTACGCGGCCAGGGTCTACGCCGAGGAAGCCGACGGCCACTGACCTCGCACCTCCTCCTGGCGCTGCGCCGTCCGGGCCGGCCGGTCGTGGCCCGGCGGCACCGAATGTACCTCGCCATGGTAACAACCAGCAGACGATGAATCTAACGGCCGTTACATCCTCTGGTGTCGTCGACGTCCCCTCGAACGTCACTCTGCGTAGCGCCGGCCAGCATTTCCTAACCCTTTCCCGGCTATTCACCAGTACTCGGCGTCGATCTTTCGCCGCCTCTCGTCCTGGCCCTCCACAGTCAGCCGGGGCGCAGTGCCAGCCCGGGAACGCGGTCCGGCCGCGCGCTGCCGGCGTACTGACCGGTCGGGCTCGGGCAGGCACTAGCATCGAGGCCGTGGGTATGACGTTGCACCTCAGTGAAGCCTCACCCCACCAGGTCGAGGCGGATGCCGTAGTCATCGGGGTCACCAAGGAATCCGGCGGGGCAATCCCGGTTCCGGGCACCAAAGACGTGGACGAGGCACTGGGCGGCAGCCTGGCGCAGACGCTGGCCACGCTAGGCGCCACCGGCGAGGCCGGTGAGATCACCAAGATCCCTTCGGCGGGCCGGCTGGGCGCGCCGCTCATCGCGGCCGTGGGCATGGGCGCGCCCGCCGGGGGTGGCGACGCCACCTTCGACCCGGAGGTGCTGCGCCGCGCCGCCGGGGCCGCGGTCCGGGCCCTGCTCCAAGCGCGCCGGCCGGGCAGCACGGAGGACATGCGGATCGCGCTGGCCCTGCCCGCCCGCGATAAGGCCGAGGCCGGCGCCGTGGCCGTGGGCGCGCTGCTCGGCGGGTACTCGTTCCGCCGCTACCGCAGCGAGCCCGCGCCGGGCGCCAGCCTGACCGTGCTGGCCCACGCCGGCGACGCGGCCCAGGCGGTGCAGCGGGCCCAGGTGCTCGCGGACGCGGTGACCCTGGTGCGCGACCTGGTCAACACCCCTGCCTCCGACCTGGTGCCGGCCATGTTCGCGGCGCGGGCGGAGCAGGTCGCGGCGGACCGCGGGCTGGCGATCACCATCTTGGATGAGACCGCGCTCGCCGACGGCGGCTATGGCGGGATCCTCGGCGTGGGCCAGGGCTCGGTGCACCCGCCGAGGCTGGTCCGGCTGGAGCACGCGCCGGAAGGGGCCTCCCGGTCGCTGGTGCTGGCCGGCAAGGGGATCACCTTCGACTCCGGTGGCCTGTCGCTCAAGCCCGCCAAGTCGATGGAGGCGATGAAGTCCGACATGGGCGGCGCCGCCGCGGTGCTCGGTGCGATACAGGCCATCGCGGCCCTGCGGCTGCCGGTGCGGGTGGTCGCCTACCTGCCGCTCGCCGAGAACATGCCGAGCGGATCCGCGCAGCGGCCCTCTGACGTGCTGACCATGTTCGGCGGCACCACCGTCGAGGTGACCAACACCGACGCCGAGGGCCGGCTAGTGCTCGCCGACGTGCTCGCCGCGAGCGCCGCCGACTCCCCCGACATCCTCATCGACGTGGCGACGCTGACCGGCGCGCAGATCGTGGCGCTGGGACCGCTGGTCGCCGGGGTGATGTCCAATGACGACGGTCTCCGGGAGGCGGTGGTGGACGCCGCCCGCCGGGCGGGCGAGGCGATGTGGCCGATGCCGTTGCCCGCCGAACTCGGCAAGGGCCTGGAGTCGGCCGTGGCCGACCTGGCCAACCTGCCCGCGGACAGCCGCGGCGGCGGGATGCTGGTCGCTGGCCTGTTCCTGCAGGAGTTCGTGCCGGACGGGGCCCGCTGGGCACACCTGGATATCGCGGGCCCGGCGTTCAACGAAAGCGCCCCGCATGGGTATACCCCCAAGGGCGGAACGGGTGCCGCGACCCGGACGCTGGTCCAGATCGCGCAGGACATGGCCGACGGGCGGCTCTAACCGCCCGCGCGGGCAGGGTTCAAGGCAATACGACAACAGAAGCAAGGAGCGGGTCTGTGGCGGACAGCAGCGGCCGGTACGACATCGTCATTCTCGGCGGCGGCAGTGGCGGCTACGCCTGCGCGCTCAGGGCGGCCGAGCTGGGCATGCGAGTGGCGCTCATCGAGCGGGACAAGGTCGGCGGCACCTGCCTGCACCGCGGCTGCATCCCCACCAAGGCGCTGCTGCACGCGGCGGAGATCGCCGACAACGCGAACGAGGCCGAGTCGTTCGGCGTCCACGCCCGGCTCGAGGGCATCGACATGGGCGGGGTCAACTCCTACAAGGACAAGGTGGTCGACCGGCTGTACAAGGGGCTGGTGAGCACGATCCTCAGCCGGAAGATCGAGATCATCGAGGGCGACGGCCGGCTAGCCTCGCCGACCGCGGTGCGCGTGGCCGACCAGGTGTTCGAGGGCGGCCACGTGGTGCTCGCCACCGGGTCGGGGGCGAAGAGCCTGCCTGGCCTCGCCATCGACGGCCAGCGCGTGATCACCAGTGACGACGCGCTCAAGCTGGACCGGGTGCCCGGGTCGGTGGTGATCCTCGGCGGCGGGGTCATCGGGGTGGAGTTCGCCAGCGTGTGGCGCTCGTTCGGCGCCGAGGTGACCGTCGTCGAGATGCTGCCGCACCTGCTCCCGGCCGAGGAGGAGTCCAGCTCCAAGCTGCTGGAGCGGGCCTTCCGCCGGCGCGGGATCGCCTACCAGCTCGGGGCGAGATTCGAGGGGGTCAAGGACACGCCGGACGGGGTCACCGTCACGCTGGAGGGCGGCAAGACGCTCGACGCCGAGCTGATGCTGGTGGCCGTCGGCCGCGGCCCGGTGTCGGCCGGGCTCGGCTACGAGGAGGCCGGCGTGGCCATGGACCGCGGTTACGTGCTCGCCGACTCCTACTGCCGCACCAACGTGCCCACCATCTCCGCGGTGGGCGACCTGACCCCCGGGCTGCAGCTGGCGCACGTCGGCTTCGGCGAAGGCATCCTGGTAGCCGAACGAGTGGCCGGGCTGGATGTGACCCCGATCGACTACGACGGGGTCCCCCGCATCGCCTACTGCGATCCCGAGGTCGCCTCGGTGGGGATCACGTCGGCCACCGCGGCCGAACGCGGCATCGAGACCACCGAGTACACCTACAACCTCGGCGGCAACGGCAAGAGCGTGATCCTGCAGACCCAGGGAGCCGCGAAGATCATCGCGACCGCGGGCAGCGCGCCCGGCAAGCCGGGGCCGGTCCTCGGCGTGCACCTGGTCGGGGCCAGGGTCGGCGAGCTGATCGCCGAAGGCCAGCTCATCTACAACTGGGAGGCGCTGCCGGCCGAGGTGGCGCAGCTCATCCACCCGCATCCCACCCAGTCGGAGGCGATCGGCGAGGCACATCTCGCGCTCGCCGGGAAGCCCCTCCATGCACACGCCTGACCGGGAGGCGCCTCCCGCACTGGCACCCACGAGGGCTGAGCAGCGAAGGAGTCTGGATAAGCCATGACGGTCACGGTATCCATGCCCCAGCTTGGTGAGAGCGTCACCGAGGGCACCGTCACGCGCTGGCTCAAGAAGGAGGGCGAGCGCGTCGAGGCGGACGAGCCGCTGCTCGAGGTGTCCACCGACAAGGTAGACACCGAAATCCCCTCACCGGCTTCGGGCATCTTGCGCGGGATCACGGTCGCGGAGGACGAGACGGTCGCCGTCGGCGCCCAGCTCGCGATCATCGACGACGCCGCGGACGGCGCGGGAGCGGCTTCCGGCGGCGAGCAGGCCCCGGCGGCCGAGCCCGCGCCCGCTGCCCCGCCGGCCCCCCCTCCGTTGAGCGCGGAGCCCGGCGGCCCCCCGGCCGGTGGCCCAGAACCGGGCAGCTACCCCTACGCGGTTCCCGAGCCCGCGCCAGCGCCGCAGGAGTACGCCCAGCCAGCCGCGGCCTACCCGGCGCCCGCCCCGGCAGAACCGCAATACCGGCCCGAGTACAGCGCGCCGTACAGCCAGGGTCCCGAGCCCGGGTACCCGGCCACGGTAGCCGAGCCCGGGTACGCCGCTCCCCAGCCCGAGGGTTACGGGGCGCCGCAGCAGGCCTACGCGCCCCCGGCCGCCCCCGCCCCGCAGGCCGTGCCCACGCAGCAGACCGCGCCGCCCCCGCCTGCGGCACCGGCACCGACCGCGCCCGCAGCGCCACCGGCACCGCCGGCGCCAGTGGCGCAGGTTCCCGCGCCGGTCGCCGAGCCGGACGCGCCGATGGCCACCGCCGAAGGCCCGTACATCACTCCGCTGGTCCGTAAGCTCGCCGCCGAGCACGGGGTGAACCTCGCCACCGTGGCCGGCACCGGCGTGGGCGGGCGGATCCGCAAGCAGGACGTGCTCGAAGCTGCCCGCGTGGTGCGCGAGCAGCAGCAGCCCGCCGTCGCGCCGGCCCCCGTGGCCGCCGCCGACGGCCAGCAGGCCACGACGGCACCGGCTCCGGCGCCCGCCCCGGCTGCCCCGGCCCGGGCCATCGTCCCTTCGACGCTGCGCGGTACCACCGAGCGGCTGTCCCGGGCCAGGCAACTGATCGCCCGCCGCATGGTCGAGTCGCTGCAAATCTCGGCCCAGCTCACCACGGTGGTGGAAGCGGATGTCACCGCGATCGCCAGGCTGCGCCAGCGCGCCAAGGCCGACTTCGAGGCCCGCGAGGGCGTCAAGCTGTCCTACCTGCCGTTTTTCGCGTTGGCCACGCTCGAGGCACTGAAGGTCCACCCCAAGCTCAACGCGGTACTCAACACCGAGGACGGCCAGATCATCTACCACGACGCCGAGCACCTGGGCATCGCGGTGGATACCGAACGGGGCCTGATGGTGCCGGTCATCCGTAACGCGGGCGACCTCAACATCGGCGGGCTAGCGCGCAAGATCGCCGACCTGGCGGCGCGGACCAGGGCCGGCCAGGTCAGCCCGGACGAACTGGCCGGCGGCACGTTCACGCTCACCAACACCGGCAGCCGAGGCGCCCTGTTCGACACCCCGATCATCAACCAGCCGCAGGTGGCGATCCTCGGCACCGGCACGGTCGTGAAGCGCCCCGTGGTGATGGAGGACCCGGCGCTGGGCGAGGTGATCACCGTGCGGTCCATGGTCTACCTGGCGCTCACCTACGATCACCGGCTCATCGACGGTGCCGACGCCGCCCGGTTCCTGACCACGGTGAAGGACCGGCTGGAAGAGGGTGCCTTCGAAACCGAACTCGGGCTCTGAATGAAGGTTGCGGTCACCGGGTCGTCGGGGCTGATCGGCACCGCCCTGGTCGCCGCGCTGCGCGCCGACGGCCACGAGGTCATCCGGCTGGTCCGCACGGCAGCGGCGGCCCCGGGTGCGATCGCCTGGGACCCCCGCGCGGACCTGGGCGGCCTGGGTCCGCGGTCGCTGGACGGCGTCGCGGCCGTGGTACACCTGGCCGGGGCGGGCGTCGCCGACAAGCGCTGGACGCCGAGCTACCAGGCCGAGATCCGTGACAGCCGGGTGCGGGGCACCCGGGCGCTGGCGGGCGCGCTGGCGGCGATGGCCACGCCTCCGGGCGTGTTGCTCTCCGGATCGGCCATCGGCTGGTACGGGGACACCGGCGGCCGGGAGGTGACCGAGTCCGATCCCGCCGGAAACGGGTTCCTGCCCGAGGTGGTCCGGGACTGGGAAGCGGCCACCGGGGACGCCGCCCGGGCCGGAATCCGCGTGGTCACGCTGCGCTCGGGCGTCGTGCTGTCCCCCGGCGGCGGGATCCTGGGCCGGCTGCTGCCGCTGTTCCGGCTGGGCCTCGGCGGGCGGATCGGGTCCGGCCGGCAGGTGATGAGCTGGATCGCGTTGTCGGAGTGGGTGGCGGCCGCGCGGTTCCTGCTCGGCCGCGACGGTATCAGCGGCCCGGTGAACCTGACCACGCCATCCCCGGTCAGCAATGCGGAGTTCACCTCGGCCCTCGCCGCGGCCGTGCACCGGCCCGCGGTGATGCTCGTGCCCGTGCCCGCGCTGAAACTTGCGGTCGGCGGCGTGAGCAGCGACATCCTGTCCAGCGCGCGCGTGCTGCCGCGGCGCCTGCTGGACGAGGGCTATCAGTTCCGGCACCCGGGCATCGCCGGGGCACTGGCCGCCGAACTGTCCGGCGGTGCGCCGGTGACCGCGTCGGCCTGACCCGCGTGAGCGCCCCGGCCTGACCCGCGGATGGCCCGCTAGCTGGTGTCTTGGCCGGCGAACTCGGCGTCCTTGGCGGCGGGCTCTGCGTCCGTGCCGACCAGGTCGGGCGGCTTGCGCAGCAGGGTCCGGTAGGAGCCGGGGCAGTCACCAAACAGGGGCACCTGCCAGAACGAGGGCACCGGTCCCGGGGTGCCGGCCAGCAGTTCGAGCCGGCCGACGGTCAGCCGCAGCAGCCTGCGCGCGCCGATCAGCGCCACGGCAGCCAGCGGCAGTTCCACCAGGGCGGCCGACAGCACGCTGACCGTGAAGCCCCTGGTGCCCCAGTCCAGCGTGATGTCGAACCACGCGTCGCAGCACAGCAGGGCCGCCACCACGATCAGGCAGACGATGAGGACCTGCCGCCGGCGCCAGGCGGCCCAGGCGGTCGCCGCGAACACCACGAGCAGGCCGATGTCGAACCCGACCCAGGCCGCGCGCCAGCCACCGGCCCGGTAGTCGCGCGGCAGCTTGACCTCGAGCACCGCGATCCAGACCGAGAGCAGCAGCACGCCGGCCAGGCATGCGGCGATGACCACCCGGCGCCGGCGCTGGCTGAGCGGGGTGGGCGCAAGGCTCTGGGCGTTCAGGCTGGCCAGCGCGCGGGCGAGCCGGGCCCGTTCCTCGGGAGTCATCCGCTGCAGATCGGATTCGTCGAGCACGCTCATCCTCCTCTGCGCCACGGTAAACCACCCCTTGCCGGAAACCCCGGCCGGCTGGCGGGTATGCCCGCGCGGACCGGCTGATCCGGCGGCGCAGGCGATTCCGGGCGGTTCCGGGGCCCGGGGCTGGCGATTCCGGGGCCCGGGCGGCCCGTTCCGGCGGCACGGCCCGGCCGGGTTCCGGGGATAGGCTGGAAGGCGTGCCTGGTGAACTGGTCTTCGCACATGCCGGCTTCGGCGCGGACGCCGTCCCCTATCCCGACGGCTGGGAACTGCAGCGGCGGCTGCACGACCGCCGGGCGGCCGGCCAGATTCCAGACACCTGCCTGCTGCTGGAACACGAGCCCGTGTACACGGCGGGCCGGCGGACCGAGCCGCTGGACCGCCCGCTTGCCGATCCCGGGATCCCGGTGATCGACGTGGACCGGGGCGGCAAGATCACTTGGCACGGGCCTGGGCAGCTGGTCGGGTATCCGATCATGGCGCTGCCCGAGCCGCTGGACGTGATCTCCTACGTGCGGTCCCTGGAGGAAGCGCTGATCAGGTGCTGCGCGGAAACCGGCGTGGCTACCACCAGGGTCGAGGGCCGCAGCGGGGTTTGGATCACCGGGGACGGCGGCCCGGACCGCAAGGTCGGTGCGGTCGGCATCCGGGTGTCGCGCGGCGTCACGATGCACGGGTTCGCGCTCAACTGCGACTGTGACCTCGGCTGGTTCGACAAGATCGTGCCCTGCGGCATCAGGGACGCCGGGGTCACCTCGCTGACCGTGGAGGCGGGCCGGCCGGTCACCGTGCCCGAAATCACCGGCCTGGCCGAGCGCCACCTCGCCGAGGTGTTCGGCGCCGCGGCCTGGCGCCGCGCCGACGCGACCAGCCTGCTCGCGGGTGCCGAACTGGCCCCCGCGCCCTGACCTCGCCGCCCGGGCCGACCCTGTCCGGGCCCACGGAATTGCCGTCGTTGTGACAACGCCCACATTTTTTGTGGGCGTTGTCACAACCACCACAAACGTCGTTCGGATCTAGCCCGCGGGCCGGGCGGCCAGGTCCGCCAGGTAATCGCTGAGCCCGCTCAGCGGGACCGCGGTCTGCTCCCCCGAGGTCATATCCCGGACCGTGACGGCGCCCGCCTCCTCCTCGGCGTTGCCGTAGATCAGCGCCCAGCGGGCCCCGGTGTCGCTGGCCCACTTGAGCTGGCGGCCCAGCTTGCCCGAGGAACCCAGGTACACGCTCGCCCGCAGCCCGGCGTCCCGTGCGGCCGCGGCAAAGGCGAAGCTGCGCGGGGCGTGCCGCTCATCCATGATCGTCACGGCCGCGTCCAGCCGGGTGTGCCCGGTTCCCTCCTGCGGGAGCAGCAGCAAGATCCGTTCCATGCCCAGCGACCCGCCGGTGGCCGGCACGTCCGGCCCGCCAAGCTGCTCAATCAGGTGGTCGTAGCGCCCGCCGCCGGCCAGTGACCCGGCGCCGCCCGCAGCGGCCACCTCCCAGATCGGCCCGGTGTAATAGCTCAGGCCGCGCACCAGCCGAGGCGCGAACACCACCCGGTCGCCCGGCACCTGGCCGCCCACCAGGGACAGCAGCGCGTCCACCTCGTCCAGCCCGGCCGCGCCCTCGTCGCTGCCCTTGAGCGCGTCCCTGATCTGTTCCACCGCATCACCGGCGGTCAGCGCGCCGACCAGCGAGGCCGCCTGCGCCTCGGGCAGGCCGCGGCCGGTCAGCTCGGCGATCACCTCGCCGGGCACGAGCTTGTCCAGCTTGTCCAGGGTGATCAGGACGCCCGGGCCAAGCTCGTCGGGCACGCCGAACGCCTCCAGCAGGCCGGCCAGCACCCGGCGGGAGTTGAGGAGGAACTGGAACCCGCTCAGGCCGAGTTCGGCGAGCACGTCGTGCACCGCGCAGATGACCTCCGCGTCGGCCATCACCGACGTGGTGCCCAGCGTATCCAGGTCACACTGGGTGAACTCGCGGTAGCGGCCCCGGCCGGGCCGGTCCGCGCGCCAGACCGGGCCGATCGCGTACCGCTTGTACGGGGTCGGCAACTGGCTCCCGTACGCGGCAGCCACCCGGGCCAGCGGCACCGTGTGGTCGTAGCGCAGCGCCAGGTCGGCCTCGCCGGTGCCCTCGTGCTCGCCGCGCCGCAAGATCTTGAAGATCAACTTGTCGCCGTCGTCCCCGTACTTGCCAAGCAACACGTCGAGGCGCTCGAAGGCGGGCGTGACCAGCGGCTCGAAACCGTACCGCGCGAACACCGACCGGATCCGCGCGAACGCGTCCTCCCGCGTCTCCCAGTCGGCGGCGAGGAAGTCGCGGGTTCCCGACGGCGGATCGAACTGCGTTGGCATATGCCCATGCTCCCCGACACCGGCCGTCCTCGTCACATCGAATAGCCTCATCCGGCGCCGCCGGCCGCGGTTGGGCCGTGCTACAGGTCCTTCCCGGCGGATCTTGACGGCCGTGCCGTAGGCGCAGATCTCCTGCCCCACCTGAAATTCGCTGGCGTCGAACCGCATGGCCAGCACCGCCTCGCCGCCCTTGGCCTGGGCCGCCTCGATGAGCCGGTCCTGCGCCTCCGTCCGGCTGTCGGAGAGCATCTTGGTCATCCCGCGCAGTTCCCCGCCGACCAGCGACTTGAAGCCGGCACCGAGCTGCGAACCCACATGCCGGGACCGCACGGTGATCCCGAACACCTCGCCAAGCACCTCGGTGACCTCATACCCCGGCAGATCGTTCATTGTGGAGAGAATCATCACGTTCCTTCCCGGCGGCCGTCCCCGGCCGCGCTATGCCCCGGGCTCGCAGACGTACCCTGGAACCGTGGTACTCGCACCCGAGGGGCGCAGGATGCTCCGTATCGAAGCCCGCAACAGTCAGGTCCCGGTCGAACGCAAGCCCCCGTGGATCAAGACCCGGCTGCGGACCGGCCCGGAATATACCGCCCTGAAGGACCTGGTCCGCCGTCAGGGGCTGCACACGGTCTGCGAAGAGGCGGGCTGCCCGAACATCTTCGAGTGCTGGGAGGATCGCGAGGCGACGTTCCTGATCGGCGGGGACGCGTGCACCCGGCGCTGCGACTTCTGCCAGATCGCCACCGGGAAGCCGGAGCCGCTGGACACCGGGGAACCGCGCCGGGTGGCCGAGTCGGTGGCGGCGATGGGGCTCCGCTACGCGACGGTCACCGGGGTGGCCAGGGACGACCTCCCCGACGGTGGCGCGTGGCTGTACGGGCAGACCTGCGTCGAGATTCACGCGGCCGTGCCCGGCTGCGGCGTTGAGCTGCTCATCCCCGACTTCAACGCCCAGCCGCAGCGGCTGGCTGTAGTGTTCGGGGCCCGCCCGGAGGTGCTGGCCCACAACATCGAGACGGTCCCCCGGATCTTCCGCCAGATCAGGCCCGGGTTCCGCTATGAGCGGTCGCTGGAGGTGCTGGCCATGGCCCGGGAGGCCGGGCTGGTCACCAAGTCCAACCTGATACTCGGCCTCGGCGAGGTGGACCGGGAGGTCAGCCAGGCCATGGCCGACCTGCGCGGAGCGGGCTGCGACCTGGTGACGATCACGCAGTACCTGCGGCCGTCGGCCAAGCACCACCCGGTCGCCCGGTGGGTCCCGCCGGAGGAGTTCGAGCACTGGCGCGAGGAGGCCATCGGCCTGGGCTTCGCCGGGGTGATGTCCGGCCCGCTGGTCCGCTCGTCCTACCGGGCGGGCCGGCTATACGCCGAGGCCCTGGCACGCCGTGATACTCAGTCCCCGGCGCCAGTTTCAACCTGACCCCCGGCTCTCGTATCCTGCCGTCCATGGTGAATAAGCCCGCAGCCCCGCCGGACCCAGCGAGTCTCGGCCGTATCAAGCAGATCCGGATGGCGGCGGGCATGGTCCGCAGGGCCAATCCCTGGGCGCTGCCCATCGTCGCGCTGGTCGGCGTGGGCATCCTGGCCGTGTTCGTGATCGTCGGGCTGGTCACCGGCCTGATCTTCCTCCTCCTGCCGCTCGGCATCATGGGCGGGCTGCTTGGCGCGCTGATCATGTTTGGCCGGTTCACCCAGTCCGCCCAGTACTCGACGATCGAGGGCCAGCCCGGCGCGGCGGCCGCCATCCTGCAGAGCATGCGCGGCGGCTGGACGGTCACGCCGGCGGTGGCGGCGAACAGGAACATGGATGTCGTCCACCGCGCGGTCGGTAAGCCGGGTGTGGTCCTGGTCGGCGAGGGCAGCGCCAGCAGGCTGCCCAGCCTGCTGGCGGCCGAGAAGAAGCGCATCTCCCGGGTGGCTTACGACGTGCCCATCTACGACATGCAGGTCGGCGACGAGGAGGGCCAGGTGCCGATCCGCCGCCTGCAGCGCAAGATAATGCGCCTCCCGCGCAACCTGAAGGGCCAGGCGGTGGCCGAGCTCAACTTCCGGCTCAAGGCGCTGCCCGCGAACCTCCAGGCCCCCAAGGGCCCGATGCCGAAAACCGGCCGCATGCCCAAGCAGCCCCGTCCCCGCTTCCGCTAGCCGGCGGCCCCGGACCGGGTTACAGCCGGATGACGATGGTGTTGGCGGCCCGGTCGTGCAGGCCGCGCAGATCGCGGTCGGTGACCAGCGGCGGGACGACAGTCAACAGCAGCAGCGTGCGCACCAGGCCCCAGAGCAGCCCGACCGGCCTGCCGTCCAGGCGCGCGACCCGGATGCCGGTCAGCCGCTTGCCGAGCGTCAGCCCGGTCAGCGCCGTAAGCAGGTAATCCTCCACCGCGAAGACCACCAGCGTCCAGTACTGGTCATGGAACAACGCCACCGCGATCAGCGTGCAGGCCAACCAGTCGATCAGCAGGGCGCCCAGCCGGCGGGCCATGCTCGCCACCGAGCGAGGGCCGTCCTTGGGCAGCCCGAACTTCTCACCCGGATACGCCGGGCCGGGAGCCTTTGCCTTGCCTACCGGGGAAGCTGACACCATCCCACGGTATCGCCTGTGCGCCAAGGGATGTCCGCCTGACCTGGCCACACACCGTGATCTGGCCAGACGCCCGGCGTAACACGCGTTAAGTTCTAGAGTTCACATCCGCGAAAACAGGGCTTGACATGGGCATACGCTACACTGGCGGGTAGGACAGGGGCGGCTCTAGTGTGTAATCGCGCTGACAGCCGGCCCCCTTGACAAGGAAGGGGTGCCCCCGATGGGAGCAACCAAGCTGACGGCGCGGGTGAACGTGCCGCTGGCAGACCTGGCGGACTCATGGCTGCTGGAACTGAGGGCTGCGGGCTTGTCCCCGGCCACGCTGGAGGCGTACGGCAACGGCATCAAGGCGTTCCTGCGCTGGCACGCCACGGCGGCAGCGCCCGGCACGGAGCCGGTGCTGGACAAGGCGTCGGTGTCGGCGTTCCTGGCCGACCTGCGCGACGCCGGGCAGGCCCCGGGGACGCGGCGGCTGCGCCACGCGGCGCTGCGCCGGTTCAGCCGGTGGCTGGCCGAGACAGGCGAACGGGACGACGATCTGCTGGCGGGGCTGAACCCGCCGAAGCTGGACAAGCCGGTGGTGCCGCACCTGAGCAACGGGGAACTGGCCGCGCTGGTGAAGGCGTGCCGTGGGCCGGGGATTCTGGACAGGCGGGATGAGGCGCTGGTGCGGATGATGACCGAGTGCCTGCTGCGGGCCGGGGAGGCGCTGGCGCTGACGGTGGCCG
>Ga0207684_10003967_pt1 | contig 14169 bp, 10 predicted proteins | sample KBSK5501metaG_FD_184342 | JGI IMG/M metagenome (GOLD analysis project Ga0207684, IMG submission 184342) | Corn, switchgrass and miscanthus rhizosphere microbial communities from Kellogg Biological Station, Michigan, USA - KBS K5-50-1 metaG... | ecosystem: Host-associated > Plants > Roots >...
AGAATCTTTTCATGGACATGACTCTTGCCGCGGTTTTCGAGGAAGTCTCTCAGTCCGAAGGGAAGGCTACGTTGCTCCCGCGGAAGAGCTGCCGGGTGCGATCTCCGAGGGCGACACGTTGGAGGAAGCGGGTGAGAATCTGCGTGATGCCATCGCCGTGCCATTTGAAGCAAGCTATTCGTGGACTCACATCCTCGCGCGAATCCGTGGAGAAAGGAATTCGTCGCCCATCGCTGAATGCTGATCTTCCGAAAACCTCTTGTTGGCATTGAACGCCCCCAGATGCCCGCCGATGTCGTCATCGTCGGCGGCGGCCCCGCGGGTATGGCCTGTGCCCTGCGCCTCTCGCAGCTCATCGATCAGCACAACGCACAGAATCCTGATTCGCAGCTCAGCAAGGAAAACATTTACGTGCTCGAGAAGGCCCGCGAGATCGGCCAGCACTGTCTTTCCGGCGCGTTGCTCGATCCCCGTTCCATGCATGAACTCCTCCCTGGTTTCGAGAAAGAGGCGCCCATCGACGCCGAAGTCACGAGGGAAGCGGTTTATTTCCTCACCGAGAAGGGTAAATTCAAGTTTCCCATCACGCCGCCTCCGCTGCGCGATCACGGTAACTATGTCATCTCGTTGAACCGGTTTGTGAAATGGCTGGGCCGCAAGGTGGAGGAAACCGGCATTACAATTTTCACCGGATTCGCTGGGTCAGAACTGCTCTTCAATGGCGAGAACAATAGCCACCTCGTTACCGGCGTTCGCACTGACGACAAAGGCGTGGATAAGCAGAACCAGCCCAAATCGAATTTCGAGCCGGGTTACGACCTGCGAGCCAAGGTCGTAATCCTTGCCGAAGGGACGCGCGGTTCGCTGACCAAGCAGCTCGTCACCCGCTTCGCTCTTGACCGGGATCGTAACCCGCAGACCTACGGCCAAGGCATAAAGGAGCTCTGGGAAGTTCCCGCTGGCCGCATCACGCCGGGCGAGGTGATCTACACCCTGGGCTGGCCTCTCACGACCAAAGAATATGGCGGCGCCTGGATTTACGGCGGCAAGGACAATGTAGTGTCGCTCGGCTTCGTCACCGGGCTTGACTATCGTGATCCGCGTCTCGACCCGCAACGCGTCCTGCAACAATTCAAGCGGCATCCGTTTGTGGCCAAGCTGCTCGAAGGGGGCAAGATGACCCGCTACGGCGCGAAATCGTTGCCCTACGGCGGCTGGTGGTCAATTCCGCCGATTGCCGGCGATGGCTGGATGATCCTCGGCGACTCCGCCGGCTTCCTGAATTCGCAACGCCTGAAAGGCATTCACTTGGCGATCAAGAGCGGCATGCTGGCCGCTGAGACCGCGTTTGAGGCCCTTAAGAAAAACGACTTTTCCGCCGCCACGCTCAGTGAATTCCAAAGAAGAGTGGAATCGAGCTGGATCAAGGATGAACTCTGGAAGGTCCGCAACTTTCATCAGGGCTTCGAGCACGGATTCTTGCGCGGGATGATCAACGCCGGATTGCAGCAGCTCACCGGCGGACGCGGCCTGCGCAATCGTTATCCATCAACCGCCGGATATCAGCACATGAAGAAGCTGGCCGAACTCCCAGCCGACGGCGACGACGAAGCTCATCTGTTCGGCCCCGCCAAAGGCGATGGCAAGCTTACCTTCGACAAACTCACCGACCTCTACCACTCCGGCACCAAGCACGAAGAAGACCAGCCCGCGCACTTGCTCATTCACGACACCGACGTGTGCAACACGCGCTGCATAAAGGAATTCGGCAGCCCGTGCCAGAATTTCTGCCCGGCCAACGTTTACGAGATGGTGGACGATGCCTCACAGCCGAACGGAAAACGCATCAGCCTCAACCCGTCGAACTGCGTACACTGCAAGGCCTGCGACATCGCTGACCCGTATCAGATCATCACCTGGGTGCCGCCCGAAGGCGGCGGAGGGCCGAACTACGACGGCATGTAAGCGCCACGGTTCAGGTGGGGACATGCCACCTCGGCTGCCCGGTGGAGCGAATCCGACTCGATGTGAGTTGGAAGAAGGAGAGTTATGGCTTTAAGAATGAGTTCCCAGTCATTTTTGCAAGTTGCGATCGTTTGGTGGCTCTGTTGTTGCGCCTCCGCACAGCAGGTGACTCTGCCCCCGACGGGGCATCCCGGCCTGGACCAATACCGGGCCTCGCGCATCGCGGTATACACGGACGATTTCGGCCAACTGGCACGCTATCGTGACGCAAACTCTAGTTTGAAAGCTCCAGCCCCAGGGGAGAATCGCGTCGTGTTCTTTGGCGATTCCATCACCGACATCTGGAAGCTGGAAGACTATTTCGCCGGCAAACCCTACATCAACCGCGGCATCGGCGGTCAAACCACTCCCCAGATGCTGGTCCGCTTCCGGCAGGATGTGATTGACCTGCATCCCCAGGTGGTAGTCATTCTGGCGGGAACAAATGACATTGCGGGCAACACCGGGCCCATGTCGCTGGGGGACATTGAGGCCAACTATTCTTCATTGGCGGAGTTGGCACGCGCCCACAACATCCGTGTGGTTTTTTCCTCCATACTTCCGGTGCACAACTACACGCCGAAGGCGCAGGAGTTTTTCGCCCAGCGACCGCCGGAGAAGATTCTTGAACTGAACCGCTGGTTGAAGGACTACTGTGCGGCCAAAACTCTGGCCTATCTCGACTACTTCAACTCAATGGTGGACGAGAAAGGTCTTCTGAAGCGAGATCTGGCGGAAGACGGCCTACATCCGAATCCGGCCGGGTACAAGATTATGGCGCCGCTGGCGGACCAGGCGATAACCAAGGCTCTGGCTGCCAATCCATAGATTCATCCCGCTGCGGCTTGCGGGCATTTATAATGACATTGAGTTTCCGACCGCCTCAGCCTACGGGATAGCCCAGGGTCGCGGCGGCGTGGGGTGGTTTTCTTTGGATGCAAAGAAAAGCCGACTCCGAGGGTGCAGGTGGAAACGCTTGCGCCTCCCCGGCTTCGCAAGAGGCCATTGGAAAGGAAACGGCTGCGAGCATTTTTGCGCCTGCCGGGTTTCCTTCCACAAGAGCACTCAGCGGTCAGCACTGAGCATTTAGCCACGAATAACGGGCGGTGCAATGGGGCTGACAAAGATCTCTAGGGGCTGGGTGCTGAGTGCTGAATGCCGCTTTCCGACAAATTCGGCCGCGCCATCACCGATCTGCGGATCTCCATCACTGATCGCTGCAACTATAAGTGTGTTTACTGCCGCACGGGGAACGAGGGCGCGCTCTACGGCGATCTCCCTTTTGCCGACTACCTGCGCATGGCACGTGTGCTCACGGGACTGGGAATCCAGAAGGTTCGCATCACCGGCGGCGAGCCACTTCTGCGCAAGGGCGTGGTCGAATTTGTCCGGCAGCTGGCCAAGCTGCGGACCGCGAACGGCGAAGATCTCGACATCGCGTTGACCACCAACGGTCATCTTCTGGCGGAGATGGCGCAGCCCCTCAAAGACGCGGGCCTGCGCCGCGTCACGGTCAGCATGGACGCGGTCGATCCCGGCCGCTTCGCCCGTATCACCCGCGTGCCGGACGGATACGACAACGTCCTCGCGGGCATTCGCGCTTCTCGCCGTGTGGGTCTGTGGCCGGTGAAAGTCAATTGCGTCCTGATGCGAGGCTTTAACGAAGATCAGATCGTTCCGTTCGGCATGTTCGCGCGCGAAGAGGACGTGGTGGTTCGCTTCATCGAGTTCATGCCGTTGGAAGAAGATCGCGTGTGGTCTCCGAACACCGTAGTCCCGCTCGAAGAAATTCTGCTTCGCATGGCCGAATACCGGCCCTTGGTTGAAATCCCGCACGCACGCAGCGAAACCGCGCGCCGCTACCGCTTCGACGACGGTGTCGGCGAAATCGGAATCATCGCGCCCGTCTCGCATCCCTTCTGCGGACACTGCAGCCGCATCCGGATCACCTCCGACGGCAAGATTCGCACTTGCCTGTTTTCGGTGTGGGATCACGATCTGCACGGCCGCATGCGCCGTGGGGCCTCGGATGAAGAGTTAGCGGAATTTATTGGTGGCGTGATCCAGAAAAAAGAAGAGCGCCACCACATTGGCGAGCCGGATTTCGTGCCTGCTTCGCGAACCATGGTGCATATCGGGGGATAGTGATTCGCCGTCAGTCGGTCGTCGGTCGTCAGGATACCCCGGGAGGCAGGTCAGTCGTGCGGCAAAAGCCCTAGGCGACGTTGGCTTCAGCCGCTGAGGTCTGCTGGTCCGAATTTGAAGCCTGCGCACACACAGCCGTAACGGTGGCATGAAGCAAATTGCATGCATTGCGGTGATCGCCGTTGCGATGAGCGTGGTCTTTCCCCAGGATGCTGGTGTAAGGGCTCAAGCCAAATCCTCCCCCGGTGCGCCTGCCTATCTGGGCTTCGACCGCAACGACTATCCCGGAGACGAGAACCTGGAGCTTCTCCGCCAGACGTTTTCCTACGCGGGTTTCTGGCTCAACCGTCCTCCCGGCGAGGAGGCGAATCCCTGGGCCGGCAAACGGCGAGCGCTGGAATCAGCAGGATTTGGATTTCTCGTGCTCTTCAACGGGAGACTCTTCGCCGGTCTGAAAACGGTCTCGCACGCAGGCAAGCTAGGCAAATCCGATGCCCAGGTGGCCATTGCAGCCGCACGGCGCGAGGGTTTTCCCGCGGGGACGGTAATCTTTCTCGATCAGGAAGAAGGCGGCCGGATGCTGCCGGAACAGAAAGCCTATATCTATGCCTGGGTGGATGAGATAACCGCTACAGGCTTCCGGGCGGGGATTTACGGCTCCGGCATCGCCGCCAAAGAGGATGGTGGTGCGAGTGTCGTCACCGTAGAAGACATCCACCAAAGTGCAGCCGGAAGGAGAATCGTATATTGGGTGACGAATGATGCCTGCCCGCCTTCACCCGGATGTGCTTACCCACGGCATCCGCCCAGCCCTACCGATAGCGGCATGGGCTTCGCGGAGGTATGGCAATATGCTCAATCTCCAAAGAGGCAGGAGGTTGCGTCTGAATGTCCGAAGAACTACGATGGCGACGGAAGTTGCTATCCGCCGGGAATCGATCTCGCCAGGCGCTTGCAAGTGGATTTGAACACCGCGACGAATGCTGACCCTTCGCGGGGAAGGACTCGGTGAGCACCGGCAACCTTCTTTTAACCACGATCTGCGTCTTAATGCCGGCAAGAGCAATGCCCTTGGGGCGGAGGCGCAAATTGCCACCCGCCGCCGTCTCTTCTCGCTGCGGCCGGGACGCCCGCAGGACAGCCGGGACGGCGGCGCTAGGACTTCACGAACCACTGACTTCCAACACCCGGATGCATTAGAATGATCGTAGACCTCTATGGCCGACCGAAGTTTCACCCTCCAAGAAGCCGAAAGCCTGTTGCCGGTTTTGGAATCGCTCTTGCGCACTGCGATCGACGGCAAAAAGCTGATTGAAAGCGTGGACGCCGAACTCCAGGAACTTGCCCACCGCGTCTTTCTCAGCGGAGGTCTGCGGGTGAACATCATTCACATGGCGCGGCGCAAGGCGGAGCGCGAGAAGACCATTCAACGGGTGAAGGACGCTCTCGCTGAAATCGATGCCACCGGAGTCCAGGTGAAAGACATCGATACCGGACTGCTCGACTTTCCCTGCCAGGTGGAAGGCCGAACCGTGCTGCTGTGCTGGAAACTGGGTGAAAAGGGAATCACGCACTGGCACGGCACCAGCGAGGGTTTCGCCGGCCGCAAGCCAGTTGACGAGAAGATTGCGAAGGCGAGAAGAGCGAATTAGTCGTTGGTCGTCGTTCTTTACTCTTCAGCAAATCGAGCGCCAAGCGACACGACTGACGACGGTTCTACGGTTTTCCTCCCTCAGTCCATTTTGGCGTGAATGACGAGTTCACCAGCCAGCTGACTGCCCGTAGTAGCGACCCGATGGCTGCATCCATGTGCTTAAAATCGATGTGAGCCAGATCGTCGCTGGGCTGGTGGTAGTCGCGGTGCAGTCCGTAACTCGAAACCGTTTGGGCTACCACGCCTTTCTTAGCCAGGACGTAATTGTCGGAGCGGGCAAAGAAGTTCTGTTCGGGATGAGGATCACCCACCAGTTTGGCTCCGCGAGCCGCCAGCGTGGGTCCGAGATTTGAACGTTCCCATCCGGTGAGCCACACTGTGTCGGATCTCACGGCGGGATCGGCGCGTCCCAGCATTTCGAATTCGAGATTGACGGCGATTTCCCGCAGCGGCAGCGGGGGATGCTCGCGAAAGTAAGTTGACCCCAGCCCGCCTGTTTCCTCGCTGCCGAAAAGCGCGAAGATCACAGTCCGCCGCGGACGCGCCCCCGCGCCCAGAATTCGCGCCAGTTCGAGCACAGCGCTTGTGCCGGAAGCATCATCGTCAGCGCCGTTGTAGATGTCGTCTCCATTCACCGGCCGGCCGATTCCCAGATGATCCAGATGCGCCGAGAGCAGCACCGCGGAGTCGCGCAACTTGGCATCGCTGCCGCGTAGCAGGCCTATCGCGTTCCATGTGTATTTCTTTTCGCTGGTGGAGGAGGAATCAAAATTCAACCTTGTGTTCGCGGGAAGCTCTTCGAGTGTCTTCGCAGCTTCGAGGCTGACCTCCAACAAACTGAAATTATTTTCCAGGCCGGGAGCGGCTCGCCCTTCGATCTGGGTTGGCAAAGGGGGCAAATGTTCGCTCCTCTCCGGGAAACGCCCAGCTTCTTCCGCGTTGGCCGTTGCGATGGCCGCGACCGCTCCGGCCGAGGCCAGGGATTCCGCTCTGGCCCGCAGCTTTCGCCGGTCGCTGCCACTGCCAACCATCAGGACGATGGAACCTGCCACCTGCGTGTCATCTTCGTCGGGATTGATCTTGTCGGAATTGACCACGCGCAAAGGGCCAGAGAAGTGAGTTTGCGAGAGACGAAGAGCGATGAACTCCTTGCCATAAGTCCACGTGACTTTTTCGCCAGGGTCCCCTGTGCCAGGTTTCGCGAACGTAAGCAGCGGTAGGGCCGCCAACTTTGGCTGTTGCAGCACAGCCCTCTGAATATAGGTCCCAGCGTCGCCGGCGGGAGCGATTCCGTAAGCTCGGAGTTGGGAGCCGACGTATGTCGCCGCCAAGAGTTCGTCTGCGGTGCCGCTGCCCCGTCCGCGCATCGCGTCGGAAGCCAAAAATTCCATGTGCGCCCGGATGCAAGCGGCGCAGAGTCCCGGCGCAGGCGGGGGTGCGGCTCCATGGCGAATGTGTGATTGCGATTGGTTGCGTCCAGCCGGAGCGGGCTGACCTTGGCTGACTGCAGCGGCGGGGCACAGAATTGCCTGCGGGAGGCCGAAAGCCAGAAGAGAAAAAGCTAGGAGAGAAACGGAGAGTCTTTTCATCAATACGGTCTCGAAAAAAAACTCAACAGACAGCGCCAGGCTTTCCGCCGACTGTCTGGCGGGCGTCTCGCCCGCATATCGGGCCGGCCGGAGGCCGCCGCTACAAAGAGCCGGATACCGGCGCTGCAAGTTGGCGAAGGCCATGACGCCAGTAATTCCCGGCCCGACATCCGACTTTTGGTGCACACGGAAGTACAGGCACGCGTCTGAGCTAAAACTTTCTCTGCTACAATTCTCTTACGTCTCTTACGCCACTTGCGGACGAAACTAAAAAAAAAGGCCAGTCTGCCGGGACTCTCTAACATGCCTGGTTTCAAGGAAAATCTGCGACTTTTGGCTGCGTTTGCAGCGCTTTTGATGCTCGCCCTGGCGGCCGGTTGCCGTGGCTTCTTCGTCAATCCCACGCTTACATCGCTGGCTGTGGCGCCTACGTCGGTGTCGCTTATTGAAGGGAACACCCAGCAAATATCCGCGACCGGCACTTACAATGATGGCAGCACCAAGGATCTGACCGGAAGCGCTGCGTGGTCAACCTCCGATTCGGCGGTGGCGACCGTCAAGGCGGGACTGGTCAAAGCAGCCGCTACCATTTCTAACCCTCCCGGGACTGCGACCATTACGGCCACCTCTGGGACCCTCACCGCAACTTCTACGATTACCGTGAACACTGGGCCACTGACTGCCATCGTGATCAGCACTACGACCCCGAATCCGGCCGCAGGTGCGACCGTAACCTTCACCGCGCTGGGAACCTACACCGGCAGCGCCCAGCAGCAGGACATCACCAACCTCGTGGTTTGGAGCAGCAGCAACTCAGCCGTTATCACTACGATAACGAACGGCAGCGGAGCCGTGCTTTCCACTGCCACCTCGGGTGCGACGACCAGCGTCACTGCCAGCCTTAACGGCATCACCAGCGGCGCCTTGACCATCACTGTGCAATGACCGCGATCCGCTGTATCGGCATTTGCACCGGAGGCGGCGACGCACCCGGCCTCAACGCCGTCATTCGCGCGGCCGTAAAATCCGCGTTCCTGAAATATAAATGGAAAGTGATTGGCATCCCGGATGGTTTCGACGGGCTGATCTGGCCTGAGAAATCTTACGAACTCACGCTCAAGGATGTAAGCGGCATTCTGCCCCGCGGCGGCACCATTCTGGGCACCACCAATCGCGGCAATCCCTTCAAATACTGCACCGTCGAAAACGGTAAGGAAGTAACGCGCGATATTTCCGATGAAGTCATTGCCAACGCCGGCAAGCTGGGAATCGATGCGGTGATCAGCATCGGCGGCGAGGGCTCCCAGACCATCGCACTCGAGCTTTTCCGTAGAGGCATGCAGATTGTGGGCGTGCCCAAGACGATTGACAACGACCTCTCGGCCACGGAAGTTACGTTTGGTTTCGACACCGCACTGACCACCGCGACCGACGCGGTGGACAAGATCCACACCACCGCCGAATCGCACCATCGCATCATGGTGGTGGAGGTTATGGGCCGCGACGCGGGCTGGATCGCTCTGGAAGCCGGGATTGCCGGCGGAGCGCACGTCATTCTCATCCCCGAAATTCCATTCACCATCGAGAGTGTGTGCAAGTTCGTGAAGCAGCGCGAGAGCTATGGCAAGCGATTCACTATCATGGTGGTGGCGGAAGGCGTCAAACTACCGTTGGAGCTGAAGGAGAATCGCCGCGCCGGTTCGGTCGGGAACTTGATCGGCCATGCCATCGCCAGCAGCGCCAACAAGGAAGTGCGGATCAGCGTGCTGGGGCACATCCAGCGAGGCGGCACACCCACGGCCTACGACCGCATCCTCGCCACCCGCTTCGGTGTCGCGGCCGTCGATCTGATTGCCCAGGGCGGATTCGGTAAAATGGTGTGTTTACGCAACGAGTGTATCGAAGCCGTGGACATCGCCCAGGCGATCGGCAAATTGAAGACGGTCGATCCCAATGGCCAGCTGGTGCAGACCGCCAAAGCGATCGGAATTTCCTTCGGCGACTGAGCGGGCCTCAGATCGTACGCAGGCCGCTGCTCTCTTACTTCCAATATCTGTCTATTTGCCTCTACGATTGTTGCTCTGCGCCGGCTGAGGTCAAGATTTTGCCGATGACTGATGACTCGCGGCCAACGACCAAAGACCAACCACTGCTAATATTGTCCGGTGAGGCTTCGCGTCAAATCTTGTTTGCTGCTGCTCTTGGCGGCCGGCTTATTTTCCGATTGCAGCCGCATTCGCACCCCGCAGGAGATTGCCTATGTCTCCGCTCCTCAGGCTTTCCTGCGCGACCAGGTGGCCGCGATTTACAACAAGACTGGGACTGTAAAAAACGGGGAAGTCGTACAAATCCTCGGACGCGACCGCCGCTTCGCCCGCGTCCGTACCTCCACCGGAGTCGAAGGGTGGCTGGAACAGCGTTACCTGGTGACCAAGCAAACCTACGATGCTTTCCAGAAGCTGGCAGAACAGGTGCACAACGATCCCGTCCAGGCGACGGCACTGGCACATAACCAGACCAACATTCACCTGCAGGCGGATCGCGACGCCGAACACCTCTACCAAGTGGACCAGGGCGCGAAGCTATCGCTGTTGAAGCGCGCCAGCAGCGAGAAGCCTCTGCCCGGCGGACAAGCCAGAGCCGTGACCACCGGAAAAGAAGGACAATCGGCGCCCGCCCCGCCCACGATGGAAGACTGGTGGCTCATTCGCGATGAGCCGGGACATGTGGGCTGGGTTCTGGGGCGTATGTTGGACGTGGACATCCCGCTTGAGATCGCGCAGTACGCCGAAGGCCAGCGCACGGTGGCGTCGTTTGTGCTGGATCAGGTCACCGATGGCGATAAAAAAGTCGCGCAATACCTGGTGCTGCTCACCGAAAACAAGGACGGACTGCCCTTCGACTTCAACCAGATTCGCGTGTTCACCTGGAACGTCAGGCGGCATCGTTACGAAACCGCCTACCGGGAGCGAAATCTCAACGGCGTGCTGCCGGCAACACTCTCGCACGAGACCTTCGAAAAGGAGGGAGACCTGCCGGTTTTTGTTGTGCGCGTAAGAGACGAGACCGGAAAAGTAATCGAGCGCAAGTACAAATTGAACACCCCGATCGTACGCCGCGTGCTCGCTCCAGGAGAACAGAAGGAAGGCGTCAATCACCGGTCGTCAGTCGTCGGTCATCGGTCGTCAGGAAGAGCGAAAAAGAAGCGCTGACGACTTCATCACCGACGACTGACGACTACTTGCCAACAACTATTTTCGGCAGCGGGGGCACGGGCGTGCCCTCATCCATGGCACGCTGCCAATCAGAGATCGAGTGCAGCAACCCCGCCAAATGAATACCACCAAAGCCTTCGGGGTAACGGGACAGATTCCGAAACGCCCGTCTTAGTACAGAACGCGCACCAATAGAATTTCCATTTCCATAGTGGTAGAGCGCAACCGCGACCTGAATGATTCCCTGTAGGAATTTCTTCTCCCCCACTGGTGCGGCTCGCCAGACGTCTTCAAGCACTTCATGCGCGTCAAAAAAATCTGCACGGTTGAAAAGCTCGATTCCCTCACAGTAATGATCGAGATCCACACCTGCATTGTGGCATACGAAAACTGCGGGTTCATCCTTTAAGCACTACAGGATTTCATAATAGGAAGCCGACGGTACATCCATTTTCGGGAATAAAAACACCACTGCCGTTTGACAACTATTTCAAAACATGGCTTGTTGCAAGCCTGTGTTTTTGGAACGTCAGTTGCTTTTAATCTGTCCAGGATCGAACTGATTAAACATCTTCCTGGTGTTATGTTTCTGCGTGGTTTTCGATTCCGGTTGTGCCTCAAGCATTCCGTCTTTAGGAGAAAACGTATGTATCGAGCAGTCACCACCTTAAAGATTTTTGTATTCGCGCTGGCATTGCTGAGTTCATTGGCGTTGGCTGCTGGGTCAGCGTACGCCCAGGCTATCAGCGGCAATCTCGTGGGCACGGTAATGGATTCTTCTTCCGCGGTAGTGACCAACGCGAGCGTCGAAGCGACTAACGCTGGCACCAGTGTAACTGCGATGACAAGCACCAGCGGCTCGGGCGCATACCGTTTTGAAAACCTGCCGGTGGGACCCTACAAAATCACGGTACAGGCTAGCGGCTTCAAGACGGTTGTGCAGCAGGTCGATATAGTGCTGAACCAGACTGGGACTCTGAATGTCACGCTGGCTCCCGGTGCGAGCACCGAGACCATTGAAGTCTCGGGTGTGGCGGCGGTCATTGACACAACCTCGGCGCAGCTGCAATCGAACTATGGTGAACGTTTTTCTCAGGATTTGGGAATTACGTCTGCCGGCGGAACTGGCGCGGGTGTGTTGAACCTGTCATTGTTGAGTCCGGGAGTCGCCCAGTCGAGTTCGCTAGGCATTGGAGTCGGACCGTCCGTGGGTGGACAGCGCCCGTACAACAACAACTTCACAGTAGAGGGCGTCGACAACAATAACAAGTCCGTTACTGGCAACCTGATTACTGTTCCAAACGACGCGGTGGAAAACTTTACGCTGCTGGCGAATCAGTTCAATACTGAGTTTGGCCACTCCTCGGGGGGGCAGTTCAATACCACGATCAAGAGTGGGACCAACACTTTCCACGGGTCGCTTTACGAGTACTTCAGGAATCGCAACCTGAACGCGGTCGATAACTTTTTTGTGCTCCAAGGTTTCACGTCCAACCCGCGTTTTGACAGCAACCGCTACGGCGGCACTCTTGGTGGGCCGATTATCAAGAACAAATTGTTTTTCTTCACCGATTTCGAGCGCCAGCCGGTATCGCTTACAGCAACCGCTGGCGGTCAGGTATTGACGCCTACGGCGGATGGTTTGACGGCGATCGCCGCAGACCCGAACCTCAGCGCCACTAACTTTGGGATATTCAAACAATATGTGCCGGTCGCGCCGACCGGGAGCGATTGTCTCCCCTACTCGGCTGCTCTGGCCAGCGGCTCATGCGCTGCGGGGTCAGTCCCTATTGGAGCCGTTTCGATCGCGGCGCCGGCATGGCAAAACTTCGAAAACTTTGTCCAAAGTGTCGACTACAACATCTCTCAGCGCGATCAGCTCCGCGGGCGCTACGTATACAACAAGTTAGACAAGGTCGACCAGAGCGCAAATTTGTCAGCGTTCTACACCGTTCAGCCCTTCCGCTTCCATCTCTTTACCCTCGGCGAATACCATACCTTCACCCCCTCGATCATCAACGAGTTCCGCGTGGGTTTCAATCGGTATTTCAACACTACGCCTGACGGGGGCTTCCAGTTCCCAGGGTTAGATGCTTTTCCCAATCTCATTTTGTTGGATTTGGGTGGCAATGGTCTTCAAATCGGGCCTGATTCGCAGGCTCCACAGTTCACCATTCAAAATCTCTACCAGGGCGTCGATAACGTCAGCTGGACCAAGGGAAGTCACACTCTGAAGTTCGGCGGAGAATACCGCTGGTACATTTCACCGCAAAGCTTCACGCAACGTCAGCGTGGGGACTACAACTACAACTCCACGCAGCTCTTCCTGGAAGACTTTTCGCCGGATAACTTCGGTGAGCGCAGCCAGGGTTCTGTAACCTTTTACGGCAACCAGAAGGCTATTTACTGGTACGCGAACGATAACTGGAAAGTGAACTCCCATCTGGCACTAAACCTGGGAATTCGCTACGAGTACACTACGATTTCTTCGAGCGAGGCACAACAAACGCTAAATACCATATCCAATACCCCGAGCATTTTCGTCCCGGGCGGAGTGAACCAGCCCCTCTTGTTCGACAAGCCACGGGCTCCCAAGAACAACTGGGCTCCTCGCGTTGGTTTCGCCTACTCGCCCGGAAGCAGCGGGAACACGTCGATTCGTGCAGGCTTCGGTCTAGCTTACGACGTGCTTTACGACAACATCGGCATTCTCGCGGTGCCTCCACAGATCGGCGCAACCAAGGATGTCGACCTGACTAAGCAAACACCCGGATTTCTCGCTGGTGGAGGGCTGCCCGGAGGAGGTACGGGCATCACGATTCTTGACGAGGCCACTGCGCGCGCCAATACGTCGAACTGGATCCCACCGCAGGTCAGGTGGCCCTATTCGATCAACTGGAACCTGGGTGTGCAGCATTCGTTCGGCAAGGATTTCACCGCCGAGATTCGGTATGTGGGAACCCGCGGCGTGCACCTGGACGTTCAAAACAGAATTAACCGCAGATCGCTGGTGACTCCGCAGGCTTTCTTGCCGACCTTCTTGCAACAGCCGTCGCAATCTGAGTTGGACGCTCTGACGACAACGTTGGCTGGCCTGAAGGCTCCAGGGTCGTTTATACCGGAGTTCGCCAATGCTGGCTTCGCCTCGAACATTGTCACGGATTCGCCAAACGGCTCGTCCATCTATCATGGCTTGCAGACACAACTCAACCGGCGCTTCAGCCACGGCCTGATGTTCCAGGTGGCGTACACCTACAGCCGCACAATCGACAACAGCACTGCGGATTTCTTTTCCACGAGTCTCACCCCTCGTCGTCCGCAGGATTTCCAGGATTGGAACTCTGAGAGGTCCGTTTCGCCTCTATCCCGGACCCACCGCTTCACCCTGGCGGCGGTTTATGACCTGCCTTTCTTCAAGAATGGCAACTGGCTCATGAGAAACATCGTAGGCAACTGGGGCTTCAGCCCGATCTACACCTACGAGTCACCGCAGTGGGCAACCGTGCAATCAGCGGTGGATTCCAACTTGAACGGCGACTCTGCCGGGGATCGAGCTATTGTC
>Ga0207684_10003971_pt1 | contig 14164 bp, 16 predicted proteins | sample KBSK5501metaG_FD_184342 | JGI IMG/M metagenome (GOLD analysis project Ga0207684, IMG submission 184342) | Corn, switchgrass and miscanthus rhizosphere microbial communities from Kellogg Biological Station, Michigan, USA - KBS K5-50-1 metaG... | ecosystem: Host-associated > Plants > Roots >...
CGGCTGAATATACGAAGATGTCTCTGGTAGCGTTCCCACTAAGTTTTACGGCCATCCGGGGTGCGAATTGAACCACTTAAAGAGCAGGTTTACGCGCAAGTCGCGCGCAGCCGCGCTTTCAGCGATAATTGTCAGACACCTTTAAGCCATGGCGTATTCAACCACAGGAAGTCTGTTTAGCAAATCGCCCGTTGACGAAATTGCGGAACCGTCGACCCCCCTCGCCGAACGTATGCGACCGCGTTCGCTAGCCGAGTTTGCGGGCCAGAGCCACCTGGTCGGCGAAGGACGAATCCTGCGCCGGCTGCTGGACGGCTCGGCAAACTTGCCGTCGCTGATTCTATGGGGCGCACCTGGTACTGGCAAAACGACACTCGCCCGTTTGCTGGCTGAGAAATCCGACGCGCGCTTCGTAGCGCTGTCAGCAGTTTTTTCCGGCGTCAAGGACCTGCGTGCGGCCATCACCGAAGCAAGGCACGAACGCGAGTATGGCAAACGCACCATCCTGTTCATCGATGAAATTCACCGCTTTAACAAAGGGCAGCAGGACGCACTGTTGCCGGCCGTAGAAAACGGCACCGTGACCTTGATTGGCGCCACCACCGAGAATCCGTCGTTCGAAGTTACTGGCGCGCTGTTGTCTCGTTGCCGTGTACTTGTTCTTAATCCTCTGTCCCCCGGTGAAGTAAAAACAATTCTCAAACGCGCGCTGCAGGACAGTGAAAACGGATTGGCAAAACTTCAGCCAGTAATTTCTGACGAGGTGCTAGAGCGCGTAGCAAACTCATCCGGCGGAGACGCGCGCGTTGCCCTCGCCGCGCTGGAGGCAGCCGTGGAATCGACGGCGCCGAACAATAACGGTCTCCGACAGATTTCAAACGAAACGATTATCGAGGCACTCGGCCGCGCGCATTATGCCTACGACAAGGGCGGCGAGGACCACTACAACCTTGCGTCCGCCCTGATCAAGTCGCTGCGCAATTCAGACGTCAATGCTTCGCTCTACTGGCTGGCGCGAATGATTGGGGGCGGCGCAGATCCGGTATTCATTGCGCGGCGACTTTGTATATTGGCTTCGGAAGATATCGGTCTCGCCGATCCGCAAGCCATGGTTCAAGCTGCTGCTGCCGCCGACATTGTCCGACTCATCGGATTGCCCGAAGGATTGTTTCCACTTTCGCAAGCGACTATTTATTTGGCGCGCGCGCCGAAATCAAATGCTGTTACCAGGGCCTATAGCGCCGCTGCTGCCGATGCGGCAGAGACCGCGCGCGAGCCCGTGCCGCTTCATCTGCGAAATGCAGTGACTCCACTAATGAAGCAGGTTGGATATGGCGAAGGCTATCGGTATGTTCATGGAGATCCCGACGCAAAAGATGAGATGGAATGCCTGCCTGAGGCATTGCGTGGTCGCAAGTATTTCGAGGAGGAGAAGTAAAGCGTTAAAGCAGATTTTTCATTTGTCATTGGGGACGTCAGTTGTAACTCAAGGCAACGCATGCACTGGCGATGACAAATGAGAAATGGAAAATCATGCTTAGCTAGTTACCATGCCCAAAACTAACAAGGAGTTGGCGTTTCTACATGAGTTGTTTGTAGCCACCGACTGGGGTGAACGATTCGCCGAGCTAATCGACGAACACATCAAGTTGCCGAAAGCGGGTCGTGGACTTTACGTAGCATCAGGCACTGGCGGCCATGCAATCGCGCTTCAGGAACGCGCCAGCGAGAAGCTGAGGTTTCTTGGTGTCGATGAGAGTGAAGAGAACCTCGAGTTGTCCCGCGTGAAAGCGAAAGCAGCCGTGAAGAACACCATGGAGTTTCACAAAGAGAGACTCGACAGGCTCACGCTCGAAGACAATCAATTCAATCTGGTAATTGGCGATGGCTCGCTTGTTCACAGTGAGCGCGTTCCGGAAATGTTGGAGGAGATGGCTAGAGTTGCGGCGCCAGGCGCCACGGTCGCGCTCGCGCTACCGACTTTCTCAAGCTTCGGCGAGTTTTTTTCGATTTACTGGGAGGGGTTGCATAACCTGGGGCTGCTTGATCATGAGCGAGATGTAGAGACTTTGATTACGGTGTTGCCCGCCGTGTCACGATTGGAAGAGTTGGCTGAACAGGCTGGACTTGAAAACGTTACCAGCACAACTCGCGTTGAGGAATTTGACTACGAGTCGTCTGAGAAGTTTCTTGCTGCGCCTCTGGTAGCTGATTTCCTGATGCCAATCTGGCTGGAAACACTGCCGGTGGATTCTCAACAAAACGTGATTGACGAGATCGGACGACTAGTTACCGAAGAAAGCCACGGGTTGGAATTTGCCCTTACTATTAAGGCAACATTAGTTATGGGCGAGAAGGCAATAAGCCACTGAGTCTGTTCAGTCGCCAGTCGCGACTACGAATGACTAGGCCTGCTTTTCTTTAGTTTCTTTTTGCGCGTCCTTCTCCCCCTCTTCCAGTCCCTCTTTGAATGCGCGCTTGCTTTGACCTAGCGACTTCGCCAGTTGCGGCAGCCGCGTAGCTCCGAACAGTAGGAAAATAACTACAGCAATTACCAGCAGCTCTGGAGTTCCAAGCCCGCCGATTGCCAGCACGATGTCGTTCATAACGTCCTCTTTCTATTGATGAAGCAAATCAAACATTAACTCGGGTGTTTAACTGTTCTCGCCGTTATCAGATTCGTAGAAGAGATATTTCCTCCACGTCAGGTCGGCGCGCCCGAGGTATCGCATAATCTGGCGATTCACGTGCAACGAAAAACCACGCGGCCTTCGCAGCAGGTGCATGCCTGATTCCTCGGGAGTCCGGTTTCCCTTTTTATGATTGCACTTCTTGCAGCACGCCACCAAATTGTCCCACGACGACTCACCGCCGCGAGAACGCGGCAATACGTGATCAAGAGTAAGTTCTGAGGGCGCATACTGGCGTCCGCAATACTGACACGAAGAATGATCGCGCAGCAGGATATTCTTTCGCGACAGCGAACGCCGTTCGAAGGGAATATGGATGTACTCAGTCAGCCGAATCACGGAAGGGGCGTGAATAGTCAGTTTTGCCGAATGGAGCATGTGCCCATTGTGTTCTTCCACGCGCGCTACGCCCTTAAAGATCATTACCACTGCGCGCCTCTCGTTGCACACGTTAATGGGCTCAAACGAAGCATTCAGCACTAAGACTCGGCCAGTCATACAAGGCCGATATTACGCGGCGCCGGATACTGTGTCAAAAACTATGGCACTGGACTCCCCTTCGTCCTTTGACTGGCTGGAGAGCCCTGGGTCCCTCCCGGGACGAAAGCAACGGCAATAATTTGGGATTTCACGCCCAGTGCCGCGAATGTTCTTAACCGTTTGGAAAATTGATGATAGGTTCGAGGAACCCAAATTGGCGGGGCCGCAAACCGGCAGCTTGGCCATTGGACATGATCACCAAATCGCTGTTATCCAAAGATCGGTTCGTACTGCCTCACGACTGATCACTAAAAAGCTCAAGCAGTATGATCTAACTCAACTCCAGCCAACGCGAGCACGGCTTCGGCGCCAGCTACAACTTCTGAAGCAACCCTGCCTTTGGCATCGAGTAGCACCGCCATAGGAGTACCGCTGGCACCAAAAGCCGACCCAACCTGAGAGTTCGAGTCAAGCACTACGGTTGAGTGCAGGTCCATGACCAGGTTGTCTTCAACGCTCCCGCTGGAAACCACCAGGAGCTTAGGCGCACCCGGCGGTGGATGTTGCTCCAGTTTTTTGAGGTCGTCCAACATCTGCTCACAGAAACCACAGCCCGGATTCCAGAAGATCAGAAGAGTCTTTTTACCTCGAAAGGAAGAGAGGGAGATAGTTTTGCCCTTTAGGTCGACAAGCTTCAAAGCCGGCGCAAGTTGTCCCACCTTTAAAGGCTGCGCGTTTCCTTCGCCTACCGATCCGCCACCGTTCTGACCGTTTTGGGTAGCGGTTGGAAAAACCAGCGGTATTCCTGTCTCTAGCGTTTTCGTAAACAGTGACTGAATCTCATCTGCGCCCATGGCTAACGGACTACCGATTGTGCCATCCGTCTGGATCATAACAGCGCCCGGCGTCCCATATGCCTGATAGGCTTCCGCCACTTCACGTTTCTGTTGGAGCAGGACTTGAGTCGTACGATACTCGTCACTCTTGGCGCGATTCTCCCTGACTTTGCCCTCGCTGATTAGAGCGATCGTAATCGTAGAAGCATGCTCTCGCTGTCTTCGACTGATCTCCGGCATCAGCAACTGGCATGGACCGCAGTTAGGATTTGTGAAGACCAACAATACCGGTTTGCCCGCGGCACGCAGAGCCTCAAGCGTCAATATCTCGCCGCGCAAGCCCTTCAGGCGGAAGGATGGGGCCACGGCGCCGACTGGCAATCCCACCTGAGTTTGATCGGTCGTCGAAGCTGGCGTGAGACTGTTGTTCGTGAGGCGTGCCTCCAGCGCATCGAGCCGCAAGAGCAACCGTCCTTGTTGGCTAAGCATCTGCCACAAAACCCATCCCTCGGCCGCCAGCAAGCCCAGGCCGACGAGTCCCAGGATAAAAAACCCTCGCTGAACAATGGTCAGGTCAACAAACCAATTCACAGCACTGAAGCCAGCATTACTTCCGCCAAACCAAACGACGGATCCAGCAACGGCGGCGAGTACTGTGTTACGCGCAAGGGTTGTCCAGCCGGCCGGTTCCGACGAGAGTTGTCCAAAGCAATGGCAGTTCGGCGTCCGTCCACGAGCCAGATTAAGAGCGATGCCAAAGACAAAGAGCAGCAACAACGAAAGGGCGCCGAGCGCTGCAAACCAGGCAGAAGCAACCGGCAACAGTGTTCCAGCTACGACCAACTCTGCTAAAGGCAGAACAACCGCAAGCGGAACAGCGAGAGTATTAGGAACACCAAAGTCAATGAGAGCTTGACGCGATCCCGCACGGTCGGCAAGCTTTGCCAACCCAGCCACACCAAAGACGGCGGAAAGCAGGAGTCTTGCAGCTAACAGTACCATCGGCATACTGAACCCTCAGTTCGTCCGGTCAGCACGCTTTGGGAGACGTGCAGACATTTTGGATGTAAGTGGAATCTAATAATTTGCGGTCACCGGTGTTATCGCTGAAATCGCTAACATTCATCGGGCCGCACCATTGGGGCACGGCCCGAGATATTAATAGACTCATGACGAAAATCAGGCTACGCACGAGCCTACCGGATGACAGCCAAACGGTTTGCCAGGTCCTGAACAGCAACTCTCACCGGGCTTACAACATTTCCCGAGACAGCACCCCGCGTTTTGCGGACAGCATAAGGCGGCTCCATACTTACCTGGCGCGTCTTGAGAAATACAGGTCACTTTACCGCCGCTACAGTTCAACGACACGCACGTACCATTTTGGCAGGCTTCTCCGGAGCCACAACAAGCATCGCCGCAGGGCTTCGGACAACACTTCCCATTGACGCACGTCTCACCAATCTTGCAGCAGATGCCATTACAATCCTTAACAGCGAAGACGCAACAAATGCCCTTGTTCTTGTCTACACATCTGAAGTTTTCCTCGCAACACACCTTTCCGCACGCCTGTCCCTTCGAACAACATTTCTTATCGTTGACGCAGACCTCGTCCTTCTTGCAACAGACACCATTGCACGCCACGTGCGACGGTTGGCAGCAAACACCCCCTTTGCATACCTGACCCTCTTTGCAGCAGACGCCCTTGCAGACAACATTATTGGGAGGGCAGCACGTGACACCATCTTTACAGACCTCGCCCTTATCGCAGCAGACGTCGTTGCAACGGTTATGTCCCTTCGGACAGCAGAAGCCAGTGGCATGGATGCATGTATCAGATTGCTTGCAGCAATGTTTAGCGGCGCACGCGACCAGACCCTTCGAGCAACAAATTCCCTGTTTCAGACTTAAACACGTCTCCGAAGTCTCGCAGCAGGCATCGTCTCCGCAAGTGACAGGACAACAAGCTTCTCCGCTTGTATGGCAGTGATCGAAACAGCCAGCAAAGACTGCAGCGCAGCCGCCCAAACAAATGCCGAGACATATGGGATACCCGAGCAAAGCTGCGGCGCAACCTCCACCGCAAGCCCCACCGCAAACATAACTGGCAATCGTACACCCAAGCTCACACCCTATGCATCCACTAGATGTCTGAGGACTGCTGTTATGTCCAGATTCACCTTGAGGAGAGATCGGTACGGCTGTCGCGACGGCGTGAGCGTTTTTAGTTTGACCGGCAGAGCAACTGCCAGCCGATCGCTTAGCCTGCTCCAGAAGCGACTTGATCGCATCAGGGAGGTCGGGGTCGAATTTCATCGTAGGCGGAGGGCCGCCATCCGCGAACTTCACAGAACTCGAGTCATCGCCAACACGAAACGGCCTTATGCGGCGACCATCAATGTCGCCTTCAAGCACCTTCCCATCGGTGCTTCTAAAAGTGGCTCGGCGGACGCCCTGAAAGGCTTCTCCGTAATTGACAGTAATCTGGATAGGGCCCTTGGCGTGAAAAACATCGACTTGGAGTAAGACGCTCCCTCCGAGCTTAAAGACTTTACTAGATCTCGTCTCTTGTCTTGGGATTATCCTTCGGACGTTATGCTCAAGGGTAATCGGTCTTCCCTTAAAAGTGGATCGTGTAGCGAGGTTAAGTGTCCGCACACGTCCTTCCTGATGTATCTTGCAGGGACCCTCGTCCCGTTGAACCTCGCTGTTGGCTAGCACCAGCTGCGCCACGCTGGACCGCCCCAGTAACGCCGCACCGGCCGCCGCCACGCCCGCCTTCAACGCAGATCCGAGCATGGCTCGGCGGGACAACTTGCCGCGGGCCAATCCCTTCGTCAAATCATCGAACCAGTGGTTCATGGCCAACCTCCGCAGACGGAAAGCCTATTGCGAGGACAGGTTGTTAACCCCTTGATGTCGGGCCTTAGGTAAACTTCAGGAGGATAGACCCCACATCCTAATCGAGGCCGGCGCGGATAGACGTCAGGCTGGTTTGCAGATGTGGAAGTGAGGGCTTTATATACCCACTAAACGTTCGTGTCAATAAAAACCGGGACACTCAATTTGCTAACAATATGGAAACAGCCCTGAACATAGCTTGCCGTCTAAGACTGGCTCTGAACGGCTCGCGAAGTGGATCCAAAAGCATCGGTTGCCTCAACCAGCGCGGCAATGATTCCGGGTTCACTGATGGAATGGCCGGCGTCGGGAATGATCTTCAGTTGTGTTTCCGGCCAGGCTCGATGCAGATCCCAGGCACTCGTAAGCGGACAGACAACATCGTACCGGCCCTGAACAATAACGGCGGGAATGGTTCGAATGCGGCCGACGTTCTCGATCAAATAATTGTCGGAACTGAAGAAGGCGTTGTTCATGAAGTAGTGACATTCAATTCTGGCGAAGGCGAGGGCAAACTCCGGATCGGCAAACTTCTCGATCATGGCGGGGTCGAAGAAGAGCTTGGAGGTGCTACCTTCCCAGATACTCCACGCGCGTGCCGCCTGCAGACGAACCGCTTCATCATCGCTGGTCAGCCTGCGGTGATAAGCGCTCACCATGTCTGAGCGTTCATTTTCCGGAATGACTTTTAGATATTCTTCCCAGACATCCGCGAAAATCTCGCTCGCGCCTTCCTGATAGAACCAACGAATTTCTTTAGGCCGGCAAAGAAAGATCCCGCGCAACACGAGCTCGCGCACTCGATCGGGATGAGTCTCAGCGTAAGCAAGAGCGAGGGTGCTGCCCCATGAGCCGCCGAAGACTTGCCAGTGCCTGATGTTCAGATGTTCGCGTAACCGTTCGATGTCTGCAACCAGGTGCCAGGTAGTGTTCTCTTCGATGCTCGCATGTGGTGTACTCTTCCCTGAGCCGCGCTGATCGAACAGGACAACTCGGTAGACGTTGGGATCAAAGTAGCGACGGTAGTCGGAAGAAATCCCACCGCCGGGCCCGCCGTGTAGAAAGACCACCGGCTTGCCTTGCGGATTGCCACACTGCTCGTAATAGACCTCGTGAATCGGCGAGACCTTTAGGCGGCCCGTGTCGAATGGTTCAATTGGAGGGTAGAGAGCTTTAAGTTCTGACATGCACCATATAATACAGTGAATTGGTGTTATTAATTAAAGGCCTCTAAAGTTAATAGCGCACCGGCCTCGCAATTGTGAGCACATAAACCTCGGTCGCCCCCGCCTCCAGCAAAACACTCGCGCAGGAAGAAACCGTCGCGCCGGTTGTAAACACGTCGTCGACAAGCAACACGCGCTCGCCGGCAACCAGAGCAGGATGGGTCACGCGAAAAGCATCTGCCACGGTATCTCGCCTGCCTTTCGCATCCATGCCCGCGCGGTGGCGTTTGACGTGTTTGTCACGGGTAAGGCTGACAACATTCAGCGGCAGCCAGGTGGCGCGCGAAAGCTCGCGACCGATAAGCATCGCCTGATTAAAGCCACGGTCCTTCTCGCGTTCAGGGTGCAGGGGAACGGGAATAATCTGCGTTGCCCTATTCAGAGGATAGCGCTGCTGTGTTTTCACCAGTTCGTCACGCAACTTCTGACAGACGTGCGGTTCACGTTTGAGCAGAAGAACCGAGGCGCGTAGTGCTCCTTCATAAATGCCGCACGCACGTGCCGCAGTGAAGCTCGCATCATCACAACGATGACAGCGGACTGTTTCTCTTTTCTCATCCGCAACAGTCCCGATTGAAGGTTGTCCACACTTCCAACAGAGAGTCTCTGTCCAAAGTATCGTGGTTTGTTGCCAACACTTCGCGCATGCTACTCCCAACGCGCGCGATTCTACGCTGCCGCCACAAACAGCGCAGGCGCACGGATACACAACTGCGAGCAAAGAGTCGTAACAGAAACTGGCGGCGTGAGTCAGGAGCATGGAAAAAGTTCCAGGTTTCAAGTTCCAAGTTTCAAGTTCGGGTTCCAGTTTTGTGTTCTTACGGTCCACCTTCACTATTTCAAACTTGAAACTTGAAACTTGAAACTCAAAACGGCCTCCTGAGCAGCTAGCTCAGGAGGCCGTTAATTATGCCATCAAGGATGACGGACTTCTATTCCTCTTCTTCGTTAAGCAACCCTCGCTCTTGCAGCTCCTGGCAACGCACGCAGTGGCGTGCCCAGGGCACCGCCTCCAAGCGCTTTTCAGGCACCGCCTGCCCGCAACGAATGCACTTGCCGTAGCCACTGTCGTCAATACGCACCAGGGCTTCATCGATCAAATTCAGCATTTGCCGGTCATTGTCCGACATCGAAACCAACAGTTCTTTCGTGTAAGCGTTGGCGGCCATGTCGGCCGGGTCTTGCGTGGCCTCTGCGTCGCGTTCGCGACTATATAGCTCAGCCTGCTGAACCTGGCCAACTAAACTCTCACGGCGATCCATCAGCTTATCGCGAAAAACTCGTACTCTTCTTTTGTCCATTGTAGTTCGCATCCTCCACCCTACTTGTATCTTGTCGTTCTAATCTCAACTGCTCACTTCTGATAAGGCAGCCCGTGAATAATCGTGTATGCCCGGTACAATTGTTCCAACAACACGACCCGCGACATCTCGTGAGTCAACGTCAAACGCGAAAGACTCCAGCGCTTGTTTGCGCGAGCGGAAAGTTCCGCTGACACCCCGTTGGGCCCGCCCACGATAAAAGCCACCTCCTTGGTTCCACTGTCCTGCCACTGCTGCATAACTTTGGCCAACTGCTCCGAACTCCACTCAATTCCTGCCGGATCCAGCAATACATTTATGGCGCCCTCATGCAGTCCGTCTGTGATGCGCTGCGAATCTTTATCGATGCCCGCCTTTTCCGAAGCGGCAGTGCTCTCGCGAAACTCGGAAACCTCGCAGCGCGTGAAATGCGAAAGCCTTTTCAAGTAGTCGTCAATGAGCGCCCGCAAACGAGCGTCTCTGGTCTTGCCTGTCCAAATCACCCGCAGCCGCATGTCTCAAGAAAGGATGAAGGCGGAAGGATGAAGGATGAAACAAGCCACGCAACCAGCGGGCGCTATTCTCATTTCCGCTTCATCCTTCATCCTTCATCCTTCCGCCTTCGTCTTTTTTCACCCGCGCCAGCTTCTCGTAAAGATTTTTCCGGCTGATGCCAAGGATCCGGGCAGCTTCTGTTTTGTTTCCTTTGGCGGCGGCCAGAATTTCAGTTACATATTCAGCCTCAACAGCCGCGAGTGATTGTGGCACCGCTCGACGCCGTTGCAGGCTTACGGCGATGCGAATCGGTTCCGGTAAATCTTCCAACTCAATCAGCTTGCCGGTAGAAACAATTACCGCTCGTTCGATCGTATTGGCGAGCTCGCGAACGTTGCCCGGAAACTGATACTCGCTCAGGAGGGCCTGCGCTTCCGGAGAAACATCGTTAACCTGTCTTCCATGCTTCGCCGAATAAGACTTCACGAAAGCCGTTGCCAGCTCAGGCAAATCTTCGCGACGGTCACGCAGCGCCGGCACTTCAATGTGCACCACATGCAGCCGGTAATACAGGTCCTCACGAAAGTTGTGACGCTTGACCGCGTCGTCCAGATCGACATTAGTCAGGGCAATCAAGCGCGCATCCACCTTGATCGTCTTGCGCCCACCGAGTCGTTCAAATTCTCTCGTTTCAATAACGCGGAGCAGCTTTGCCTGCGAGTCGATCGACAGGTGGGCGATTTCATCGAGCACCAGAGTGCCTCGATGCGACGCCTCGAGCCGGCCGGGCTTCTCTTCGGTTGCACCGGTGAAAGCGCCGCGTTCATAACCGAATAGCTCGGCTTCGAGCAAGCTGCTGGGGAGCGTTCCACAGTCAATCTTCACAAACGACTCCGCAGCTCGATTTGATTTCGAGTGGATGTAAAAAGCGACGGCGTCTTTGCCGACGCCCGACTCCCCCGTTATCAGGACGTTCGCATCAGTTGCGGCTACGCGTTCCGCGAGACGAATCGCCTCGCGCATCGTCTCTGAATGCGCCACGACTTCGATCACGATTCACTTCTTTTCAAAGAACTGTTGACCTCGTTTGACAACTCGGGCGGCAGCATGACTCGGATCGATTCCCGCCAGAGTCTTTCCAGGTCATAAAACTTTCGCGCCTTATCACCAAAAATGTGCATCACGAAATCACCGTAGTCGAGCAGGATCCATTCGGCCGTTTTGTAGCCTTCAACGCGAATCACCGGTGTTCCGGATTTCTTCAACCTGTCCACCACTTCATCAGAAATCGCCTGAACCTGCCGCTCATTCGCTCCGCTCGCGATAATGAAATAATCAGTAAAGCTCGCGATCTCGCGCAAATCCAGCACAACGGTATCGATCGCTTTCTTTTCTGCCGCGGCCGTCAGGGCCATCCAGATTCTTTCGTCGAACTGCGCTGGTTCCAACTCCTTCGTGGTGGGCTTGATTTGCAAGTTCCCGCTTGTTGTTGGACTTAGAGATTGTTCCTTGATAGTTGAATTAGACATCAGTATTTCGGTATAGCCGGTACTTTCTTATGTATTCCGCCACTTCAAGCGGTACTAGCCTGTTTAACTTCTCGTTGTCGTCCTCGCCCGCTGCTCGCCTGATCTCGGTCGCTGAAACGTCAATCATCACGACGTCAGATACAAATATTTTTTTCGACCCTGGTTCGCTTGCTCCGCTAACTTCTCTGGCGCCGCGCAAATCAACAATGCTCGCTGCGGTTTCGGCAGTTGCCGGTGCGGCAGCGATTTCGTATCCCGGCCGCGTCACCACAATCAGATTGGCCAACGTCAACAGGCGCCGCCATTCCCGCCAGGTTGTGATCTCGCCCCAGGAATCCGCGCCCATTACAAAAAAAAGATCGGCAGACTCTCCGAATCGCGAGCGAAAATGATCGAGCGTATCAACGGTAAACTGCCGCCCGGGGCCATCCAATTCAAACGTTGAGACACAGAGTTGCGAGTCTGTGTTGGTTGCCAGCGCTAACATCGCGTAACGGTGCAGCGTCGGTAAAACTTCGCGATCCAGTTTGTGGGGCGCAACCCTCGCCGGCACGAACAGGAACTCGTCAATTCCAAACAACTGTGTAACTCGTCGGGCGATTTCCAGATGGCCCGAATGAACCGGATCAAACGTGCCGCCGTAAATAGCAATACGCTTCGGCTGTTCCATCTTTTGCAGGACAGACTCCTTGTCTGTCCGTTTAATGTCTCGTTCAGCGCCCGGACAGACAAGAGTCTGTCCTACACTGCCAATTCGATTACACCGGCTTGACGAGTCGCTTCCGCCAATTCATCAAGTGGACGGCGATTTGCGGCAACAAGTTCTTTCGTGCCGCGGTTAGTAACCGAAGAAATTGCATAAAAGGGTAATCCGTCGGCAGCTGCCCGGCGACGCAGTGCTTCCAGGCGTTCAGGTTCGTCGAGTGCGTCGATCTTGGTAGCAACCACGAACTGGGGACGCTGTGCTAATTCCGGATTGTAAGAGCGCAATTCATGATTCACTGCTAGAAAGTCTGCGACAGCATCGCGTCCGGAAGCAGACGAAACATCGACCAGATGCAGCAGCAACTTCGTCCGCTCAATATGACGAAGAAAACGATCGCCCAGGCCTGCACCCTGGTGCGCGCCTTCAATCAACCCAGGCATGTCCGCCATCACAAAGGTGCGAAAGTCACCAAGATCAACCACGCCAAGGTTTGGTTCCAGAGTGGTGAACGGATAGTCTGCGATTTTGGGCCGGGCTGCGGAAACGGTGGAGATCAATGTCGACTTGCCCGCGTTCGGAAATCCCACCAGACCGACGTCGGCGAGCAGTTTGAGCTCCAGCTGCAACTCCAGTTCTTCACCCTCACTTCCGCTTTGATGATAGCGTGGCGCGCGATTGGTTGAAGTTGCGAAGTGAGAATTACCAAAACCTCCTCGCCCACCCTTCGCCGCGAGCCAACGCGAACCATCCATAGCGAGATCATGCAGAAGTTCCCCGCTTGTGCTATCAAAGATCTGCGTGCCTACCGGCACCCTTATCGTATGGTCGTCTCCGTCTCGACCCGAACAATTTGAACCTTCACCATGCCGTCCACGATCGGCGATGTGCTCCGGGTTATAGCGAAGATGAAGCAAGGTATTGAGTGAGGAATCCGCCACGACCCAAACATCCCCACCACGACCGCCATCGCCGCCAGAAGGCCCACCGCGCGGCACAAACTTCTCCCGGCGAAAAGCCGTTACGCCATTGCCTCCGTGGCCGCCTTGAACATGAATCTTGACCCGATCAATAAACATTTAAATCGAAAGCGACGCCGGCGCTAAGTCTTGGGACTTGGCTAGGCGTCGCATGATAGCGTTATTGCGTTTGCACGACTTATGCTGAAGACGCCTGCTCCTGTGGATAAACGCTTATGAATTTTCCCGTGCGACCCTTGTCTTCAAATTTCACTACGCCGGAAATAAGCGCAAACAGTGTGTCGTCCTTACCACGGCCGACGTTCTTGCCTGGTTTCCACTTCGTTCCTCGTTGGCGGGCAAGTATGTTGCCGCCAAGAACGCTTTCACCACCAAACTTCTTCAGACCCAGTCGCTGCGAATTAGAATCGCGGCCGTTGCGAGATGAGCCGACTCCCTTTTTGTGTGCCATAGCCTTTACCCTATCGAATCAATCGTTATCGTCGTGTAACCCTGACGGTGTCCTTGCTTACGTTTGTACTGTTTACGACGCTTCTTCTTAAAAATTATGATCTTGTTACCGCGGCCGTGATCAATCACCGTTGCGGAAACTTTTGCCGCACCAACCACCGGCGCATCTGCGTCGCCGCCGTTGCCGGCCGTCAACAGCGCATCCAGCTCAATCGAATTGCCGGCCTCGGCCTCAATCGAGGGAATACGTATGGTGCTGCCCTTTTCCACGACAAACTGTTTGCCGCCTGTCTTGATAACTGCGTATGCCATGTCTTTGTCCTCTCAGACGGTCCGAGCCCCTACCGAAAAGTCGAATATTATAGGTGTCTCACTCGCAAACGGCAACCGGCCAAACCTCATCCCGCCAAAGCCCCTGCTCCGCTTTGAGTTTTCGGAATCTTTGTCCCATTTTGCGCTAGAAAATGCTCCATGAAGCTGGTCGAGATGTCGCCGGCTTTAAACTTCGGATCGTCCATGATCTTCAAGTGGAGCGGAATCGTCGTCTTGATGCCTTCAATTACCATGGCCTCC
>Ga0207684_10003976_pt1 | contig 14148 bp, 19 predicted proteins | sample KBSK5501metaG_FD_184342 | JGI IMG/M metagenome (GOLD analysis project Ga0207684, IMG submission 184342) | Corn, switchgrass and miscanthus rhizosphere microbial communities from Kellogg Biological Station, Michigan, USA - KBS K5-50-1 metaG... | ecosystem: Host-associated > Plants > Roots >...
CAGGGGGATTGGGGAGACGTCCCGTAAGGTAACGCGCCCTGATCCTACCCACTTGGAATGTGGAATCCATCGGTCTCCTGTTAGGGCAGAAAGGCAATGGATTGCAGATCGGTGTTGTAGTAGATACGGCAGCGATCGCACACATAGCCCTCAAGCCGCAGGACGGCAAAAAACGGCGCCTTGAGCGGCCCGCTGCACGTCGGGCATGTTTTCTCGTGCTCGGCCTGGCATGTCGTGTGCGCGTAGAGGATCACCACATCGGGGGAGTTCTCCAGCAACTCCACGCCTTCTATCACGTTGTGGCAGTAGGTACATGTGATCTCCGACATACCTCCTCCTCATGTGGCAATGAGAGGGAGGGCGATGGCTTCCCGTTGCAGGCAGGCCAGGCCGCCCTCCCCTGTCGTGGCCGTATGCACATGAAACTCGTCTTCCAGCAAGACCGTGTAAGCTTCTCACCAGCCCTGATCGTCATCAATGATCAGGACACTCGGTGTGTAACGGTGGGATATCCCCATGGCTGCGCCTCCTCGTCCGTGTCCTGCAGGCACCTGTCCTGCGCCTGGCAGCGGATGATGCCTCAGAGCCACGACCTGCTGCGTCACCCACTCCCAGGCAATGCACCCGCGCTGTGCGGCCTCCAATATCATCGCGACGCGGGCCCTCTCCGACCCAGGATGGCCCTGGAGCTACCGCCGGACAAGGGCGTCCACTTGATGCGCTTGGGCGACCAGAAGCACCTCGTCGAGCGCCTGGACAGCGGCGCGCTGCTGCGCGAGGTGGAGGGAGGGACGGTGGCGGTCCTGTTCGAGCAAGTAAGGTACTTGGGCGTGATCGACCGACCGTCTGGCCGGTGGAGACGGGCAGCCAGCTGCCGGCGTAAGAGGCCCTGCACTTGACAAGCCTGGTGGAGAAGCTGTCCCAGCGTCGGCATGCAGGTCTGGTCCGCCATCCCTCCCCTCTTCTCCGAGCTCTCGGGCTCACCAAGGCCTTAGGGCAGTAAGGTGTACAGAGTAGGGAAGTCTGGCAGGCAGGAAACGAGGACCATACGCACCATCGCATGGGCAGAGGTGCCCTCTGCCCGGTCATGACAACCAGGCAGCATCACGGCGTTGGCGTGCGAGACGCTGCGCGCGCTTGCGTCGAGCCCCGACTGCAGCGATCGGATCGTTCCACGCGTAGGCGCGACAATCCGCATAATTACACCGCGTGGGCCGCCTGTACGCCTCGTCCTGGGCTTCCTCGTGGCCGCCACCAATCCAGTCCCTCCCACACACCAGACACCGATAGCGATAGTACACGCGGGGCGACCGGAGGACGAGACGCTCCACCGACGGTGCATCCTCCGCCAGGGTACGTGTCAGGCGTGGGCTAACAAGTGTCTCTTCATGTCCAAAAATAGACATATTAGGGATGGATGTCAAGAGCAATCGTTGGTGGTGAAGCAACGCCTCCATCTCCGCGACACATGCCCAGCCAAAAAAGTGGTGTAACGCATCCTCCGGGACGGTCTCAGGGAGGGGTGGGGGCTGGAAGGGGACCCGCGTATCCGTGGGTTCGAGCCGACAGACCCAGACCATGGTTTCCTCCATCTGACGCTGCTCGACCTCTTTGAGGACGCGTTGCACCGTGCCAGACCGCTGGAGCAGGCGCACCTCATAGCGTTCCAGAGGATCAACAAGCCCTAAGGCACGTAACGTCGAGCGGAGACGGGTCCGCTGGATATCTTCGAGCACGTGAACCATGGACGTGAACTGGCCCTCCAACTCGGCCGGATCATCATAGCCGTAGAGCGCAGCGGCGCGCGGCGTCGCCGCCACAATGCGCGTATCGACGACGCTGGGACTGAGCTGGACGCGCACGGCAACGGTCATGGCCTCACGTGGATCTAGCAACGCCTGGAACCGCTCATGATGTTGTTGCTTAACGTCCATGGTTGTCTACTTTCGTTCAGGGGGACACGGTGTCTCCACGCCGTGTCTGGTTCCAAGATACCCCCCGGCAGGCTCGACGTCTGTGTCGGCCCTCGGTACTGGTGGCTTAGGGGGTCACCGGCGCCTGGGAGAGGCCATCACGGTGTCGCATGCCATGTGTGCGTTGGGACGCCTGCTGCCGTCGTGCGAGGACACTGCGGAGGATCTCATCCGCGAGTTCCCCAATATACTTGTTCTCATGCTGTGCGGCCTCACAGAGTAACTGATGCGTCTCATCGGAAATGACCACCTGCCGCGTGATGCCCGCGAACATTTTTCCGCGCTTTGGCATTGTGCCCTCCATATACCGATCCAGGGCGATTCCAGGCAACGGGCGCTCTCACCACAGGCGTGGTGAGGGCGCAGCACCTGCTCACCCCTCGATTATCGCGAAAGCGTACTGCTTTCAGCACGTGGCAACAACCCCTCGTGTTGCCGTTGTCTGAGAACCCTGCCATAGCATGCCATGCTACAGGTCCGATTGTTATGGCTCATTCAATCATTCAATCGATTATTATGTGCTCCGTCTGCGCAGGAAGCGTCCGCAAGCGTGTGCGCAGCGGATGACTGACCAAGCCGTCAGCACCCTGGTGACAGGCGCGCTCATAGGCGAGTGCCCAGGCTTCGCCGATATCCTCCGGGTGCATACTGAGGATCAGACAATCGGTCAGTTGCCCACCAAATCGTGCAAAGGCCGGAAACATACCGACAGGATAGAAGCCGAGATGGACCTCGGCGACTCGGTGTGCCCGTGTATTATCACGGTGTGAGGCAATGTACACGCTCTGCACCCCGCGGGCCTCAAGAGCGTCGCGGATGAGGAGCCACATGGCCTGCGTTGTCCGCGTGCCGCGATGGGTGGGGAGAACATACGTCCCGAGCCATCCCGCACGGGGGAGGTCTTCCTCATCGTGGACGAGGTCGTGCAGCCACATAGCCCCCACAACGTCACCGATGGAGTCCTGAGCTAAGTAGAACAGATAGGCACCGGTGACGATCAAGGTATGCAGCTCTGCGAACGTGTGAGGGGCGTCATCCGTAAAAGCACGGGCCGTATCGGGGTCGGCCTGGCGGACACGCCACCACCGGTGTAATACCTCGCGTGGTGGTGTGTCTGTGATGGTGAGTGCGATGGGAGAGAGGGTGGTGGAAGCCATAGCTTGCTCCTTTCTGTTGGCGACCAGTGGGAACGCTCCCCAATGCCTATTGGAGGGGAGGCGTGCCCCTGGCACGGGGTATCCCTCGTGGGGATACCCCGTGCCGCTCCTGGGTATTATGCCTCGATGGTTCGGGAGAGTAAAAACCTGGGGACTGGACGATGAGCGCCGGCCGAGCCACATCTTGAGGGGCGTGCACGCTAGGAGTGCCCACACCAAGACAGCGCGGGGTATCGCGCAAGGGCTCAAGAAGTATTGGGGAGCGCGTCTCCGTGATCAGGAGGGGAGCTCAGGAACTATCCCGTTTATCTCTCCCGAGCCTGAGGACCGCGCTGCGAGCGCAGCGAAGATGCGCCTGATGATGTACCGCCTGACCATCGTGAGCCCGTAGAGCCCCAGGGTCAGGAGGCTGGCGCGCACGAGCGTCGCCGCTTCCCCGTATACGAGCAGCTGCAAGACGACGGCAATAACCAAGCCTAACACGGTATCACTCATGGCTTCCAGCGCCGAATGGGAGCGGGACTGGCGTGTCCCTGGAGGGGTAAGGGCCTCAAAGAAGCGGCGCGTGACAAACCGGCGGACAAACACCAGGGTCAAGAAGATACTGGAAAAGAACGTCACTCGTGTGGCGGTGGCCGCAGTGCCATAGATGACGCGTTGGCCTCCAACATTCACGAGGATCGAAAAGACAAAGTCAACGAGTACTTCGAGCGTGGACTGTACACGGGTCTGCATGGGGAGCCTCCTCGCGCTGGGGCGTGTCAGCCAGGCGCGTGGACACCCCGCCTGGCATAGCGATCACCACCTTGCCACCACCTCCAGTTGTGTCGCAAATTTTCGTGTGTGGACAATTTGGAGTGAATTCCCCTGGCTGTGGGGTCATTATGAGGCCAGGGCGTAGAACTGTTCGGCCGCGGTGAGGCCCTGGTTGGCTCCGCCTTCTCGTTGACCTTTCCGCAGCATATGCATGAGTGCAATACCGGTCAGAGTCCGCTGGGCCGCATCGAAGGATTTGAACCCCTGCATCGGGCGGGTAATCCGTTTCACTCCACGATGATCTTGTTCAATGGTACTGACATTTCGCGCGAATGAAAATCGGTTTTTGAGAATCAAGTAACGAGCCCGTCATAGATCGGTCGAACCGGAATGACATTAAGTTAAGCTCCAATATGTCTCTTATCAATGAGTTGTGCATCTCTCGGGGTGATCGAGTGGCCGCGAGTGGAATTGACTCAGCGCTTGACGGCGCGGGCTTAACCATGGGGTGCTCCCGGGGCTAGGAGGTTACACGAGATACGCATCCACCCTAACCAGCACTGGGACAATAGCTTGCGACTAACTTAATGCCATTCGGGCTATACCTACTGTATGTCTCGACGTAACTTCCTTGGTGGCAAGCAGTTACGAGTACGATAGTGGTACAAGCGGGCCAACTCGTTGCGCATTAATTGGCGCTGTACGTGGCGACAGATATGGGGGATGCTGAGTGTGCAGGACACCTCCATCAGCAGCACGCTGAGCCCGTAGCGCACTTGTGGCAGTGTCAAGGCAGGTGTCACCTGTTGGCCCCGGTGAGTTTCACCGATCAAGAACCACACTGCGATCAGGGCTAACGCCATGTGATGATGCCAGCCCTCCCAGGTGCGAACCTGATACTCGTCCATTCCCGCTTCACCCTTTCCTCTTTTGAAGCTGGCTTCAATGCAGGTTCCCGCTTTGATAACCCGCGCCAGCTCCACCAGCGACGGCTCCTCTAGCATCGACGCGTGTGCCTGAGTCGGTGTGAGGTAGTAGTGATAACGGTAGCGGGTGTCTTAATCGGTGGCATCCCGCGATGCCTGCGCTTCCCACCCGTTCTCGTCCGCGAGCGGACGACGGGTGACCACCAGCCACTCGTGCGGTCCCGTACGTTTGCGTGCGAGGCGGGTCTGCACGCAGCGCTTGACCATCTCGATCTCCACCGGGCCTTTCTCACCGTCTCGCACCGTCAACCGCGTCCACGCATCCATAGCGAGCGATGTCCGCCAAGCCGTCACCGACTGCCACGGGGGCTTCGGTCGTCGCCCACGCCCTTGATACACGGGCAGCGGGGCCTCCAAGTCACGCATCGTTGTGTTGCAGGGCACTCCCAGCACATACCGTTCGCCACGCGCTCGCAGCTGTTGACGAAACCGGGTGTGGCGACCCAGTTCATCGTCACCGACCACCCAGCCATGCGGCACCTGCTCACCCCATGTGTCGAGCATCTCCAAGCACTGGTCATGCCGTGTTTGATATCGCACCTCCTCCGGGATATGACATGCCTGACGCCGTTGCGTGTCCCGCGCCCAGTCCTCGGGGAGGGACAACCGGAAGTCGAGCAAGACATGATCGCGGCGGGAAACGTACCCCATGTACACCCCCACCTGACAGTTGTCGACCTTGCCTCGGTGACCACACCATTGCCGTTTCACGCCCACCGAGTGCGTGCCCCGCTTCGGGTAGCTACTGGGATCGAAGGCGATCACGCCATCGGGTTCCCCCAACCGATCGACCACTTGTCCGACCAGCACCTTGACCAATGGACGATGGTCCCATGGCGCTGTCCCGAGAAACTGTTGCATGACCAAGCGCTCGACGTCGACCAAGGCGGCAATCTCCTCGGCATTCTTCCGGTCCAAGTGAGACAGCAGCCCTGCCAGGTAGAGGTGCACATTGCGCTTGCCGGCCTCGGTCTCCAGACAGTGTTGGTAGGGCACGACGAAGTCGCACAGACGGTCCACCATGTGGTCGAACATGTGAGGGGACACGACGCAATCACTCAACAATTCCTCTTGACGCGAGGCCCACACGGCTCTCATCTTTTCGCCTCCCTGAAATGGCATGCCGACATTGGATGCTCGTTGGAAGCGATTGATATGACAATGTGTTACATCACTCAAGAGGAGTCGTCAAAGGGGCATACAGTAGGTTTATGCCACGACTTCTCTGTACCACAGCCTCTGCCACCGCGCAAGGTCACACGCCAGGCGAGTGGCCTCCAGCTGTGCTAGGGGCAGGAGAGACGAGAACAGGGCGGGGAGGGTGCGAAGGCTCGCAGCCATGGCGGGGAAGCCACCGCGTTCCAGTTCGACCCCTCGCTTGGTGAAAGACTTGACATGTGCGCTGCAGGTGCGCACCTTGTATGGTAACGCTGGACTGCGTCAGCACGGCGCGTGGGGCGCGGGGTCTGCTGCGGGCGCTCGGCGCAGTCCCAGGCAGAGGAGCCGACACAAGTCCCCTGGACAGCGGTGGCGGGCTGGGTCAGCGCGGTGTGCGCGGGCTCACCCTCCCTCTTTGGGCGACTGTCGCAAGGGCTCACCCCATGCTTTCCTCGTCCGTACTAAGGAGGATGCCATGCGACTCGGCATCGATTACGGCACTACCCGCACCGTCGTGGCCGCCATTGATCGGGGCAACTACCCGGTGGTGAGTTTTCAGACCATGGAGGGCGACACCCAGGATTGGTATCCGTCCCTGATCACTGCGCGTGGAGACGAATGCCTCTTCGGGCTGGACGCCGCGCGCCGCCAGGACGATCCCGACTGGGCGCTGCTGCGCTCCTTCAAGCGGCAATTGGCCACACTGGGACCCACGGCGCAGATGACGCTGGGCACCGGCGCCGTCGCCCCCCTGGAGCTGCTCACCGCGTTCCTGGCGCAGTTGCGGCGTGACCTCGTGGAGCGCTCCAACCTGCGTGTCACTCCGCACGAGGCCCTGGAGGCCGTGATCGCCGTGCCTGCGAACGCCAACAGCAACCAGCGGTTCCTGACGCTGGAGGCCTTCCGGCACGCCGGCTTTCAGGTCCGTGGGCTCCTCAATGAGCCGTCCGCGGCAGGCATCGAATATGCCCATCATGCCCGCCGTGCGGGTCCCAGCGCCCGCCGCGAACTGATCGTGGTGTATGATCTCGGCGGGGGCACCTTCGATGCGTCCGTCATCAGTATGGCGGCCCGCCGCCATGAGGTCATCCGCAGCGCTGGCATCGCCCAGCTTGGCGGCGATGATGTGGACCTCCTCCTCCTTGACCTGGCCTTGGCCCAAGCCGGGGTCCAGGACTGGACAGCCCCCGAGCGGACGCGGCTGCTGGAGGAGTGCCGCGAGAAGAAAGAGGGGCTCCATCCCAACACGCGCCGGCTGGCGATTGATCTGGCCCGGGGGCGGGAGGAGACCGGGACGGTCGTCGTCAGCACGAGCGCATTCTACGAGCGCTGTCAGCCGCTCGTGGAGCGCACACTCGCCACGCTGGAGGAGGCCATGCAGGGGCTCGACTGGGGGGCGGTGGCGGCCCTCTACGTTGTCGGCGGTGCGAGCGCGTTGCCCCTGGTCGGGCGTCTGCTGCGCGAGCGCTATGGGCGTAAGGTGCGCACCTCCCCCTATCCCCACGCGGCCACGGCGATCGGCCTGGCCATCGCCGCCGACCAGGAGGCAGGCTATCAACTCCGCGAGCGGTTCACGCGTCATTTCGGGGTGTGGCGGGAAGCGGAGGACGGCCGTGCAGTCGCTTTTGATGTGGTGTTTGCCAAAGACCGTCTGCTGCCGGCGCCAGGTGAGACGCCCCTCACCTGCACACGCCGGTATCAGCCGACGCACACCATCGGGCATTTTCGCTACCTCGAATGCAGCCAGCTCACCAACACGGGCGACCCCACGGGCGATCTGATGCCGTGGGACGAGGTCTATTTCCCGTTTGTGCCAACCCTGCACGCGGCGGACAACCTCCAGGCCCTCCCCATCACGCGCCTGGAGCGCGAGGCGCCATGGATCGAGGAGCGGTACACGTGTGATGCTCACGGCATCATCGCGGTCGAGATGCAGAACCAGACGTGTCACTACGCCCGCCGGTATCACTTGCGGGGTAGTGTCCCCAGGGACTCCCTGGCGGTCGAGTGACCAGACACGCGACCGCCGGCCACGGGCACGGCGTCCGACGACAGACCATCCAGGGCCGCGCAGCGTCGTGCACCGCGGCGGTCGCCGCGCAGCCGTGACCCAAGACCAGCCACCGCGACGGGCACAGCGACGACGAGTGTTTGACCCTACAATCCACGATAGACCCAGGAGCCCACGTTCAAAGGGGTGTGGTCGACAGTAGCGAATTTTGCCCCGCTGCCGCTCCTCCCTGATACCAGGCATGGTCAATACCCACGGCCTCACACACGATGAGATGATCCTCCCGGATACCCTGGACGTGCAGGATGGGCGCATGGTCCACAGCGAAGTGGACAAGCCCACGTTCAAGGGGTACTGGCACAGGGAGACGATTTTTGGCTGTGACACGAGCGAAGAACGACACAAACGTCTCTTTTCAGACGAAAAAGTCATACATTGCGCACATCCAGGCTCTTCTGTGGCTTGCTTGTGAAGACGTCAATCATTGGGTCTGTCAGAGGAGCTGCTTCTTATGCCTTTGATATTATTGTGATTGCAGAGAAATTCCGCATATCAAGCCATACCCCCTTGAACGTGGGGACAAGCGTCACTGGCGTAAAGAGGGTAAACACCACGGCGGCTGTGGGGGTGGCAGTCGGACCTTTGTTGCCGGGTATTTGCCGCTTATGCTCACGGAGATAGAGGCGGACCTGCCGTTGGATGACCGCATACACCAGTAACCCCACGACGGTGGGCATAGCTAATGCCGCAATCCGTTCTGGTTTCTCCAGCCACACCGGGCTGATGGCGGCGGGATTCTCGATCCAGCGAAAACCCGGTTCCACGGTGATATATTGCTCCTGATAGGCCTGGAGTATCTCGGTATCTGTACAGCTCTCTGACCCCACCGTGGTAGCCAGGACTGTCCAGCCCTGCGTGTCGGCGGACGGCACGTGGGCTTCTGCCGGCTCTGTCGCAAATTTTGCTCAAGGGGCCATGAAGGGGCAGTGGCCCCTGTCTATAGGGAGGATTAAGCGGCCAGGGAATAGAACAGTTCGGCCGCAGTGAGGCTCTCGTCTCCGGACTCCACCACCATCTGTCGTTTCTCGATCATGTGCATGAGTTCGATCCCGACCAGGGTGTCTTGGGCTGCATCGAACGATTTGAACCCCAACATCGGCCGGGTCACCCGCTTCACCCCGCGGTGATCCTGTTCCACAATGTTGTTGAGATATTTCACCTTGCGGATTTCGATCGCGGTGCCGTATTCCTCATTATAGCTCGTGATAGCCGCTTCATTGGCCGCACTCCCATCGATGGTGATCTTCTCCGGCACGCCGTGGCGGCGGATCGCTTTCTTGAGAAAGCGTAGCGCGGCCTCCTCGTCCCGCTGCTCGGTGAGCAGAAAGTCAATGGTCTGGCCAGTCTTATCCACGGCACGGTACAGATAATACCACTGACCTTTGATCTTGATGTACGTCTCGTCCATGCGCCAGCTGACCCACACCGGGCGTTTGCGCCGGTGAAACGCTTCTTCCAACTGCGGACTGTACTTGACGACCCACCGGTTAATGGTGGAGTGATCCACGTGGACACCGCGCTCGGGCATGAGTGCTTCGACGTGGCGCGTGCTCAACGGGTATGCGACATACCACCGGACGCCCGTCAGAATGATCTCCTGTGGGAAATGGGACCCTTTGAAGCTCACCGCCATCGTCTCTCTCCCTCTCTTAGCTATGGGTCACGGAGAGAGATCATACCCCAAATCGCCCCAAAGGAAAATTGCGACAGAACCGGTTTGGAAAGCGGTTGGGGGGGCCGTTTATGCCCGCCGGACAATAACGAATTTGACCGCAAGAATCGGAGTGTCAAGGACACGCATCGGGGGTACATTTGTCTTCGTCACGCGAATCTTGGAAAGGAACGCCTATGAACCTGTCAACAACACACAGACAATTGGCAGCCGCAACGGAACGCGATGCCCGTTGGGCCGCCGTGGTGGCCCGCGACCCACAGGCCAATGGCACCTTCTACTACTCGGTCGAGACCACGGGCGTGTACTGCCGCCCCTCGTGCGCCGCGCGCCTAGCGCGACCGGAGCATGTGCGCTTCCATGCGACCTGCGAAGATGCCGAGAAGGCGGGCTTCCGCCCGTGCAAGCGCTGCAAGCCACACCAGGCCTCGCCACGTGAACAGCAGGCCGCGATTGTCGCGGCCGCCTGCCGGTACATCGAGCAGTCGGAAGAGCCGCCCAGTCTCGCACAATTGGCGCACCACGCGGGATGGAGTCCTTATCACTTCCACCGGGTGTTCAAGGCTATCACGGGACTGACCCCGAAAGCCTACGCGGCGGCCCATCGCGCGCAGCGCGTGCGGAGCACGCTCGGCACGTGTGGCACGGTGACGGAAGCCATTTACGACGCCGGGTACAACTCGAACGGACGATTCTACGCCACAGCAAATGAGGTCTTGGGGATGACACCGTCAAATTATCGTGCCGGTGGCGCACGGACCGCCATCCGCTTCGCCGTTGGCGAATGCTCTTTGGGGGCAATCCTCGTCGCCCAGAGCGAGCGCGGGATTTGCGCCATTCTCCTAGGCGACGATCCCGACGCGCTGGCGCGTGAGTTACAGGACCAATTCCCGCGGGCCACGCTGCTCGGCGGGGACGCCGCGTTCGAGCAGCTCGTCTCGAAAGTGGTTGGCTTTGTCGAAGCGCCAGCATTGGGGCTGGACCTGCCGCTCGATGTCCGGGGCACCGCCTTCCAGCAGCGCGTCTGGCAAGCGCTGTGCGAGATCCCGTGCGGCAAGACCTGCACCTATTCGGAGATCGCGGCAAAGCTCGGCCGGCCGAGCGCCACTCGTGCCGTGGCGGGGGCTTGTGCCGCCAACACGCTAGCCGTGGCGATCCCGTGTCACCGCGTTGTACGGACCGACGGCTCGCTTTCCGGCTATCGCTGGGGTGTCGAGCGCAAGGCGAAGCTGCTTCACGCCGAAGGTGTGAGGCACTGATGGCGACCCTGACGGGCGTACGTCGCTCTGCATCTGTGGCGTAAGGTATACAACGAAAGTCAAACGAAGCAGGAGCCGACATGATCACCGCAACCAAAATAAAGGTGCCCAAAGCGTGCGTTAGCCAGCGCATCGCAGCGCTCGATTGGCCGGCCATCGACGCTGAACTCGACACCTACGGTGCCGCCGCGATCGGGCCGTTGCTGACGCCGGAGCAATGCGAGGCGTTGATCGGTGCTTATGATGACGACGATCTCTACCGCACGCGCATCGTCATGGCCCGCCACGGCTTCGGCCGGGGCGAGTACAAGTATTTCACATACCCCCTGCCGCCGGTCATCAGCGAGCTACGCGAAGGCCTCTACCCGCACCTCGCGACGATCGCCAACCGCTGGAACGAGGCGATGGACGTTGACGTGCGCTACCCGGACACGCACGAGGCGTTCAAGGCCCACTGTCATCAGGCCGGCCAGACCAAGCCCACACCGCTGATCCTCAAGTACGGGGCCGGTGACTATAACTGTCTGCACCAGGACATCTACGGTGAGCACGTCTTCCCGCTCCAGATCGCGTTCCTGCTGACCCAGCCCGGCGAGGATTTTACGGGAGGTGAATTCACGCTCACTGAGCAGCGGCCGCGCATGCAGTCGCGGGCTGAGGTCGTGCCGCTTCAGCAGGGTATGGGCGTGATCTTCCCGGTCCACCACCGCCCGGTGCAAGGCACGCGCGGCACCTATCGCGTGAACATGCGCCACGGCGTGAGCCGGGTGCGATCGGGCCAGCGGTTCACGATGGGCGTCATTTTCCATGACGGGCAATGAGCCCTCTCGACTCGGAGGGATGATGGAGGCCGAGCAGACGAACAGCGGCGATCTTTGCGTCCAAGTGACGCGGCCAGAAGCGCCGGTCGAGCAACTAGCGGAGGGCGCGATGCTGCTTCGCGGCTTTGCGTCGGCGGAGGCGGCGACGATCGTGCAACGCATCGAACGGATGGGCCAGTCCACGCCGTTGCGGCACATGGTGCCCCCGGGCGGCTATCGCATGTCCGTCGCCATGCTGAACTGCGGACCCGTCGGTTGGGTGACCGATCGCCACGGGTATCGCTACGAGCCGATCGATCCCGCATCGGGCTTCCCATGGCCGGCGATGCCGCCGCTGTTCAGACAGTGCGCGGAACGTGTCGCCGCGCTGGCGGGGTTCGCTAACTTCCAGCCCGACTGCTGCCTCGTCAACCGCTACGAGCCCGGCGCGAAGCTCGCGCTTCACCAGGACAAGGACGAGGCGACGTATGATGCGCCGATCGTCTCCGTGTCGCTCGGTCTACCTGCCACATTCCTGTTCGGCGGGCTGATAAGAAAAACGCGTCCCCGCCGCCTCGTCCTCGAGAGCGGCGACGTCGTCGTGTGGGGCGGCCTGCACGCCTCGCGTACCACGGCGTCGACACGCTCGCCGACGGCGAGCATCCGCTCACGGGCCGGTGCCGCTTCACTCTCACCTTTCGCAAGGCGTTGGCGTCGCTCGTTACCGGCGCAGAGCAGAAGGCGAATTCGACCGCAAGAAACGGAGTTTGCGACCTCGGCGCGCCGACTATACTCTCGTGAAACACTCAAGGCAACGAAAGGAACGCCATGTCGACACTCGTACAACCAACGACACGCATGGAAACGATCGAATACACCACAGCCCCGACGTCGATGGGCCTGGCGCTGGTGGCGGTCTCGAGCAAGGGCGTGTGCGCCGTTCTCTTGGGCAGCGACGCACGAGCGCTCGTCGCCGACCTTCGCCAGCGTTTTCCTGCCGCGGAGGTGATGCATCAGGATATCGCATCCGTTCTTTGTGCACGGCAAGTCATCGCGGTGATCGAATCGCCGGAAACTCCGCTCGACGTTCCGCTCGATCTGCGCGGTTCGGATGTGCAGAGGAGCATCTGGCACGCTTTGCGTGAAATCCCGGTGGGGTCAACCGCAAGCTACAAAGAGATTGCCAAGAAAATCGGCGCACTAACGACGGCGCAAGATGTCTCCGACGCCTGTGCCGCCAATGCGCTCGCCGTCGTCGTGCCATGCCATCGGGTGATCCGCAGTGACGGCAGCCTAGCCGGTTACCGCTGGGGTATCAAACGCAAGCAGGCCTTGCTGGACAAGGAACGGCAGGTCGCACGTGATTCGCAGGATGGGCAAAACCACATGGATCGCAGCAACTAGCTGTAACGTGCCGCTCAACTGGGCGTCGCTGCTCAAGACCTTGAAACCCAATCTTCGGCCAGAAGAGCGTGTCCGGCTCTCCGACGGCCGGCCCCATGATGATTGGCACGCTGTTGGATTGCGCGGCGCGACATCAAGTCGCGCCGCAGGTCGAGCACGTCCGCATGCATCAGGTGAACGAGGCCCTTCGCCACTTGGCCGACGGCAAGGGCGGTACTGCACCGTGCTCCAAGCCGAGCGCGATTAAGTCGCCCATCAGGCGCATCGCGATTGATGCAGAGCCGAATCAAGACGCGTGGCCGAGGTATTTCGCGAGGGGGTTCGCAATCGTAATGCCACAGCAAGAAACGGAGTGCCGGGCGCGAACGACAAAGCTACGGTACTCGCACAGGTCGGGGGCTCTTGTTGCCGGCGCCGACCTACTCAAAGCGGCAACAGGAAATAAGGGGACTGGTTATGTCGAACGAGCAAACGCATAAAGCCATCGTGACGGAGTGGTTTGAGAAATATTGGAGCAAGAACGTCGATTTGTCGGTCATCGCTAAGCTCGGCACGCCCGACGTTCTGGTGCACGGCCCGCGTCGTGGACGTGAAGCCGTCAAGACGATGATGCGCGAGTTCCGCGAGGCGTTCCCCGACCTGAACTTCTGGGCGGCCGGCGAACTTATCGCCGAGGGCGATTTAACTGGTTGCGAGTTTTCATACTCAGAAACTTAAGCCGCCTCCGCAAACTCGATCACGTCATCACTCCCAAAGAGCGGTTCGAGGCCCAACTGCAAGCGTCCCGTTTGTCGGCATTGTCTCAAGACACGGTTTTTCGTCGGCATGCTGGTTGACAATGCAACGGGAGTGCAGAGAGGGAGCCGCTCATGGATCAACAGGGAAAGATATCCGTGCAGAAGCGAGGCGCAC
>Ga0207684_10003978_pt1 | contig 14145 bp, 6 predicted proteins | sample KBSK5501metaG_FD_184342 | JGI IMG/M metagenome (GOLD analysis project Ga0207684, IMG submission 184342) | Corn, switchgrass and miscanthus rhizosphere microbial communities from Kellogg Biological Station, Michigan, USA - KBS K5-50-1 metaG... | ecosystem: Host-associated > Plants > Roots >...
CCATTATGCTGGACTGCTGCACGATATTGGCAAGTACAATCCTGCATTCCAGCACTACCTCTTGGATGCAGAACAAGGTGTTATCAGACGAGGACCTGACCACAAAGCGGCGGGTGCAGTGCTTGCTGTACGCCTGGGTCTCCAACCATTAGCGTTTCTGATCAAAGGACATCATGGAGGATTGCCCTCACAGCCAGAGATTCAGTCATGGGTACAACAAGAGGGGAAGCGACCAGATGTGCAAGAGGCCATACAGGAGGCACAACAGGCATTCCCTGAACTGCTCCAGGCTCCTAATGGGATATTGCCGTCCTGGGTCCAGAGCCAGCATGAGGCGGAAATGTTTATGAGAATGGTATTCAGTGCCTTATGTGATGCCGATTTTTTGGACACTGAACGGCATTTTGCAGGGTGGAGGAGTGCTAAGCGCAATGGAGCAGTTCCGTTGGTAGAGATGGCATGCCAGTTTGATCAGGACCAGGAGAGCAAGATGCAGAATGCTCCTGAGACCCTCGTCAATCAGGTCAGGGCTGAAGTCTATCAATCTTGTCTGGAAGCAGCCTCACTGTCTCCAGGGTTCTTTCGCCTAACGGTGCCCACAGGAGGAGGGAAGACTCGTTCATCACTCGGCTTTGCCTTGCGTCACGCTGAGCGCTATGGTCAAAGGCGGATTATCTATGCTATTCCCTACACAAGCATCACCGAACAAACGGCAAGCGAGTTCAGACGTATCTTTCCTGATGGTGTGTTGGAGCATCATAGTGGTGTTACCGCTCCGGATCCAGACAATCCAGACAAACAGCAGATGTGGTCACGATTGGCGAGCGAGAACTGGGATGCACCTTTGATCGTGACGACAACAGTACAGTTGTTTGAGAGTCTTCTTGGGAACAGTACCAGCAAATGCAGGAAGTTACATAATATCGCTCACAGCATCATTATCCTCGACGAGGTGCAGATGCTGCCTACACATCTCCTTACGCCTCTTCTGAACGTTTTGCGAGAGATGGTTGCACATTATGGTGTGACAGTGGTTTTGTGTACTGCCACACAGCCGGCTCTGCACAATCGTGACGGCTTCCAAGGGCTTTCTGGAATACGTGAGATTACCCCCGATGCTGGACAGCTCTTTGCTCTTCTCAAACGAGTAGAGTATCAATTCCTTCACAACGGAGAAACCTGGACCTGGGGGCAAGTAGCCGCCAGGATGATTCAGGAGAGCCAGTCCCTCTGTATCTGCAATACGAAGAAGGATGCTATCGCATTACTTGCCGCATTGACCAATGCGAACGCGCTTCACCTTTCTACCTCTTTGTGTGGGGCTCATAGACAGGCGGTACTGAAGGAAGTCAAGCGCTGCCTCAGCATTGGAGATCCGTGTCTACTGGTTTCCACGCAAGTGATTGAGGCAGGAGTCGATGTGGACTTCCCCCTCGTCATGCGAGCCATCGGCCCGCTCGATCGTATCGCACAGGCAGCAGGGCGATGCAATAGGGAGGGTAGACAAGCACGGGGACAAGTGGTGATATTCGCACCGGAGGATGGAAGCTTGCCACCTGGCGCGTATCGTATAGGAAGCATGATCACACAGGATGTCTTACAGCGCTTTGGGACGATTGATATGGATAATCCTGCGGTGTACCAACACTACTTCTCCCAACTCTATCAAAAAGTCGATCGAGACACACATCATATTCAGGTTTTGCGGGGATCTCTGGATTATCCGGAAGTCGCACATAGAGGAAGGATGATTGAGGATGAAACTGAATCTGTGGTGATCCAGTACGATGTGAAAGCCAAACAGTTGTTGGGGCAACTGGAGAGAGCAGAGGGCTCGGACATCAGGCAGGCGCTCAGGCAACTCCAGCCATATTTTGTCAATCTGCGAAAGCGAGAGCTTGTCCAGGCTATCCAGCAAGGGCAAGCCATTGAGCTATTGCCGGGTTTATGGAGATGGGAAGGAATGTATGATCAGGTACGGGGAATTATTCCTGCAAGTGAAGACAACAGCCCTCTAATTTTCTAGCGAGAGGTATGCGTGTGAGTATCCTTACTCTCGACCTCTCGCATGGCTCGCCAATACGGTGCACACTAATAAACTCATACATAAGCACATTAACAACTGAACATTACAAAATGTCTCTCGCAGGTACAGGGCTAGACTGTCTTCTCTAGAGGGATTGCGAGGGGGGCAGTAGCAAGAGTCCTTCCGGGCTCTTGAGAGTTGAAATCCAATTTGATAGTAACCCTCACATTCTAATGCCATTTGTAGCAAGAGTCCTTCCGGGCTCTTGAGAGTTGAAATGTCGCGCCCAATATGGCTCCTGCTCGCATCATTCCTAGGTAGCAAGAGTCCTTCCGGGCTCTTGAGAGTTGAAATAAACCTGGATGCATCCAACTCAGCGAACTACCAAAGGTAGCAAGAGTCCTTCCGGGCTCTTGAGAGTTGAAATATTCTTATTCGGCGCAGGTGTCGCGCTCTTTTGCGGTAGCAAGAGTCCTTCCGGGCTCTTGAGAGTTGAAATATGATGGACGTCTCGGCCTACAAGAACGTGCTCACGTAGCAAGAGTCCTTCCGGGCTCTTGAGAGTTGAAATGACATTCAGAAAGCGGGGCAAAAGTGGAACCTGGGGTAGCAAGAGTCCTTCCGGGCTCTTGAGAGTTGAAATGACAAGTTCATCGTCCAAGACCAGAACCAGATTGTGTAGCAAGAGTCCTTCCGGGCTCTTGAGAGTTGAAATACGACAGGATAGGCTTTGTACAGTCCAGGCTTGCAGTAGCAAGAGTCCTTCCGGGCTCTTGAGAGTTGAAATTCGTGAATGTCTGAATCTGAGAACCATGTTCCCCGCAGTAGCAAGAGCCTTCCCGGGCTCTTGAGAGTTGAAATATGTACTCTACGTCGTCGAGAAAGACGTGGTGGATGGTATCAAGAGTCCTTCCCGGGCTCTTGAGAGTTGAAATGTGTACGTTCCACCCTTGCCGAAGATGTTCCCCGCAGTAGCAAGAGTCCTTCCGGGCTCTTGAGAGTTGAAATGCCATCGGGATCATGCCGATGTCCCCCCCGAGCGAAGTAGCAAGAGCCCTCCGGCTCATGAGAGTTGAAATCAGCCACAAACCTACACAATTGAATAAGGCGATAGCGTAGCGCGAGTCCGGACGAACTCGTGAGAGTTGAAATAATGCCATCCGTTGCGCTTCGATTGTCAATATAGGCGTAGCAAGGGGCTGGAATGCCCCTGAGAATTGAAATGAAATGAAACAAACAAAACGAAAGGAGCAACATGGAATACTCACCCGTTGAGGTAAAAGTATGGGGCAGCCTAGCTAGCTTCACCAGACCAGAGGCTAAAGTGGAGCGAGTCTCATACGAGACCATGACACCTAGTGCAGCGCGGAATATCCTGCAATCGATCTACTGGCATCCTCAGATGCAGTGGCAAGTTCGGGAGATTTGGGTACTCTCCCCAATTCGCTGGTGCAGCTTCACCACGAACGAACTAGAGGGGCGAGCTACAATGCAGTACGCACGGGCAAGGACAGCAGGGCAAGGACAGCCTTATACCATGCATTACGGGCGTCAGCAACGACATAATCTCATTTTAAGAGACGTGGCATACACTATCAAGGCTGATTGTATCTCTGAAGATAACCCAGCCAAACACCGGGACCAGTTTCGCCGCCGGGTCTCATCTGGAGCCTGCCACACCCGTCCTTTCTTAGGTATCAAGGAATATGTGGCGCATTTTGCCGAGCTCGATGGAACTGAGCACCCTATCCCTCTTACGAGAGATCTGGGACGTATACTCTTCGATCTCAACTACAGCGGAGACGGAAGAGGTACACCCATCTTCTTTGATGCTCGCCTGGAGCAGGGCATCTTGCATGTACCCCAGTTCTTATATCAGGAGAGAAGGGCATCATGAGAATCGATCGCCTTATTGCTTATGCCGATGCTCATCCCCAGGATATCCCTCCTCTGGGGTATGAACGCAAGCGAGTGCGGTACCTTTTACGAACTGACCAACACGGTTGCAATCCGTCCATGATTGATCTCGCAACAGAGGATGAGAAGCGAGGCAAGGCGATATTTGCGCCAGTGCGAGGGCGGCCGGCAGGAGATGTTCCACTCCTGCTTTGTGATCATGCCGAGTATGTGCTGGGTATCCCTAGCAATAAATCAGTAGAACAGGCTCGCAAGCGATACTGGTCACATGTTGAACTCGTGCGGGAGTGTGTCCAGGAGACAGATGAGCCAGCAGTCAATGCCGCCCTAGCATTCTTTACGAAGAATGAGCCTGGCCGCCCATCGTTTGAACTCCCGGAAGACTTTGACCCATCATCATCTATCGCCTTTGAGGTTGTGTCTGGCTGGGAAAGTATCCTGCCTATTGATGTATCATCCGTCCACAATTTCTGGGCTCATGTTGCCTCAGAAGCGGACGAGGATACGATGATAGAGTGCCTAGGGTGCGGGCAAATACGGCCTGTCGTGCGTAATCAGCCCGTAGCCATCAAGGGGTTGCCAGGGGGGAATCCGTCGGGAAGCAAGTTCATCTCTGCTGACAACTCCTGCTATGAGTCTTATAGGCTGGAACGTGCCAGGGTTGCGCCCATGTGTGAACAGTGCGCACACAAGATGGGAAGCGCCTTGAACCTGCTCTTGAGTGATGAACGGACGCACATCAGAACCCCATCATTGAAGTGGATATTCTGGTCAGAGTCGCCTACAGACTTCACCTGGAATATCATTGAGAAGCCTGACCCGTCGCAGGTCAAGGCGTTTCTTCGATCTGTGGAGCGAGGACAAGAGACCTTCCTGGATGATACCGCATTTTATACAGCAGCTCTGCAAGGGAAACGTGGGAGAATGGCAGTACGTGACTGGCACGAAGAAACGTTAGGGGAGGCAAAACGCAATATCGCTAATTACTTCAACACGATGCACCTTATTGATAGCAATGGTGAGGATAGATGGTTCCCGCACTGGCTCCTGGCCCGGAGCACAATCAATACAAGTCCCAACTCACATGAGGTTCCACTCGCACAGGTAGAGGAAGCCCTGCTCTCTCACGCGTTTCATGGAGGACCTCTTCCAACATGGCTGCTCCAGCGCACCCTGCACAGGATTGCAGTGGAGCGGGCTCCACGCGCTAGTCAAATTGCATTGCTCAAAATGAGCGTAATCTCCCAGATGGAGGGAGGAAAGGAGAACGAATTGCAACCATCACTAAACCTCACGAGCACAGATAAGGCATATCTCTGTGGACGACTCCTTGCAACCTTGGAGGAAATCCATGAGGCAGCCATACCAGGGGTAGGCAAGAACATGACCGATCGGCTCTACACGCGTGCTTCTGTAGCCCCGGCCTTTGCATTTGGGGTCATGATGCAAAGAACCATGCCACATCTGACAAAACTTGAAAGAGATAAGCCTGGCGCACACGTTCGATTGAGCAAGCAACTGCAGGAGATTATGGACCACTTTGAAGATCCTGTTTTCCCCCAAACCTTTAGCGTTGAGGAGCAAGCACGCTTTGCCATCGGCTACTGGCAGCAGAAATCAGCAAGTATTCGTGCTGCTATCGCTGCAAAAGCGGCCAAGGATGCGAACAGCAGCCTCACGGGAGATACAGCTGACCCCACAATGCTACACATGTCATTACCCACTATAACTACCACTGAGGAGGACCTATGACCACGACTACAATTCATTGTGACCCGACCCGCAGACATGATTTCATGTTCCTGGTTGATGTCTCAGACGGCAACTTCAACGGCGATCCTGATGCAGACAACTCACCCCGGATTGACATCCAGACACAGCAAGGACTCGTTTCTGACGTGTGTATCAAACGCAAAATCAGACATGCCATAGAGCAGATGTGCGGACAGGAGGAGGGCTATCGCATTTTCATTAATGCTGATGGAGTTCCACTCAATGCTCTTTTACGCGAGGCTGAGACAGCGGTACATACACGGGTAGAAGAACAGCTCCTTGAACTGGTACCTGTTACCCCCGAATCCAAAACCGGGAAGAAGAAGCGCAATAATGATGGGCTCTCAGCAGAGCAACGACGAGAACAAGCTGACGATCGGCGCAAATATCTCTGTCAGCACTTCTACGATGTTCGGTGCTTTGGCGCAGTGCTCAGCACCGGAGATTATTCGGCAGGGCAAGTACATGGACCGATCCAGATCACTTGGGCACGCAGCATCGACCCAATCATGCCACTGGATATGAGCATCACGCGTGTTGCTATCACCAAAGAGGGTGAGGACAGGAAAACGACCTCTACTATGGGCAGAAAGTGGGTCGTGCCCTACGGCCTCTATAGAGGGTATGGCTACTTCAGTCCAGCGTATGCACGAGAATCAGGATTCAGTGCAGAAGACTTGTCTTTATTCTGGGATGCCTTCGTGCACCTTTGGGAGAATGACCACTCCGCTGCTCGTGGGCGTCTGGGATTACATGGACTCTATATCTTTAGCCACGAGTCAGCAAGGGGAAATGCGGCTGACCATGCGTTGTTTGAGCGCATTCAGGTATCCAAACGAGAGGAGGTACCATACCCCAGACGCATGAGCGATTATGAGATACGAATACATGGAGACAATTTACCTGCAGGCGTCACCCTCACCCGTCTAGCGGGCTAAAAATGAGAAGGCCATGAACAAGACTGAGAAATTGGTATGAGAGCTTGCCGAAACTAAAGCCCAACTGCAAGGCATGTAGGAGTTCTTGGGCGAGAGTACAAAGCCCTCGTATTATATACTCGTCCCACCTGGCGCTTTAGTTTTGATGAGTGTGAGCAGGCAAGAAAAGCAGAGTTCAGTATCTCGCGTAAAGATGATGGGGTCCCGACAGGTTTTCCTACCATGTTCCCCGCTCAGCAGGCTGAGCTGACTGCTTATCCGTCTCATTGCTCTGCAAAGATGCTTTCTCTAGTCCCCTGGTGAGCGAACATGGCCCGCAAGAGTGCTTCCGCTGCGGTCAAGCATATAGCCTGTCTGCATACTTCAGCACTCTTCCAGAGTGCGCTGGTCTCTTAACGGCGATTTTAGGGGAAAACTTGTCGGGACCTCTACCTCAGCGCAGCCTACCTTAGCTTAGCCAATCTCCGTGGTGCCAGCCTGATATGTAGCTTTGGGTCTAATTAAACCAGAGTTCCAAAAACGACCCAGCCTGTTGAAAATCTTCCGTATGGATGAGCCTAACCAGCTAAGCGCGCATTTTTCAAGCTCAGACTTAAGCAAGCAAACGCAATGCAATCGCACGTTTACCCCCTTTTCAACAAGCTGCCCCGTTTATAAAACTCTGCAATACTGTCTCAAAACTCCATGAAAGAAATGGTTGTTATCCACCTTTTTTTACGTTCATCTCGTTATGGAATATAATTACAAAAGCTCAAATTTCGTGGTTTTCTGAGGAAGAAAGAGGTATTCATATGTAAATAGAATAGCAAATACTGTTGCTGTGATCTCCACAAAAGTAGTATTTGCTAATCAAGAAATAGGAGCAAGATCATAGACGTAGAGCAAATCAAACAATATTGGCAGGAAGTAATCGAACTTACACCTGGTCTTCATCCTGATCAACGATTGTCTACCCCTGAAGTTGTTAGGTATATAAATGAGCGTCTTCCTGCGGGTAATGAGCCAATGACGAGAACAAAGGTGAACTACCTGCGTATTCAGGAGATAGTAAATCCGGAGGGAAGTGGTGGAGAAATCCGAACAAGTTGGCGTTATACTCCTGAAGATGTTCGCCGCATCATACTTGTCGAACTTCTTAAAGCGCGCGCTAATTTAAGTGTCAAAGAAATAAAGGGTTGGCTATTGAGCTTTTTTAGGGAAGATCGACCAGAAAGTTCAACTCGTCTCAATTCTGCAGTTTCTGGCTTTGTATCCGATGACCTGAGCGGACAAGACTTGCTTGACGTTAAGAGCGCAACTCGTCTCAATTCTGCAGTTTCTGGCTTTGTATCCGATGACCTGAGCGGACAAGACTTGCTTGACATTAAGAAGGAAGTTGACGAGCTTTGTTCTGTCCTCGCAGCAAAGGATGTAGAGCCGCCACTTGCTCTTGGCTTATTTGGAGACTGGGGAAGTGGTAAAAGCTTCTTCATGAGAATGATGCAGGATCGAATCGAGAAATTGAAGGAAGCAGCCCAGCAAACCAAAGGTGAAACTGCATACTGTAAGAACATTGTCCAACTCAAGTTCAATGCCTGGCACTACATCGATACCGAACTTTGGGCAAGCCTTACCTCTGAAATATTTGAGGGTCTTGCTAGAGCACTTGTCAAGAAAGCAGATCCTGACTCAGAGTATAAGCGCGCACGTCTTCTGGCAAATATAATCAAATCGAAAGAAGAGCTAGTTCAGGCGGACCAAGAGAAGAAAGAGGCCAATGCAAAGCTGCTTGAGAGTCAACAGCGTCTCAAGCAACTAGAGCATGAAGAGGCTGCTATTGAAGTCAATTTGACACCGCAGGCAATCCTTCAGGGAGCTTGGCGTATAGCTTCTCGGCAGCCCGAGATACTTAAAATATTTGAGGAGACAAAGAAAGATCTCAATGATAAGATTGAAAAAGCAGCTCTGGAGCTTAACTACTCTTCAACCGATGCTATCACAGTCGATTTGAAGACACGACTTCTGGACTTGCGCGGCTTTGCTGGGGCGAGGCAAGCTTTCGCTATAGCGATACGAAACAGTTCGGATCGTCGGGCACCGCTCATTCTAGGAGCAGCCTTACTAATCTTCGCATTACTAATAGTCTTAGGTCTGCTATTTCTCTACAGAGCTTACGTTTTAGGAATGCTAAGCAGTGTGATCGCTTTGTTTTTAGCGATAATATTCTTTCTCGCACCTTTTATTCCTGGAGTGCAACGTGCACTTATCCTCATCAATCAAGCACAAGTAGAGAGCAAGAATCTCTTCAAGGAGGAGCGCCAGCGTAGGCAAAACGAGTTGAAGCAGAAATACGATATGCTTCAGCGAGAGGTTAAAGAAGCACAGCAACATCTTAAAGAAGCGCAAATGCGTCTCGAGAAAGTGAGTGAGGAAGTCAGGGGTAACGAGCAGGAGATGGAAGCCCTGCGCGCTGATCGTCAGATGTCGGATTTTATTAAGCAAAGGCAAGCAAGTACTGTCTATACGAAGCATTTAGGTGTAATTGCCCAAGCCCGAGAGGACTTCGCGAAACTTAGCTTTCTACTGGCAAGAGAGAAAGAAGATATCAATAGGGGAATATCAGCAGAACAGGAGGTACAACTCCTTCCTCCTATTGACCGGATAATCCTCTACATCGATGATCTTGACCGCTGTCCTGAGGATCACGTAGTGGATGTACTTCAGGCGGTTCACCTGCTACTCGCCTTCCCATTATTCATTGTGGTTGTTGGAGTGGATTCGCGATGGCTGCTACATTCACTCAAACAACATTCGAGGGCATTCCAAAGTGAAGCGAGCGAACATGATGGTATACCTGACGAGGATTACAATCAATGGCAATCAACGCCACTGAATTATTTGGAGAAAATCTTTCAAATCCCATACACATTGCGTCCTATGCAAGCAAGTGGATTCGAACGGCTCGTTGACGTACTGACTACTCAACAGAAGAGTATTCCCTTTATTGAAATTAAGAGTGAACAGAATGTTATTGATGAGGTGAAAACAACTTTAAAGCTGGATATGGCGTATCAAGATGATGAGTCAACCTCATATGTGAACAAACTTGAAACAACAGAGTTGCCTCTGTCTCCCACACCACAATCGCAGACCACCCTTGAGGATTTGCCGCAGAGCGATAACGCTCATCTTCAGGAGTATATCGACTTGAATCCTGAATACTTGCTGATTGAGGAATGGGAACGAACAGTTATGAAAAAGCTATATCGTTTCATCCCCTCACCACGAGCAGCCAAACGCTTTGTCAATATTTACCGCCTGTTAAAGGCATCGATTGACGATCTAAAACTCCAGGTATTTATAGGTGATGAGAATGATGGCCAACATCGATGCGCGTTGTTATTACTAGCGATGCTTATCGGATATTCTGTCGAGACTTTAGAGATACTTCGTGAGTTATTAGAACGAAAGCACACTGAAACGTGGTGGGACTTTATTGACACCTTCAAATCGCGGGCAGAACTTTCAATTTCTTCAGTTGATAGCGGGACACCCATGGATGTAAGTGGCCAGGAAACCAAGCGCTGGCGACAGTTATTAGAGAAATTGACTGAGATTGAGGTCCAGTCACTCATACGTAAGGATAAGTCTTGTGCGGATTTTGAGGAGTACGCTCTCCTTGTGGCACGCTATTCCTATCAGTCTAGGTCGATTCTCTTTGCAGAGTGAGTTCTTGGCACCACAAGAAGAACTTGAAAAAAAATCCTGTCGAAAGAAAATTTCTAGTGAAGTATCAGGTAAAGGTACCTGTTTTATGCGTTCTCGAGACAGTACAATAGTTTGGACCGTTTATGAAACTTTTTGTAACTACGCTTTATAAGACATTGCTTTCAAAGTAGCGAATAGTTCCAAAAGTCGTATCAAAAACAACGTAACAGTAGACAACTACCCCTCATCTGACACAACCTATAACCCGCGCAAAGCGTGCTAATCGATAATTTAGCAGGCTGCGACGCGTGTATATTCCACGCAACCTATACCGAATTCTCAACTGATAGACACCACTTCGGGAGAGGCACATGAAGGCAAGCGACTTACCAGACCGCCTATCAAACACGAACATAAAGGACATGTCATCCCTTATCAGCGACATCATAAGAAGACCCCTCTCTTACCAGCTACACCCACAAAGCCTAATAGATACGCACAAACTGAACTCAGCACAGTTGACTTATGAAGGCTGGCCAAATATATCAACGACCTTGAGGCCGCATTAGACAACGACCACGAGATCGGCGCCTGGCTCGTGTCATTCGGCCAAAATGTAACCTTCCACATCGAAGATTTAGGCTACTAGGGCCTGGACATCATACATTTCGAGGGAAGAAACGATGCAATGGAAAAGGTTCAGCTTATCCAACATATCTCCCAGCTTAGCGTCCTCCTGGTGGCTGTAAAGAAGCAGCAAGACAAACCACGGTGTATAGGGATCATACTGGACAAGAAAGAAGCACAACCCAACTCCTGTGCAAAAGACCCCTATGTCGGTTGCTTGGCTTGACGGCAGCTTATAACCAACGCACGAGCATGTCCAATTAAGCATACGACATCATATAAGTACCATCCTGGCATAATATACTTTTTAACAGGGGCCACCGTACTTTGCGGCTGCCCTTGACATAGGGCCTACCAGCCAGCTTAGATCCGCTACCCCTGTTACACTACGTCGTAAAATGAGCAATTTGACCAATTTTCAAATTCTAAATTAGCCCATAAGCATACAATCTCAAAAAACCACTGTTTCACAGCCGTCTCACAAAACGGTCGTTTTATGAGACGGAAGTTTACGCCACATGCAAACGAAGCTCATATGCTTGGGGCTAGCTGGTTTTTGTCTCAAAAAACGTATTAGAAATCATAATCTCATTTTTTGACTTTGCGTTGAGTTAGTGAAACAATTTGCTTATGGCAAAGCGAATGGAGCAACATCATAAGGTTTTGAAGGCGAGAGTCGCCTTGTCGCTCTACCGCACGTATGGCAGGGTGCCGAAAGAAGCCGAAATTGACCAGGCGTACCGCTTGACGTTGACGCGCAGTCTGTACAACGCCGTGCCAGGCATGCAAATTCTACAGAAGCAACAGCCCGGCCAACTCGGACTATTTTAGTGAAAGGATGACCCATGCTCATAGGTTATGCTCGTGTCTCAACACATGAGCAATTGCTTGATCTACAGCTTGATGCGCTTGAGCGTGCAGGTGTTGACCAGGATAAAGCATACACTGATAAAATCAGCAGCCGCAAAGCGAAGCGGCCAGAGCTTGAGCGTGCCCTTGACCAACTCAGGGCAGGCGATACGCTCGTTATCTGGCGTTTAGATCGGCTTGGCCGGTCATTGCAAGAGCTTATCAGCCTGGTAAAACTCATCGAGGCCAAAGGCGCAGGTTTCAAGAGCCTGACTGAGAACATGGACACCACCACGCCAGGCGGCAGGCTGGTATTCCACTTCTTTGCGTCGCTGGCTGAGTTTGAGCGTGAAATTATTGAAGAACGCACGAAGGCAGGTTTGGAAGCCGCCAGAGCCAGGGGCAGGAGAGGCGGGCGGCCACCACTCGACAAAGATGCCAGCAAGCGAAAGAAAATCAAAATGGCGAAAACAATGCATAAAGACCCATCCCATACCGTTGAGGATATTTGCGATACGCTGCATATATCCAGAGCGACGTTGTATAGGTGGCTGGGGAAAGAGGGGTGTGACGACGATCCGTGAATTTAAGGGCCATTCCACCTGTAGAACCTTTCCACTTCTCCAGTCTTTTATAGGGCTTACTTCACGACTTTGGACCTTGTTGAGGGGAAGTAGCACCACTCCTCCCTGCATCAGGAGGTGGTGTATTCACTTGATCAGGTAGAGCCAATGAGATTTGCACATCGGGGCTTAGCTGAGAGGAAGTGGTACTGTTCCTTTCTGTACCAGGAGTCTGGGTACTCTCTTGAGCAGGTCCGGCTGATGGGGCTTGCGCGTCGTTACTTTGTGCTGGTGGAGGAGGGGCAGCACTGGACTGCGATGAACTGGTTGTGGAGTCTTCATCAATGATAGCACCTTTTTCGTTTTTAAGGGCTTCTAACTGTTCTTTCGTGCGTCCTTTGACTCCGCGCAGGTCAGTATCTTTCAAGGATAGAAAATCGTAGAGATCAACTCCGCTGAGCGTGGTCCCTCTGAGATCAACCCCGAAGAGATCGGCCCTCCTGAGATTGGCCCCGCTGAGATCAACCCCCATGAGCGTGGCCCCGCTGAGATCGGCTCCGCTGAGATCGGCTCCACTGAGACTAGTTGCGGTGAGCGTGGCCCAGCTGAGATTGGCCCCGCTGAGCCTGGCACCGCTGAGATTGGCTCCGAAGAGCGTGACACCGCTGAGATTTGCTTCCATGAGCGTGGCCCCGCTGAGATTGACATCACTGAGCGTGGCCCCGCTGAGATTGGCCTTGTAGAGATAGGCCTTACTGAGCTTGGCCTCGTTGAGATTAGCATGGCTGAGCTTGGCATTGCCCAGACCAACCCCGATGAGATTGGCCCCGATGAGATTGGCCCCGAAGAGATCGGCCCCACTGAGCCTGGCTCCGAAGAGATCGGCCTTGTAGAGATAGGCCTCACTGAGCCTGGCTCCACTGAGATTGGCCCCGCTGAGATCGGCTTCGCTGAGATCGGCTTTTCGCAGAGACGCAGTTGGCATCCACGCCTGTTTCAGATCAGCTCCTGCAAGGTAAGCATTATCTAGTTGAATGTATGTCGCATCCAGAGATTGAGGGCCTCCCTTATTCTGACTTCGGGCAAGTGGAAAGGCTTCCTTGAAGACAACAATCAGTGCTTGTCTGAGTGTGGTGAGTGGTAGGGGAGCATTTGGATCTTCTGGTGAGTGAAGTATTCCGTCTGGGTCTTCTGATGGGTGAGATGTTCCCCGAAGACGCAAATGAGCCACAGCAAGATCAAAGGTCTGCGTATAAAACTGTTCGTAGCCTGAACGCAGGAAGGTCCGAAGGAGAATAGCAGCACCAATCCTGGCCCCTTCCTTTTCTTCATCTCCCAATCCCGTCACAGCAGCCTGAAAGCGCTCCTCTGCCCGTTTTTCTCGTTCGGCTAGGCGCTCTGCCAACTCTTTGTCTTGCGCATCTTGCCGGGCAACCCGATCCTTGTCCTGCGTTTCTCGTCGATCCACACGCCAACGCCAAAAACCAATAAAACCACCGATCACAAGAGCAAGGGTCGATAAGAGGGTTGTGCCAGAACTCCAGAACCATGCCTGAAAACTTCGATCATTATCACGCTCCAACTTCTGTTTGTTCAATGCAGCCACAGTTGCATCATTCTGTTCCTGAAGTTGCTTGACCTCCTGCTGAAGCTTCTCTTTATTCAATGTAGTAACAGTCGCATCTTCTGTTGGGGTTGTCTGTACCGTTCCCATTACCGTCGGGGCGAGTCCGGACGGTCCTTCATACGCACCGGCCGCCGATAC
>Ga0207684_10003979_pt1 | contig 14145 bp, 14 predicted proteins | sample KBSK5501metaG_FD_184342 | JGI IMG/M metagenome (GOLD analysis project Ga0207684, IMG submission 184342) | Corn, switchgrass and miscanthus rhizosphere microbial communities from Kellogg Biological Station, Michigan, USA - KBS K5-50-1 metaG... | ecosystem: Host-associated > Plants > Roots >...
CGGCCAGCCGCACGCCCGTCAGAAACGGGATCACGTCCTTCGCAAATCGGCTGCCCTCGAGCAAGCCGAGCAGCACGATCGAGCCGACGAGCGCGCCGCGATTGTTGCCGCTGCCTCCGAGGATGAGCGCGAGCCAGACGAAGAGACTCTCTTGCGGCAGGAACATGTTCGGCTCGATGTACGCCAGGTAGTGCGCGAAGAGAATACCGGCCAGGCCCGCCACGGCAGCGCCGAGCGCGAAGGCCTGAACCTTGAATCGGAACACCGGCTTGCCGGCGACGGCGGCGACGGTTTCGTCTTCGCGGATCGCGCGGAGCACGCGACCGAAGGGGGAGCGGCGGAGACGCTCGAGCAGCGCGTACACGAGCGCGACCGCGGCGAGCACGAGCACGAGATAAAAGACATCGTAGTGTTCGGCGAAGTGTCTGTGCATCGGACGCGGAATCGCCGTCACGCCGTTGGCGCCACGCGTGAGCCACGCTTCGTTGAGGAGACACAGCCGCAGCACTTCACCAAAGCCGAGCGTGACGATGGCCAGGTAATCTTCTCTGAGGCGCAGCGCCACCATCGCCAGCCCGGCGGCGGCGGCGGCGGCCATGCCGATGCCCGCCGGCCACGCGAAGATGAGCGGTGTGCCGCCGACCGCCAGCAACGCGGACGTGTACGCGCCGACGGCGAAGAACGCCACGGCGCCGAGGTTCACGAGCCCGGTGAGCCCCCACTGGACGTTGAGGCCCAGTGTGAGTAGCGCGCGCACCCCGACGAGCGTTGCGATCGCGGTCAGGTACGCGATCATCGGCGCGGGCTCACGCCCGCGCGCCGGCGAGGCCGGTCGGCCGCACGAGCAGCACGGCGAGGATGATGGTGAAGCCGATCGCCGTCTTGTAGGTGGGCGGGATGAGAAGCGTGCCGACTTCCTCCGTGACGCCGACGATCAGAGCCCCGGCCAGCGCGCCCGGCGCCGAGCCGACCCCGCCCAGAATCGCGGCCGCGAAGACCGAGATGATGAGGCCGCCGCCCATCAATGGATCGATGCTGGCGTCGAGTCCCAGGAACACGCCGGCGCCGCCCGCGAGGGCGCCGCCACCGAGCGTGGCGAACGCGATCACGCGCTCGGTCGGCACGCCCTTGACGGCCGCGAGCAGGGGATTGTCGGCGGTCGCGCGCATCGCGATACCGAGCCGGGTGCGAAGCAGGAACGTCTGCGCCAGGGCCATCATCACGATCGCCACGCCGAGGATGAGCAGCTGGTCGCGGCCGACGCGAAGCCCGGCGAGGCTCGCAGCTCGCGTCACGGGCACGTCGTAGCTGCGAAAGTCGTTGCCCCAGACGAAGCGCACGACGTTTTCGAGGACGAACGCGACGCCGATCGAGGCAATGGCCAGCGAGAACGGGCGCCGGCCGCGCATGGGCCGGAACGCGATGCGATCGACCACGAGCGCGACGACGCCGGTCACGGCGAGGGCGCCGAGCCAGGCCAGCGCGATCGAAGCGCGCGCGCCGTGGTTCAGCATCAGCGCGACGTAGGCGCCCACGGTGAGGTAGGTGCTGACGGCGAAATTCGGGAAGCGGAGGAGCCGCCACAGCAGCGAGAACGCGACGGCCGGCAGCGCGAGGATGCCCCCCGTCACGACGCCATTGAAGACGTACTGCGCGATGAGCGGCATCCGCCCCGACGCTCAGGGTGTGATGATCGTCACGAGCTCGGACTTGCCCTTTCGCACCTGCTGCACGCTGAAGGGGGCCGAGAGGATGTCGCCGATCGCGTCGAAGTCGCACGAGCCCGAGGCGCCCTCGTAGTTGATCTTCTTGCCCTCGGCCAGGAAACGGGCGCCCTCGGCGAACGAATACACGACAGCGCCGGGAGGATTGGCGACGGCTCTCAGATGATCCTTGATCACCGTTCCCGACGCGTCGCCTCGGCCGGCGGCGAGCGCCAGCGCGACGAGCGTCATCTGGTCCCAGGCCTGCGGCGCATAGGGGCTCTGGTCCGCGCGCGGCACCGCGGCGGAGAACTCCTTGTAGGCGGGTGAATCGAACAGCGGCGCGCGGTCCATGTTCCAGATCCCTTCGGCGACGTCGGCGCCCACGCCCTCGATGAACTTCGCGTTGATCGCGAAGCTTGGCCCGAGGACCGCGCCCTTGTAGCCGGCCTTGTAGATCTCCTTCACCATGACCACGGAATCGGGCGTGTACCCTTCGAGCATGATGAGGTCGGGATTCGTGGCTAGGACGCGCGTGACCTCGCTGCGGTACGAGGGCTTCTTGTCCTCGTAGACGAGATCGTCGGTGATCGTCGCGCCGGCGGCCTTGACGATGGCCGTGAACGCGTCGCCGAAGGACCGCGCGTACGGCGTCTGGAGCGCCAGGTAGGCGACGCGCTTCCATTCTTTTTTTGTGACGGCGAACTTCGCGTACATGCGTCCTTGAAGATTGGTGTTGGGCTGCGTGCGCGCGACGTAACCCTTGTGATCCCCTTGGGTCACGGCGTCGGCGCCCGACACACCGATGAGGAAGACTTTCGCCTCGACACACAGCGGTTTGACGGCCAACGTCACGGCGGATGCCCACGTGGAGACGATCGCGACGACACGGTTGACGTCGATCAGCTTTCGCGCCGCGCGCACGCCGGCTTCGGCGTTCGTCTGGTCGTCCTCGTTGAAGAGCTGGATCGGCCGGCCCGCGATCCCGCCGGCCTTGTTGATGCGCTCGACGACCGCCACCACCGCCCGCTGCATGTCGGCACCGTACGAGCCGCCGGCGCCCGTGAGCGGGCACAACGTCCCGATCGGGATCGGCTCCTTCGACTGCGCCGACAGCAGAGCCGGCGCGCCGAGCACCAGTCCGGCCGCTCCCGAAGCTTTCAAGAGCTCTCTTCGCGTCATGGTCGTCATGGCTGAATCTCCCTGGTGACGTCAGCCGCCGAGATAGAGACGTCGGATCTCCGGATCATCGCGAAGCGCCCCGCCGGACCCTTCGGCGCGGACGCGGCCCATCGCCAGCACGTACGCGCGGTGACACAGCGCGAGCGACTCCCGCGCATTCTGCTCCACGAGGAGGATGCCGAGCCCGCGCGCGTTGATCTCGCGAACGCGGTCGAAGACGAGACGCTGCAGCGCCGGCGCGAGCCCCGCCGACGGCTCGTCGAGGAGCAGCACCAGCGGATCCACCATCATGGCCATCGCCATCGCGAGCATCTGTCGCTCGCCGCCCGACAGCGTTCCGGCCCGCGCGCGTTGACGGGCGACCAGCGCGGGAAAGAGGTCGAGAGCGGCGCGGGCGCGCTCGTCGAACGCGTCCCGAGCCGTCCAGGCGCCGATCGTCAGGTTCTCCCACACGCTGAGCGCCGGGAAGACGTTCGCCTCCTGTGGCACGTAGCAGAGTCCGCTCGCGACGATGCGCTCGGTGCCGGCGCCCGTGATGTCGACGCCACGCAGCGCGATCCGGCCGGCGCGCGGGCGCACGAGACCCGCGAGCGTCTTCAGCAGCGTCGACTTTCCGGCGCCGTTCGGGCCGATGACGGCGACGAGCTCGCCAGGTCCCACGTGAATCGAGAGCCCGCGGAGGATGTCGGCATCCCCGTAGCCGGCCGACAGCTCGTGCACGTCGAGCAGCGGCGTCATGCGGTGGTCCCGAGATAGGCTTCGAGCACGCGCGCGTCGCGCTGCACCGTCGCGAAGGGGCCCTCCGCGAGCTTGCGTCCCTGCGCCATCACGATCACCGGGTCGCAGAGCTCGGTCACGAGATCCATGTCGTGCTCGATGAGCAGAAAGGTGCGCCCCGCCGTCTGGAGCGCGCGGATCGTCCCGACCAGTGAGCGCATCAGCGTTGGATTCACGCCGGCGCCGGGCTCGTCGAGCAGGATGATACGCGGATCGCTCATTAGCGCGCGTGCGAGCTCGAGCAGCTTCTTCTGGCCGCCCGACAGCGTCTGCGCGGGCGCGGCGGCGAGATGCGCAAGCTCCATGGAGGCGAGGATCGCGTGGGCGCGCTCGCGAGCGCGATGCTCGCTGGCCCTCGCCCGCCTGGGCGCGGTGAACACGCGCGCGAGGCTCTCGCCCGGCTGATCGGGAGCGTAGAGCATCACGTTGTCGAGCACGGTCATCCGTCCGAGCGGCCGCGGAATCTGAAACGTGCGCCCGACACCGCGCCGTGCGATCGCGTGCGGCGGCAACCGGTCGAGGCGCTCGGCGCCGAGCCGGATCTCGCCGGTGTCGGCCTGGGCGAGGCCGCTGATCACGTTGAAGAGCGTCGTCTTGCCCGCGCCATTCGGACCGATGAGCCCCGTGATCGAGCCCTCCTCGACGGAGAGCGTGCAGTCGGCGAGCGCTTGGACGCCGCCGAAGCGCTTGGTGACCTTGCTGACGCTGAGAAGCGTGGCCGTGGGGCGTCCTCCGAATCGCCGCGTATCATACGTCAGCGATGGAGGCTGGATGATAAGATTTGCCCTGCATTCGGGGTGTGGCGCAGCCTGGTAGCGCACCTGCTTTGGGAGCAGGGGGCCGGAGGTTCAAATCCTCTCACCCCGACCACCTTTACGACGATGCTTACGCTGCTGTCGCTGCTGTTGTGCCGTTCTTGTGACGTAGCCGAACAGAAGTAACCGGAGTAACGATCGGAACGTCCGCCGCCGCTGCTGTCAGCACGTCGAGAATGCCGTCAAGCGAGGCAACCGCGGCGCGTAGATGATCTGGCGCGAGGTGGGCATACCGAAGCGTGATCGCAATGTCGGAATGCCCGAGTAGCTCTTTCACCTCCTTCAGCGACCGGCCCTGTTGCACTAGCCATGACGCGTTCGTATGTCGTAGGTCGTGAAAACGGAAGCGTCTGATACCGGCCGCTTTCAGAGCGCCAACCCAAGCCTGACGGAAGCTGTTCCAGTTACGACTTCCGAACACGAGCCCAGTCGCGCCCTGCGCCCACCGCCGAGCCAGCACGGCGTCAGCATTTCGCGACAGCTGCACGTCGCGCGGCTTGCCATTCTTCGTCTTGACCAGCACCACGACACCGCGGGCGCGGTCGACGTTCTCCCATTCCAGTCCCAGCGCCTCACCGCGGCGGACGCCAGTGAACATCGCGAACTCGACCAGATCAGCCAGCGCGGCGTTGCGGCTCTTCCGGCACGCCGCCAGCAGGCGGGTTGCTTCGTCTGGCGTCAGGAACCGAATAACGCCAGGCGGCTCATCCTCGAATTCGATTTCCGGCACTTCATCAAGCAGCTTCCACTTCTTGGCCTGACGTAGCAGACTCCGCAGCAGACCGAGTGGCCGATTCACGGCGGCGGCCGAGAGGTGCCCGGTGCCGCGCTTCACAGCCAGCCGTGCAGCCTTGTACTCGCTGATCTTGGCCGCCGTAATCTCGGTGAGGAGCGTTTCCGCACCGAACGCAACCTTCAGGTGCTCGGCCACGCGGCGGAACTCGTGTGCTGTTGGCTTCCGCGCCTTCAGGGCAAGGAAATCGTCGAAGGCCTTAGCCAACGTCAGCGGCTCTGGCACGGGCTTGACGGTTTCAACCGGCTTCGGATTCCTCTGCTCGTCGCGAAAGCTCTCTAGCTCGGTTTCAGCTTCCGTCTGCGAAGCGTACTGCCGGCGCACACGCTGGCCGTTCACGGTGACGTCGAAGTAATACGCCGAACGCTTCTTGCCCTCCCGGCAGCCAGACTCTCGGCATAGCTTCGCCGAGCGATGCTGCTCGCAGTACACCCACGTCCGTTTCTTGACTTCTCCCCTTGAGACTCTTGTCATCGAACGAGCTCCTTTCTTAGCGGCGAATTCTGTTTCTCCTGCACTTCCGTGACGTGACCCGGCCTTTGAGCCAGGCCTTATAGCATGTGAACACTCGAGGTAGTTGTCAAGCGCACGAATAGCCGCTCTACGTACGCATAGATTCTCTTGACTCAAGCGTAATAGACAGAGCTGCGTGTTAGAGTCGCACCGTGCCTAGCGAAACGGTGCGCGCGTACTTACAACAAATTGGGAGGCGCGGCGGCAACCGCGGTGGCAGCCGCGGCGGTAAAGCACGCGCACAAGCATTAACAGCGAAACAGCGAAGCGAAGCAGCGAGTAACGCTGTCAGCGTGCGATGGAGCCGCGCGACTAAAGATCAGCGACGCAAGGCCGCACAGAAAGCGGCGCGAGCGCGGTGGTCAAAGGCCGCGGAATCGTCGTAGACTGCTCGCCGGGCTGGGCGCCCACGCACGCGGCAGGCCTACTGCCCCTCTCCCGGCGGCCGAGCCGCGACAAGGCGTGGTCCACGGCCAGCCGTCTCGATAGAGGCTGTTGATGATGCGTCGCACGGCTCTCACGGTATTGGGGGTGGTTTTCAGTATTGCCTCTGGGACGAGTTGCGCCTCCAACCCCGAGAAACCGCCAACACGTTGGGTCCCGGTAAGCGGAGATAGCGACGATGTCGCCCTAAAACGCGCGATGTACGAGTGTGAGCGCAACACACGGCGAGCATTCGAGCGCGACACGCGAGGGTTGCCGTTCCTCACGGGGAAGAATGCCAACGAGCGCGCATTCTATGCGGGTTGTATGGAGGCGCACGGCTTCACCCGCGCTGCCGATTAATGTTCGATCGAACGCCACGCTTATCGCGATGGCGCGGACAGCGTTCGGAAGTACCGAACGCCGGGCTTTCTCATGCTGAAGTGTCAACTCCGACTTGACGGCGACGACGTCGAGATAGAGCCAATCTATGGTGTAGCGCTCACTGATGCCGTCGGGGCATGCCCCAAGCAAATACGCTTGCGGACGCTGAAGAGGTACTCGACCGAGCACGGCGCCTCTACGGCATCGTCTGACATAGCTGTCGGGAATCTAGGCGTCCGTCGGCCACCGTCAACGACGCGCGCGTCTCTGCCGTGACAAGCGTATGACATGAGCGAATGAGCGAATACTCGAAGCGCCAAACGTTGATCACGATTTAGCCAGTGCGTGTCAGGCCGTTCGACTGATTGTCATCCGCGCGAACTCCGCTCACCGGAGAAGACTGGTGTGATTTCGGAGAGTTAGACACTAACGCTACTTGGTCTGCTGATTGCGACAAAGGGTGTCCGATGATTGTTGAGTCGCACTACCGCGGCTTGCGGTTAGACGCAGACTCATCGGCCGCACAAGAGGCGAGAACTTGATCGCTCGGCGCGGGCGAGCCGTATTCACGCCGAGTAACCTCAGTGAAGTGAATCTTCGCTTCGAGCGAATCCTGGCTCAGACCGAGGACAAGGTCAAAGTGCCATTCCAAGCAGATGCCGAAATTGCGAAAGAGAATTCCGCCGGGTCGCGTATTGCTCGCGGATGGCGGAGAACTCCATTTAGTCTGGCGGCCCTACTCCTGAGGTTCCGTGCCAAACGACGACGGCGGCGGCTTACTGACGAAGGGAGGCGCTCATGAGGGCTAGCACGATCACGTCCGGGCAGCTCGATCTTCAGGATCCGCCGGACCTCTTCACGCACAGCAAAGAACACAGGGGATGGACCGTTGTCGTCGGCGTGAGACAAGTACGAGAGCGTTACTACCCCGAGATTTTCGTCCGCAGTCCGGGCATGCTAAGCGGGACGTGCATCCCCCACGGCGGCGTCTATGCTAGCAAGGGCGCTGCGCGGGACGCTGGGCTCGGTATCGGCTGTCGATGGATTGATTGCCACGGCATAGGCGGCTGATCCGCGCGACTAGGTCTGCGGGGTTACCGAATGACGAGGACCCGCACGTCATTCTATGACCTGATCCGCCCGCAGCAGCAGCGACGGCGGGATCGTTAGCTTGAGCGCCTTCGCCGTCTTGAGGTTCACGACGAGCTCAAACTTGGTCGGCTGTTCGACGGGAAGTTCGCCAGGTTTCGCGCCCCTGAGAATCTTCCCAACATAGACTCCTGATCGACGGAAGACATCGGGGAGGCTCGCCCCATAGCACATGAGACCTCCGGCCTCCACGGCTTCCCGGAACCAATAGATAGTTGGCAATCGATAGCTGTTGGCCAGAGCTACTAATCGCCGATGCTCCACATAAAACATCGGGCTCGGCAGGATCACGAGAGCGTCCGGTCGCGCGTTCGCGATGCTCAAAAACGCCGAATCAAAGTCGGTGACACCGGTCGCGTCCACGACATGAATATCAATTCGCCCCGCCGCTGCCCGGATTGCGCCCAGCATGTCGCGCATCGTCTGCTCGCTGTAAACTCGGGGATGTTGCAGCACAGCTAAGCGAGCCATCCTCGGAAAGATCTCGCGCAGGACTTCCAATCGTTTCGGACCCAGCTCGGGTGCGAGAAACGTGACTCCAGTGATGTTGCCTCCAGGTCGTCCTAAGCTCGAGACAAGTCCATCGGCGACAGGATCCGCCATCGCAGCTACAACGATCGGGATTGTCGTTGTCGCCTTCTTCGCGGCCAGTCCGGCGGGAGTCCCGCCTGCGCAAATCGATCGACGTTAAGGCGGCTAACTTCCTGCGCCAGACCAGGCAATGCGGCAAATTGGCCGAACCGATATTCGATCTCGACATTCTGGTGCTCCACGTAGCCGGCGTCGCGCAACCCCTGACGGACCGCTTCGGCAAATAGCAACGCTATCGGAGCGCCCGGATCGGCTTGTCCAATCAGTGCCACTCGAGGCATCTTGCTATGCGTCTTCTGCGCATCGGCCGCCAGGGGTGCGATGAGCACACCGAGCGACCCCGCTAGTAATGCGCGGCGATTCACTATTCAATAACCTGATCTGCCCGCAGCAGCAGCGACGGCGGGATCATGAGGCCGAGAGCCTTGGCGGTCTTGAGGTTGATGACCAGTTCGAACTTACTGGGCTGTTCGACGGGAAGGTCGTCTGGCTTTGCGCCTTTGAGGATCTTGTCGACGTAGACGGTGGCACGTCGACACAAATCAGCAAGGCTCGCCCCGAACGTTATGAGGCCTCCAGCCTCCGCGAAATTCTTGTAAATGGCCGGCGACGGCAATCTGTTGCGGATCGCCGCGGTCGCGGAGGCGCGCGTCTCGCTCTCTTGCTCTTTCAGCACGCCCTCTGAATCGGCGAGGCCATGCCCTACCGACTGGCCGCGGAGGCCCTCACCGCACACGCAAACCCGGCAAACAGGGGATGAGGCCTCTCTCGGGTCGATCTCATCTGGGGCAAGAACAGAGTGGCAAGAAAGAATGGATGGGCCGCCAGTTCAATGATGCGAGCCTCACCGTCGTCGCCAAGTCCGCTCACCGTGAGGCCGGCTCGTTCGAGCGCCAAATGATACTTGCGATTGACGCCATAGTTACAGCGAAAGTCCTCGACTGACAGATCGATGCCATAGATCGCAGCAGCCCGTGTGCCCCTAATGATCTTGACCCGCTGTTCCAGGCCGACCAAGGAGCACGCCAGTGTCGTGATGACGAGGCGCTCGCCATCGGGATTCGTTTCGGCGTGGTCGGCGTCCTCGATCCCGAGGACATTGCGCGCGAACTCGACGATCGCGTGCTGGAAGCCGCCTCAGGTCCCGACGAGCGGCACCCCGCGCTCGCGGGCAAATCGGATCGCCGCCAGCGCGCCCTCCATGCTCACGTAGGGACTCGCGGGCGCGATGAGGAGGCCGGCGTACGCCGCCAAGCGTTGTTCCGGTCGCCCCTCGATAACCTCGATGGTCGGAACCCACTCAAAGGGAAGATCGACGTCGACAAGTGTCCGGTTCGTCGCCTGATGGGTCTCGTTCGCAGCGTTGAAGTCTCCCACGACTCCGACGCGGTCGCTCGTTGCGTCCATTCAATCCTCTCCCGACAACCGGGCCCTTCCGTAGCAACCCTCAGTCATGCGACAGATCCGCAGCTTATCACCCCTCCCTGAAATTTCTGCGCTCACGCTGTACGGCGGCGCCGCGACACCTGCAGCGAGCGCGGTCAGCAGAAAGGCTTCGGCGGTCCACTATTCGATCACTTGATCCGCCCCCAGCAGCAGCGACGGCGTGATCGTGAGGCCGAGGGCTTTGGCGGTCTTGAGGTTGATGACGAGTTCGAACTTGGTCGGTTGCTCGACGGGAAGATCGGCGGGTTTGGCGCCGTGTAGGATCTTTACGACGTAGGCCGCCGCTTGTCGTGAAAAATATTCGGTTGGAGCACTGACAACTGCACCGTAGTAAAGAAGCGCGCCCGCCTTGACCCAGAATGTTCCCATACCCATCAGCGGCAATCGTCGGCTTGTTGCCTGTCCCACAATCGTCTGAGTGTGATCAGCCAACTGTAAGTCGGCGATGACGATGAGCGCCTGCACGCGCGCCTTCGTCAGCGTGTCGAACGCCGGTTCGAGATCCGAGGGATGTTTCACGTCTACGTGGTACAGCTTCAAGCCAATCTGTCGAGCCGCTGACTCAAGTTGTTCGCTGGCGATCTTTGAGCCGGGATTGTCGGCGTGTCTTAGCACGCCGACCCTAGACAGATGCGGTACCGCCTCAGACAAGAAGGCGAGGCGCTTCTGGGCGACACCAGCAGCCATATCAGAATAGCCGGTGATATTGCCACCTGGTCTCGCCAGACTTGCCACAAGGCCAGACCCGACCGGGTCCGAGACCGGGGCGAAGACGATGGGGACCGTGCTTGTCGCCCTTTGAGCCGCCAACGCAACCGGGGTTGTCGCCACGACGAGCACATTGACCTTGAGGTTTAGCAGTTCGGCAACGAGAGCGGGAACCCGCTCATAGCCGTCGGCGAAGCGTGGTTCGATCACAACGTTGGTGCCATCGACATAGCCATGTTCCCGAAGTCCGTCGCGGAATGCGTTAATGCTGGCGGTGCCGCCAGCTTGTGAGACAGGCGTCAGGTAACCGATCCGAGGTATCGCTGTTCCACGCTGCGCCCCGGCGGCGAGCGGCGTGGCGAGGACGGCTCCGAAGCCAGTCAGGAATGCGCGGCGGTTCATCATTCCTTGCGGCCCCAGACGAAGAGGTGCAGGCGTCCGGCGATAACCGGCCCTTCGGCCCCGCGCTCATGGAACGCGTCGAGCCAGGCGCGCCGTTCGAATTCGGAGATAGCGCCGACCTTGACGGCCACCTCGGCACAACGGTCCGCCATGCCGCCGTAGAAACTCCGCATCTCAGTCTCGAGCGGAAAGAAGCCGCGCACCCGGACGTCCACGATGCCGGCACGCTGGAAGAGCAACGGCAGCTGCCGAACGAGCCAGCCGTTGACCGCTGTCGCATCGGAGGCCGCAGCGATAATGCGCCGGGTAAGGGCACGATCGGAATGGCTGAACGCTGTCATATCGCTGTCGAAGTCGAAGATGCCGAGACGTCCTCCCGACCGCAGCACTCGCACGAACTCGGGGATGGCGGCTTCCCCCCTTGGCACGTGGGACAGCACCGTCACGCACACCACGGCGTCGAATGTGCCGTCGGGAAACGGCAATTGAAGGGCACTGGCTTCGCGGAACTCAATGCCATGGTCGAAGCCCGCCTCTCGCGCCAGTTCGCGGGCCACGGTCAACAACGCCGGACTCGGGTCGATTCCAATGGCGAGCCCGTGCTTGCCGACACGTCTGGCGATCTCGCGAGTAATTGCGCCGCTGCCGCAGCCGACGTCGAGAACGCGCTCGCCCGCAGCGATGCCGAGTAAGCTCAGATAGGTCTCACGAGCGGCGACTTCGTCCGCCGCCTTAGCACGATGTTCTAGGCGGGCAGCAAGGTCACGCGCCTGCTCGTCGTTCGCGGCCGCGGTATCGCGCCAGAGGCTTTCTGCTCCGCATTCGTGCATGGACTTACTCGATCACATGATCCGCGCGCAGCAGCAGCGACGGCGGGATGGTGAGACCGAGGGCGTTGGCGGTCTTGAGGTTGACCAGGAGCTCGAACTTCGTGGGCTGCTCGACAGGAAGATCGGCGGGCTTCGCGCCCTTGAGGATCTTATCGACGTACGTTGCTGCGCGTCGCCGCAAATCATCGGTGTTTGCACTGTACGTCATGAGGCCACCAGCCTCTACGTATTCGCGCGCCCAGTAGATGCCGGGCAACTTGTGTTTTAGTGCCTGTTGCACGAACAGTGCTCGGTGCAGAAACGTCACGCCGTCGAGCGCGACGATGATGCCCGTTACCCCCGCCTTCTTCACCTGCGCGAGAACAGGATCGAAATCCTTCGGCCCCGATACCTTCGCCGGTGACAGTATGAGACCAAGTGATCGGGCGGCCGGCTGGACCTCTCGCAGGGTATCGGTCGGCGAACTGCCGACGATCGCGAAACGCTGTGCTAATGGGAGGGCGTCACGAAATAATTCGACGTACTTCTGAGCTAGTCCAGGAACGAGACTGGTCAACCCGGTGACGTTGCCACCAGGGTGTGCGAGGCTACCCACGAGTCCGCTTCCGACCGGATCGGGGACGAGCCACATCACGATCGGGATCGAAACGGTCGCCTGCTTCGCTGCGGCCACCTCCGCTGTGGCGGAGGCGACGATCACGTCGACCTTCGCCTTCACGAGGTCGGCCGCGAGGACTGAAAGACGATCCCTGTAACCATCAGCGAATGCTGGCGTGATGACGAGGTTCCGTCCCTCAACGTAGTTCAACTCGCGCATCGCGTCGATGAATGGCTTATATGAGGCCCGCCACGTCGCCGAGTCGACCGCGTTCGAGAGAAGGGCGACCTGATACGCTTTACCCGCGGTTTGGCCCTCGACGCCGAGCGGCGTGGCGAGCACGGCTCCCAGGCCAGTCACGAAAACGCGGCGGTTCACCTTGCGTGCGTCCCCGCTCGGCGGATGGTTGGCCCGAGAAGGTAGCTCAGTACCATCGTCGCGCGTCTGTGGAGGCGCTATTTCTTGGCGTATTCGAACTTCGGCAACGCTTTGATCGCCTCCTTGGTCGCGCCTGGGAGGACGATCTTACCGTCCTGCTGCTTCAACTGATTCGCCGGAATGGCGACGTCATGCCGGCCGACGCCCACGAAGCCTCCCGCACCGATGATGATGAACGACACCGCACTGTCGGGGGCGATGATGAGGTCGTCGATGATCCCCACTTTTTGCTGTTGTTCGTTATACACAGGTTGGCGAAGGATCTGTTTCTTTGCACTCCACCCGTTGGCGACTATCCTCATCTCCTCGACGGCAACGCCGAGCCGAGTCGAGCCAGCGACCTGCGCGGCCACCGAACCGCCGCTCGCAAGCAAGATGGCGCACGACAATGCCGTGACTCTCAGTGGCTTCATGCCGGATCTCCTTCTTGTCGAACGTACGTTGGTGAGTGACGCGGTCAGTTGAGCGAGCCGCGAAGCTATCCGTCGGCACCGTCCATGTCCCGCTGTCAGCGAAAATCGCCGCGTCGATGACCTACTCAATCACATGATCCGCGCGCAGCAGCAGTGATGGCGGGATGGTGAGGCCAAGGGCCTTGGCGGTCTTCAGGTTGATGACGAACTCGAATGTCGTCGGCTGCTCGACGGGTAAGTCGCCGGGCCGAGCACCCTTCAAAATTCTGTCTACGAAACTGGCCGCCCTTCTGAATATCTCCGGGAAACTCGGAGCGTAGCTTATGAGGCCGCCGGCAGCGACAAACTCTCGGGCTCCGTACATCGCGGGTAGCCTGCGCTGAGCCGCGAGAGCTGCAATACGGGTTGGCCACTGAAGATAGACTGGGTCTTCAATGACGAGCAGGCAGTCGACTCGGCCCATGGCCATCAAATCGGCCGCCCGCTCCAATTCGTGGGCTTCTCGTACTTCGAGGAGTACCAGTCGGAGTCCTAGTTGGCTTGCGCCTGTCCGCAGGTGCTTCATATACGTTTGCGCGGAATCGTTCGCCGGATTCAGCAGCACGCCAACGTTGCTGATCCTAGAGGCGACAGTTTTCAGTAGTTCTAGGCGTTTGCTTATTAGGTCATAACTTAGCAAGGACAGCCCCGTTACGTTGCCGCCTGGATGTGCCAGGCTAACGACGAGGCCCGCCTCGATCGGATCTCCAACAGGTGCCATAACAATCGGAACTACGCTGGTGGCCTGCTTTGCTGCTCGGGCTGCTGGGGTCGATGGCGCCACGATCAGATCGACGTTCAGTCCGACGAGTTCATCAGCTAATTGACGCAGCCGCTCAAATCTCCCAGCCGCCCATCGATACTCGACCGTGATCGTCTGGCCTTCCAAGTAGCCATGCTCACGAAGTCCCCGGCGAAATGCTTCGAGCAAAAAGGCGATG
>Ga0207684_10003983_pt1 | contig 14135 bp, 11 predicted proteins | sample KBSK5501metaG_FD_184342 | JGI IMG/M metagenome (GOLD analysis project Ga0207684, IMG submission 184342) | Corn, switchgrass and miscanthus rhizosphere microbial communities from Kellogg Biological Station, Michigan, USA - KBS K5-50-1 metaG... | ecosystem: Host-associated > Plants > Roots >...
CCTCGTACTTGCGCATATATGTTTGTGTGGCAACAGAGGCTACTACTGACCTCTACGTAACTCGCTCAACTGTTGTCATGACTGATTGCTGCCTTCGCGCGTTCGCTGTCAACAGTTCAGTCTCCAATGCACAGATCAGTTGATAAGTCGTGAAGGAGAGAAAAAAAGTGTTGGGAGAAACTGAAAATGGAGAGACTGGTGTTGCTCTGTCTCTGCGCTACTGCGGATTGACTGAGTTGCCAGAGTCGCTCGTGCAGTTGAGCGAGTTACAATGCCTGGATGTGACCGGGAATCACTTGACCGAGTTGCCGCAATGGCTGGGGAACGTACCCTGTCTGAAAAAATTGGTGGTCGATGGGAACCAATTGACGACGCTGCCGGAGTGGCTGGGAAACGTAGGGTGCTTGGAAGAGCTCCATGCAGATGGGAATCGGTTGACCGCTCTTCCGACCAGCATAGGCCACCTTGCGAAGCTTGAAACGTTATGCCTCTATAACAACCAGTTCGTCTCTCTCCCTGAAAGTATCGGCCAATTAACCCGGCTCAAGGATATAAGCGTCGGGAGAAATCGGCTGGTTGCGCTTCCTGAGTCGTTCTGGGGGTTGACACAGCTCCAATCGTTGAATATAGCTGAAAATCGGCTGACAGAACTGCCTGAGCGTATTGGTAAGCTGCTAGGGCTCCAGACACTTGATGTGGGGCATAATGCGTTGACTGACCTGCCGGAGTCGCTGGGCCAGTTGGGGAACCTGACGTTTTTTCTCTATCTCAGCAATAATCGCTTAACGGCGCTGCCGGAGTCACTCTTTGAGAATCTGGGGAGCCTGCGCTATCTCAATGTCACGGATAATCGCTTAACGGCGCTGCCGGAGACTATTGGCAAGCTGACCAGTCTCAAAGAGTTGAGGATCTACCATAATCAGTTGACTAGACTGCCAGAGTCGCTGGGGAAGCTGGTGAACTTGAGAGCATTGCATGCGATGAACAATGCGTTGGAGGCCCTCCCTGAGTCAATTGGGAATGTGCAAGAACTCAGGGAGTTGCATGTGTCTCAGAATCGGCTCATGGTTTTGCCTGAATCACTGGGCAAGCTGGCGCACCTACGTGCATTAGATGTGAGGAATAATCACCTGACAGCTCTCCCTGATTCGCTGAGCAATGTGAGAAGCCTTACCTCTCTTGATGTGCGGGCGAATAGGCTGGTTTCGCTCCCTGAGGGGATTGGGGAGTTGCCACATCTTGAGAAACTGGATGTACGGTGGAACAAACTATCTGCTGACCCCGGGTGGTTTCAACAACTAGAAGAGCGAGGATGTAGTGTGTATGTATAGCCGCCTGCGGCAGCCATACTGACATCCTTGTACATGATCGAAGGCAGTCAGCAGTCGCCTGCCAGGAGCAAGGTTCAACGCCTTAGGCAAAGGTCTGCAAAGCGACTTCACTCCCTCATCTTTCCTCATTTCTTCTTGATTTCTCGCATCTGGTCCTCTTACCAAGTGTTCGCTTGCTAGGTGTTGAATGTACCAGGGAAGAACCTATCATGATGCTGATGGAGTTTTACCCGACACCAAGAGCACTCGTCAACGCTCAAGCAACAGAGCAAGGGAGGGCTGTATTGACAACAGCCGTCTGCACTGGGTATACTTGTGCTGGATATATATAGAATTTTTGTTCTATTTTTGTGATCTGGAAAGGTGCGCATGTTAACACATGATGTAGAAGAGAGTACGCTGTAGTACAATAATATCCTATCTTACCGCTTTTGCTCACATCTCTACTCGTAGTGGGTAATGCACGAATATCTGTTTGATGCTCTTATCAACCCGCTCATGCACTCTCTCTTGCTTCGAACTGGTCTATCCATGCCGTCATGTGGTGTAGTGAGCGACACGAAACAGCGATGCAACCTTTTTTCACCATCTGAGAGAGCAAGTCATGCGGAACAGCGAAGCGTTCTCTGGCGTATCCAACCAGCAGTTCTTCTGAGCGAGAGAACGACTTGCCTCAGCTCAACCCTGTGTCGAAAGCGTCTAATCACGTATTGTTAGGGAAAGGAGCGATGGGTCACTCTGTTCGTCCAACAGCGTCGTATCCCATCATCTTCTCTGTCTATGAAAAACTCTGCGAATGAAACTCAGGCTGGCGCGGGCCATCAAGAAGCGTTGCTCCACCTAACCCTCGAGGGTCTGATTCCGGCCAAACAAGAACTCGTTCTCAATCTTGCCGAGCGCACGGCCACCCTCTTCTCCAATGCTCCTGACGGCAAGGCTGCGATGGTGGAGCAGAAGCGTTTTTCCCCCAACGGCATGCGCGTCCTGGTGCCACTGCTACAAGCCTATCCCAAGTATTGCCTCCACGAGGTCTTGTTCGCGAGCCTGTTCTCGTTGCCGCTCGACGAGGCGTATCAGCAGATGCGAGAGATGCGCTCTCTCACCATTCGCTCGGTACGCAGAGCAGTTGCCAGTCTCCCTACCAGGTTGCGCGCCTTTGGCTGGCAGGTGCGTTCCATCCGCGGTGCAGGCTACCTGATCGAAGCGATCACAGCAGAGTAGGCCTGAGACGCTACCCCAAAGCCCGACAGTTCGCCTCTAGCTCAAGATCAACCGCAAACGCCCGGTCAATGTGTCGCGAATAATCAGCACAACTCCCCAAAAAAACGGTTCCTCAACAGGGATTTTTTGCTGACGATCTGGTACATTTGTTCTATGGACACAGTGAGTATCTGCTTCATGTTTTCCTGCAACTAGTGTAGGAGAGGCCTTTGTCGTGCGTCCCATCTGCTTGCATGGGGGCGAGGAACGTCGATCCTCGCCCCGTGTGTTTCTTTTCTGTCCATGGTATGTCGTCTGAGCGAAGAGAGGTCGTACTGCTACGATGCGTGCTCTTACTGCGTTTCCTTCCTCCTTTCTGAACCTTCAGCTTCTTGAGGAGGTCTTGTATGATCTTCCTCCCCTGGAGGGCGTATTTTTACACTGGCACACGTATGGGGTGACGGCCACCACTGCCGGCATGAACTCACTTCTCGCCCGGCGCAAGCAGTTCCTTGGCCCGACGACGCTGTCAGGAGCCAGCATTCAGCTGCTCTATGCGTGTGCGACCGACAGCCTGCGTCGCCTGCCTGGGCAGGAACTGCACTCACCGTGGGACAGCCGTCCTCTGCATGCCCGTCTGCTCCGGCATGGACCCTCGTTGAGCGCTGCCGAGACTCAGGCGCTGCTTCCGCCAGGGGTGCTGGTACACAAGACCGTCTCGATGACACTGGCCGAGACCTTGCTGCTCTGCACTGGTGTGAGCCCGCAGAGAGTGACCCGCCAGCATCTACGTGCCATAGCAGCGGCTCTGGCATTTCCCAGACGGACCGTCAAACAGTGTACCGTCAACCCTTTGACCTCCAACCCGGTTGAGACATTCGCCATGCAGCCAGGGATGGTCTCTCCGTTCTTGCATCCATCCCATCACACCGGATTGGGTGCGCTCGTCCTCCTACCATGGCCAGCACGGTGGGAAGCGCAAGCGCGGGAGGTGGCGATTTCGCTGTCGCTGTGGGAAAGCCTGTTGCTCCCTTTGCGCTGCCTACGCCAGCTGATACGCAGCTATGCCAGACGAGCGTATCCTGGGGTGAGGATCATCGAACTGGAAAGCGAGGGTTCTGTCTATGCGTATGCAGAGCAGATTACCGGCTAGCCGTGCAGCGCTGATTGTGCCTCTCGCAAGCGACTGCGCTGTGGTGAGGGTGGGTCAGCAACAGTTGCAGGCATGGTGGGAGCACCTCTGGCCCAATCCACTCACCCAGGAGAGACTTCACCTGCATGCGTTTGTATGCAAGGAGCATACCGTCACCCTACGCGCTCTGATCAACCTCGCCTGTGCAGCGCTCAGTATGCTCAGGTATCTACCCAGAAGTTCCCAGCAAGGAGAGGCAACGTTATGCCAGAGGTGACCTCGCTCCAACAGGTAGAACGGTCGCAGTTGCAGGGGCATCACGTGCAGCACAGCGACACGCAGCACCTCTTGATTATCGATGGTGCCGTCGTTCCCTGCACGCCGAGCGAGTACGACTTGCTCATGCCTTTGCTGAAGCATGCTGGAGAGCCCGTCTCGTTTACTCTTCTGCTCGACAAGCAGGGACAAAAGACCCTTACTCGCAGTATCCGGCACGGCCTGACCCAACAGATGAGCCGCCTGCGAGGCAGGCTCTGGCCGTTTGGCCTGGATATTCTCTGTCTCAACAGCTACGGTTACCTGCTGCTCTCCCGGTCAAACGAGCAGGGTGAAGACATCTAAGTGTCAGCATGGCTCTGCATGACACGATCTTGCGCTGAATTTCATCCAGGTCTGCCATGGCGGATGGTCTGCCGGTTCTACCGGTTTCTTTCATCGCTTCATCCCGCTGGCTGTACCATCCCTGTTGCTGCCTGTTTTTATCTCGAAGGAGGATTGTCTCAATGGGTACCGCTCCTGCTCAACTGTCGTCCTCAGCCCTGGAACAGGTCTTGTCTCATCTCAAGGGGGTGCGCACCTCGATGCGTGGCTGGAGAGCATGCTGTCCAGCGCATGCTGATCGCAAACCCAGCTTGAGCATTGGCCTGGGTGAGCACGGTCAGGTCTTACTCAAGTGCTTCGCCGGGTGCTCGCTCGAACGCATTGTGGAAGCCATGGGACTCACCATGACCGATCTCTTTCCCGCTGCAACCCCGACACCTGATGGGCAAGCGACCTCACCAGGCAAAACGCGCCAACCTACACTCTCCCTTGTTGACCTGGCGCTGGAAAAGCAGCTTCCCTGGAAGTTTCTGTTCCAGCTGGGGGTGATGGAGTATCCCTCCGGTGGCCTGCAGATTCCCTATCATCTTCCAGATGGCACGCTAGCATCACGCCACCGCATCAGAACGGCGCTGGTTGCGAAAGAGGGATCGCGCTGGAGCAAGGGCGAAGGCACGATCGTGCCTTATGGTCTGGCACGGCTGGACGAGGCCAGAAAAGCGGGCTACCTGGTGCTGGTGGAAGGGGAGTCGGACTGCTGGATGCTCTGGTACCACCAGTTCCCGGCCTTGGGACTGCCAGGCGCTGAGATGGCCAGGACGTTGGAGGAGTCCATGTTGGCTGGCATTGACAGGCTGTACATCATACAGGAACCGGATGCAGGGGGCACGGCTTTTGTGACCCAGCTCGCGCGCAAGCTGGAAGCGTGGCAGTGGCCGGGAAACGCGTTCGTGCTCCGACTACCCGGAGCCAAAGACCCCAACGAGTTGCACCAGCAAGACAGGCAAGGGTTTCGCGTAGCCTTTCAGCGTGCGCTGGATCAGGCCGAGCCGCTCTCCTCCCGCAGTTCCCACTCAACAACGTCACCACCCCAACAAGGTCAGCCTTCCATCTTCAGCCTCCCGGACCTGCTGTCCTGGGAGTTGCCCCCCGTGCGCTGGACTATCCCAGAAATGCTGCCAGAAGGATTAACCTTGCTGGCGGGCAAACCCAAGCTGGGGAAAAGCTGGCTTGCGCTCTCCGTCGCGCTCTCCATTGCGGCGGGTGGTGTGGCTCTCGGCGCACAGCCTGTCGCGAAAGGTGATGTCCTCTACCTGGCGCTGGAGGATAACGCACGCCGCTTGCAAGCCCGCGCCAGACGACTGCTCGCATCCATGACGGAGACCCCGAGCAATATGGAGTTTGCCCTTGATTGGCCACGTCTGGGTGAGGGAGGGTTGGCCTCCCTGGAGGAGTATCTCAAGGCACATCCCCAGCTGCGGCTGGTGGTCATCGATACCTGGGCCAGGGTTGCGCCACCATCTGGGGAGCGGCGCTATTCTCAGTACGAGGGAGACTATGAGGCGCTCACACCCCTCAAACGGCTAGCCGATACCTATCACGTCTCGATCCTGGCGGTGCATCACCTGCGCAAGACCGGCTCCAGCGATGTGCTGGATGAAATCATCGGGTCGACGGGTGTGACCGGGGCCGTCGATGGGACAATGATCTTGAAACGCGAACGAGGGCAGATGGAGGCCACGCTCTTTGTCACCGGGCGCGATGTCGAGCGCGAGCAGCAACTGGCCCTCAGCTTTGATGTGACAACAGCCCTGTGGACCCTGGTAGGCAATGCTGAAGAGGTCGGGTGCACCAGAGCGCGCCAGGAGATTCTCGACCTGCTCCGCGAGCGGCATCCCGACGGGATGAGTCCGAGGGAGATTGCCGAAGCGTTGGAGAAGAACTATCACACAACGCGCTCGCTGCTCCGGAAGATGGAGGAGACCGGTGAGGTCAGACGGTCTGACGGGCAGTATATTGCAACAGCTACAGATACCTTTCACTGTCAATGGCGGCCATCAGAAAGGATCGATCCAAAGGAACAGCTTGAGCAACAGCAACCGACGTGTAGTGATGCGATTGATTACACTGATTACGTTGATTACGTTGATTACGCTGATGACACCCCCAATGATTCTTTCACAGAGGTATGCGATCTCTCTGAAGCGGCGGCTGCGCATGAGGCACAGGAGTCGATCCGTGTGCGCGAAGAAGTGGCAGAGATCCAACACGAGAGGAACCAGCGAGAACCTACTGTAATCAATCGTAATCAACGTAATCAGTGTAATCACTGTAATCAACGTCATCAGATTTACGAGCCGACAGCATCAGTGGAAGTTCGAGAAGCAAGCTCTGACGGGGCAGACAACACTGCACGGGAAGAGCAGCAAGAGGCCTTTCTTCAAAGGAATCGTTGTCCTCATCACCGACATGCACATCTGGTGCGTTTTGACCCCGCCGGTCAGGCGTGGTGCGACAAGTTAGATTGCTGGAATTGCTACCGGCTCATGAAGATTGGTGAGGCGTTGGACTATCGTTGCCTTACGGATCAAGGAGGAAATGTGGTGATCGGCCAGGGCATGACTGCCTGGTCTGCCTTTGTGATCTCGCAGCGAGCGTTCCTGATCGCCGTCGCAACCGAGCAGGCGATGGCGATGTGTAAAACGCTAGACAGCGAGGTGCCTGACTTGTCAGGCGAGGTGAAGCGCCTGGTGAAGGTACGTCCGGCACCCTCTTGAGAAGAATACACCTGAGTATGTATGACCAGGCCTCATCTCGATCACTTTTCTGAGTGAGTCGCAGCCATCACCGTATCATAAAACAACAACTCGAACTCGTGACTTAGGCGCACAGCGCGCGTGATGCGCTGGCGATCTTCGGGCGTATCGTAGCGAGCCAGCAGGAGAGAATCAATGGGCGTAACCTTCGCCCCTATCTCGTCATGAGACGTAAAGAAGGCGACCTGCTCCGCGCTCATCCCATACTGCTGTATCAGGGCTGGGCCGACGCGCGCGCAAATCTGGACGAAGATGTCCTCGCTGGCGCTGACAGCGGCGATTTTCTCCGGCGCAGAGCCATAGGCCAGCATCCAGTAGAAGAAGTTGGTCAGAGCCATACAGCCAGCCAATGGCTCGGCAGCGTCAAAATCCGCTCGTGATAAGCCCAGCGCTTCGCCGAAGCGCAGCAGCAACGTGTAGCCGCCGATCTTGGGCACGAGCTTCGCAAGCAACAGCTCTTGCATGGCAAGATCAGCCATTCCGACGACGGCCAGCGTGTCGAGACGATAGGCTTCCCGCACCAGCCACCAGTCCTGCAGCGCAAAGATGCGTAAGGTTTCGCGCTGCACCGTTCCATTTTCGATCCCCGTCCAGAGCGGGTGGTGCAGCAGACGCTGGCGTAATGATTCCACCTCCTCGTTCAGGATGCTATCAGCGAAACTCATCGCTTAGTGCTCGTTTCTCGTAAGCGGTGTGCGCGCGATAAAATCCAGGATGTGCTGGGCGATTTCCTCGCCCTTCTCCTCCTGGAGGAAATGGCCAGCTTCGTGTAGAGTGATGTCGGGCTGTTCGTTCGCCGCTGGGATCAGCGCGCGGAAAAAGCGGTCGCCCCCGCTCGTGATGGAATCCCCATCCGAGAACATGACCAGCGCGGGTTTGCGCCAGTGCGCTAAGCGCTCTCGCGCCTGTCGCACGGCGGGGGCAGCCGGATCGCTGGGCTCGACCGGAACCAGCAGAGGGAACACCATCGCCCCGGCTTTGTAGGTGCTATCGGGGAATGGGCTGTTATAAGCTGCGACCACATCTGGCGGCATCTGCTCGCCGTGAACGATGCCCGATACAATGATCCGCCCGATATCCATATCCGGCACAAGCGCAGCGAACATTCGCCACCTCGTGAAGCCCTCGGTCATCGGCTCATCACCGGTCGGCAGCCCCGTATTCATGATCACCAGGCGCGCGAAGCGTTCCGGCATCCCAGCGGCGACCGGCAAGCCGATTAACCCACCCCAATCGTGGACGACCAGCGTCACCTGGCGCAAGTCAAGCGCCTTGATAAAGCCGACCAGCGTGTCATGGTGCATCTGAAACGAATAGGCATCGCGTTCGGTCAACGTATCTGAACGGCCAAAACCGACAAAATCCATGGCGATGACCCGGTGGTCCTGTGCCAGCAGCGGGATCATCTTGCGATAGAGATAGGACCACGACGGCTCGCCATGCAGGCACAGAATACGCTCGCCCTGGCCTTCACCTATGTAGTGAACACGCAAGCCGTTCACCTCGACATAGCGCGGCTGGTACGGAAAACCGGGCAAATGGGCGAAACGCTCATCCGGTGTGCGCGTGATAGGCATAGGGACGCTCCCATTCTTGGCATCGTTTGGGCCACAATTTCGACAATCATCTCGCGTCTATCATAGCATATGCGAAACCATTGGGCGGTGGCAACACTGATACCGTCCTCTCCTCAGTTTGCAACGAGCAAACAGGCAGAGCATGCGAGCGTGACCGAGAGAGATCAGAGCCTTCATGCGGCGATACAGGAGCAGGCAAGCCAGCCCGATTGCTGGGCTGGGGATGCCTTTTTTTCTCATGTGCGGACAGGGTGGAAGTCGAATAGCGCTCAATACCACGGGATGTACAGGAGTTCGCTGCGCAAGAGATCGATCCTTTCCTGAGCGATGCGGTCGGCAATTCGTATCCGCTGCATGCTCACTCACCCAACTTCTTACACCGTTCTTCTGAAGCTTTTCCTGCTGTTCTCGAACAGGTTGGTTGATCCTACACTATCCACGTTTTTAGATGCAGCTCTCATTACTGCTCCTTTCGGTTGCGTGCTGCCACCTGCTCTAAGACCGCCACAATCCGGTCAATCTCCGCTTCTTCTAATTCCGGGTACAGTGGGATATGGATGAGGCGTTGCGTCACCTGTCGTGCTCCCTTCAGACCTGCTATCCTGCATGGCAGCTTCCCTGTCCGGTACGGCGTCTGATCGGGTACCAGCGTGTAGGCCTCGGTAGCCTCAATGCCGACTGCTTGTAAGGCTCTCTCTACCTCCCTGCGGGTCTCCAGGGAGGGCGCCTGCACCGCATAGGTGAAATAGACATGCTGGCGACCAGGAGCCGTGAGAGGCGCTTGCAGCTGTGAGTTCGCTAACGCTGCGGTATAGCGTGCCGCTATCTCTCGACGACGCTCATTCCATCTGTCCAGCTCCGCTAATTCCTGCAGGCATTGCGCTGCACTGAACTCGTCCATTCTCGCTCGCATGCCCCATGTTTCATGCACATAGCGCTGGGTCGCGAATCGGCCCAGGTCCCGCATGCCACGTAGGTGGTATGCGATCTCACGGCGTCGTGCCAGCAGCCGTGGGGAAATTGTGATCAGGCCAGCATCGCCCAGACTGCCCATATTTTTCACCCCGTTGAGTGAGAAGCAGCCGAGATCGCCCATGCTGCCTGCGTAGTAGGTAGACCTCATCGAGGGAAAGTCGCAGGTGTAGGTCGCTCCGTGGGCTTGGGCGGCATCTTCCACCACATAGAGACCAGAGGCGTCTGCCAGATCCAGCAGCGGCGTCATATCCGCCATCTGCCCATAGACATGAACCGGGACCATGGCCGCCGTTTTCTCGGTGATCGCTTCCTCGACTGCTGCGGGATCGATAGTGTAGGTGTGCGGGTCGATATCAACAAACACAGGGACCAGGCCTGCATCGTGAACAGCATAGGCCGTGGAGATAAAGGTCAAGGCCGGTACGAGCACTTCACGCCCAGCTTCGATATGCAGTGCCTCAAAGGCCAGCCGTAAGGCAGTGCTTCCCGAATTCACGGCGATCGCAGCAGCCACCTGCCAGTGCTCCTCGATGAGCCATTCAAAAGCACGGACATAGGAGCCTTGCACATACTTCCCGGTGTTGAGCCCGGCGTCAATCACATCTGCCAGCGTCGCTAACAGCTGTCTTTTTCGACGAGCACAGCGGCGGCCATTGCCCTGTGCAGGTATCCTATGCACTGGTGTGGCAGACAATGAGCTTGGAGGTTGTCGCATCATCGTTTCCTTTCTCCCATGCAAACGTTTCTCCTCTCTTTTCAAGAGTACATCAGGTATGCTCCTCTCGCCTCAGCACTGCGTGGTGCATACGTCTAGCTGTGAGCCATAAGAGTCCTGTGCCATTGGACGCTGACATACTGCGTCCTTTTTACCTGCAGCAGCCACGCGCGAGCTGTGCAGGCGTTGGCGGAAACGGGAGCGTCGCGACGCCATACAAGGTATCGCCACGCAGCGCCGCGATGATGTTTCTGGCCACCTCGGTGGCGACTCGCACCTGTCCTCAACGGTCGATGCTCCTACATGCGGGGTGACAATCACCCGTTCATCTAAGAGGAGCTGACTCAGTATCGTCTTGTCGCCGAGGGGTTGCTGGCTGAAGACATCGAGCGCTACGCCTGCCAGGCGGCCTTCCTTGAGGGTAGCGAGCAATGCCTCCTCGTCAATCAGGCCGCCTCGTGCACAGTTCACCAGGTATGCACCCGGTTTGAGCAGGTGCAGTTGCTGAGCACCAAGTAGGGTGCGTGTCCCGCTCGAGCCCTCGGTGAGCGCAGTATGTAGCGTGACGAAATCGGCCCGTTGCAGCACCTCTGCTTTATCATGGAGTGTCACACCTGCTCGCTTCGCCTGTTGCATAGACGCAGAGGGGTCATAGGCCACTACGTGCATGCCCAATGTGTGCGCCCGTTGCGCCACTTCCTGGCCGACCCGTCCCAGGCCGAGGATGCCGAGCACCTTCTGGTACAGCTCGACCCCCAGGAAGCGACTCGTTTCCCACATGCCTGCTTTGATGCTCCTATTGGCAGCGGGGATGTGTTGCGCCAGTGCCAGCAACAGGGCGATGGTATGTTCGGACGCAACGACCACCTCACCTCTGGGGGCATTGACCACCAGCACCCCTCGCCTGGTCGCTGCCTCCAGATCGATGTTCTCCAGGCTTGACCCGGCACACCCGACCACCTGCAGGTGAGGTGCTGCCGCCAAGAGCTCACTGGTCACCCGCGTTTGGCTGCGCACAATCAAGGCTGTATAGCTGCCGATCAGTGCTCGGAGTTGCTCAGGTGAGAGATCAATGCGTTCGTCGATCTGTGCCTGGGGCAGTTCTTTGCGTAAGAGCGCAATCCCTGCCTGTGCGATGCGTTCGGTAAGCAGGATGTGTTGCACGTTCGCTTCCCACCGTTGTACTGCTACCATGGAGAAATCCCTCCTTCTTCCTGCACTCACCACGCCGGCCGGACATGGCTGTAATCTACCCGAGACCTACGCTGTGTGAACTGCGAACGCTGATGTCCGTCACCAGCCCTCAGTACAGAGACCAGTGCTGAAACGGTCAGCATGAGGAGGAAACATAGGCCGATGATGATCAGCACACGATCGACGCTGCCGTAGAGGTCAATCAGCAAACCGACGAACGGGGTGAGAACAGCGATCAGCACACCTTCAGTTGTCGCAAAGCGTCTCGTAACCCACACTTCTTGCGCACGCTCATGCGCCAGTCGTAGCGTATCCGTCAGTCCCATCCCTTGACCAGGCAAAAGGTGACGGTGCGTCAACATCACCGTACCCAAGCTCGGCCTAAGTCGTGGCAGCAGGAAACCCCAGATCGCCCCAGCAAGCGTGTAACTTGCCAGACTGAGTGCCAGCCACCAGGGAGCCTGCAGCATAGGCAGACCAAGCGTCACCAGACTTCCTCCCAGGATGACCAGCATGGAGAGCGCCAGAGAGAACGCACGAGCCTGCCAGGACGGCGGCAGCAGTTGATCGGGAAGGCCCACCACGTCTCGGGCCACGAGCACGCAACAGGTGCCGATGACAAGTGCGACGATCTGACCACCAAGCAGCCAGCCCAGCTTTGCCAGTTCATGTGTCCCGGCAAGCCCTGCCGCAAAGGGCGTCGGCATGGCTCCCCAGACCGCACCCAGGATCACAGCGCTGCTGCTCGCAAGCAGGGTGAGCGGCAAGTAACTCCTGGAATGCTGCGAACGTCTTGCAAGATACGACCACCACCAGTTCCGGGAAAGGGAATGTTGATCCAGTTGCAGTTGCCACTGGTCAGAGCTCCAGTATCTCCCGACCCAGCTCTCGACCACACTCCCGCTCGTAGGCAGAGGACTACGTCCGGCAGGCTGGTAGTCGAGGGCCAAGAGCGGGATCAAGCAGGCGAGTGCAACGAGACCGGCCCAGGCGGGGAGCACCCATACCATAAAAAGGCCTGCTGTTGTCCCGAGTAACCCTCGCGCCAGAGCAATACGCTCACGAGCGGCTGGCCAGGGTCGTCGTTGGAAGAGCCACGCCGTGCTGATGGCTCCCAGGAGCAGGGCGATGACCATCAGCGCACAGCCGCTCACCCACGCTGTCGGCAAACGCGTCAGGCGCCACGATACCAGCCAGGGTCCAACAAACCAGAGTAGGATACATGCGATGAGACAACCACCCCACAGGCGTGTCGTGGTGCGCATACGCGAACCAACGAGTGAGCCAATTACCCAGGCGCTGGCAATAAAGGCTGGCACGAGTGCTTGCCGACTCACAGACCAGGCCTGTGCGAGCAAGAGCATCTGGAGCATCGAGACTCCCAGGCCCGCGCAAAACCAGCACACAGTGAAGATGCGCCTTCCAATGACTGCATCGATTGTCTGTTCAGTGACGTGTGTACTCATACTGTTTGCTCCTCATTATGTGGTGCATGTGGCGATGCCCCACCTCGATATATCTGCATCGTGCATCTGTTCCTTCCTGTCTCATCGCATGAGGCTGTTACACGGCATTCCGCTGGAGTGTCAGTGCAGAACGAAGCCTTGCGGTATGCGTTTCAGCCATCAATGCTGAGGGCGCTGAATCCCCGTTCAAGACTCGATCGTGCTGGCGGAGCCATGTCTGGATCTCATCGAGCAACGATTCGATCTCATCACGAGGTACAGCAGTATAGCCACGACTGGCATCGATAAACGCAGTGAAGAGACCCAGCGCCCAGTTGAACTGTGTCATCCACTCAGGATGAAACTGCACCCCGACCCACCAGCGAGCGGCAGTCGACTCCTCAAAGGCCTCGATCACTCCATCTGGAGATTTGGCGGCAACCTCCAGGCCCGATGCCAGGGACTCAACCGCCTGGTGATGCATGGAAAGCACCGCATCGAGAAAGGGTCGATCCACTGTACCCTTCCCGCGCACGGCCACCGCCAGCCAGCTGTCTGGTCGCATAAGTTGAATGGGGTGGCTGACCCAGTTCGATGAGGAGACTCGCCCTCTCGCGCGATGGCGGAGCAGTGGTGGCCGCTCCTTCGGCCATTGCGCTCGCAGGTCCTGGTAGAGCGTGCCTCCCAGCGCCACGTTCATGAGTTGCATCCCCCGGCAGATGCCCAGTGTGGGGATGCAGAGCAGCCAGGCCAGCAGCACGACGTAGCGCTCCCACACGTCGCGCCAGGCAACGGGCGTCTCGGTCTGGGGATGAGGCTGCTGGCTGAACAGACAGGAAGACAGATCACCGCCACCGGTCAAGATCAGTCCATCCAGCTCTCGCACCACCGGCCAGATCACCCCAAAGAGCAGCGCAAAGGCGTGGTCATCGCTCAGCAGCTGCAAGGGATCATAGCCCTCGATCAAGGGGAGCGTCGGAATGAGGCAGGGGAAGCCCCCAGCCTCCAGAACGGCATGCACGGTGGGCGCATCCCCACTATAGGCAGGCCAGCCTCCATCTCGCACATAGCTCTGTGCAGCGAGGATGCCGATGCGTGGCCGCTCGCGCAGGCACAGGTCGTCGCGTTGTTGCTGTTCCGCTATCCAGTG
>Ga0207684_10003984_pt1 | contig 14131 bp, 16 predicted proteins | sample KBSK5501metaG_FD_184342 | JGI IMG/M metagenome (GOLD analysis project Ga0207684, IMG submission 184342) | Corn, switchgrass and miscanthus rhizosphere microbial communities from Kellogg Biological Station, Michigan, USA - KBS K5-50-1 metaG... | ecosystem: Host-associated > Plants > Roots >...
CTATCCCGTTGGTCATTTCCAAAATTTTCTGTGTTGCTTCATCTCGCGTTCAGAGAGGATGTCTGTAGCACCACATGTCTGGGCAAGCTTTTGGCGAGCCGGGTTACGGCTCAACGCAATAATGCGCTCTGCACCTAATCGTTTGGCAGCAATGATGGCGCAAAGACCAACGGCACCGTCACCAACGACTGCATCAACATCGCCTTTTTTCACTCCAGCACTCACCGCTGCATGGTGACCGGTACACAGAACATCTGAAAGCGCAAGCAATGAGCGCATCATTTCATCTGCATAACCAGAGCCGGGGACTTTCACAAGCGTGGGATCAGCAAAGGGCGAACGCACAGCCTCCCCTTGACCTCCGTCAATGCCATGGTTTCCAAACGAGCCTCCGTGCAGACAGTTTGACGGCCAGCCCGCACGACAGTTGGCGCACGTGCCATCGCAGTAGGTGAAAGGAGCGATCACAAAGTCACCTTTTTTGATGTCATGGACATCTGACCCTACCTCTTCAACAAAACCGATGAACTCGTGGCCGATGGGACCCAGCGCATGAGGGGACAGACCACGATAATACCACAGGTCGGAACCACAGACGCATCCCAGTACCACGCGAACGACAGCATCAGTCGGCTCTTGAATCTGAGGGTCTGGTCGCTCGCCACGTTCAATGGAACGGGGCCCATGAAAAATTGCTGCTTTCATACTTAATTCGCCTCCTCTTTAGTTAGCTCTTGAGGTAGCTTCAACTCCTAAGCGATAGCATACGTTCGCGCTCTCGTTGCTTCTAGCTGTTTTGTATCGCCTGATGCAACAGCCTTCCAATAGGCAATTTTGATGGCAACATAGCGTTGCCGCAACTCAAGATCATGCGCCTCTTCAGCAAGACGCCGCTTTTGCGTTTCGAGCAGTACCACTTGCTCGTCTGCTGCCTGTGCTCCTTGGCTTCGGTTCTTGAGGTATGTTCGCATATCCTCAATAGACATGCCTGTAGCATTGAGGCAAGCAATCGCTATAGCAAAGTTCACATCATGCTCGTTGTAGACACTGTGCTTACTACTGGAATCGCGAGTAATTGGAGGTATTAAACCGATTGTTTCGTAGTAGCGAAGTGTACTTTCTGCAAGCCCGCTTACCTTGGCAACCTCTCTAATCGTATAAAGCTGGGCTTTGTCTGTATACTTATTCATAGTGCCAGCGTAACAACTTAAAGTACTTGAAGTCAAGTACTTGGTGTGCTCACCGAGCAATGCTTCTTGTATCCAAGAGAAGACGAAATGCAATGAAGTGTTTTTCGGGACAATTGAAACCTACAGTTCAAGGGGGAATCCGATTAGCATGTTGTTGTCGCCAACTCTAACAAATGAGCAGGAATGATTGTTTCATCTCCATCAATGCTAAGATGTCTGTTTGGCAATTACATACTGGCGAAAGTGAACAACAAGGAATCACATATCATTGCTGATGTGTGATTCCTTGTTGTTCATGCATATAGAAATCTTTTAGTTTGACAGCAACCGTGACAGCAACGCCCGCGGACAGTGGTGGACATCGGTACATCAGAGCGGACTAGAACCGCTCTATTTGAGCACGCAGCAGACAACGATAAGACGAAGTAGACGAGAGAAAACGAATTTGTAAACCGCCGGTCGTCGGTTCGAGTCCGACCATCGGCTCCTCCTGAGCCCAGGAAATACCCAGGTTACCTGAGTTCTGGATAAGGCAGGGCTATGTAAAAGTCGCATTTCTTGCCCATTCCTCGCGCCTGCGGGGCTCACAAAGGGTGGAGGCGTTGTGTGGCAGGCGTTCAAAACCCCCGCAACACACAACATCTCCATGCAGGACAGGTGCGGCATGCGCGAGCATCGCCAGCGAGTTGCACGTAGGGATCGACCATCCCCACAGCAACCACGGCCTTGGACGTGACGCGCGTTGGTCTTATTTCATTACTCGGAACGAGAGATGGGTTGCTCCTGGTGTCTCAAGCGTCCGGATGTGTTCCAGGTGGATAGGTGATGCACCGAGGTGATCGAAGAGGCGAACGCCCTCACCCAGGAGCACATGGGCAATGCTCAGATGGAATTCGTCGAGCAGACCAGCCTGCAAGGCTTGTTGGACGGAGCTTGCACCATGCAGGGCCACATTTTTCTCGCCTGCGAGCTCCTGTGCTTGCGCAATCGCACTTTCAATACCATCGGTCACAAAGTGAAAGTGTGTCTTGCCCTTTTTCACGGGTGCTCGGGCTTGCGATTGCAAGACAATCACCGGGCCGGGGATCGGCGTGCCATCAGGCATTACCCACCCCTGCTCACTGTAAATCTGATCGAAGCTTCTGTGCCCCATGATCACCGCGCCGGTCTCGTTCAGCTGCTCGCCTGCGACTTCAAAGAAATGTTCCATTGCGCTTCCCATCCAGGCGAAGACCAGTGATGGGTCATCATTTTTGTCAGCGATAAAGCCATCCAGTGATACCGAAAGGCCAAAAAGGACTTTTCCCATAGTGTTCTCCAATCTTTGTGGATATTCTTCTACACAGAGGTTATTGAGAGATCGTTTCCAGCAGTTCCGCGAGGCGCTCGTGGGAATCATTGACTCCTTCTTCCATCCCACTCTGGAGCGCGCCATCGCGGTCGGCGACCGACTGGAAAACCGATTGCGCAGTGAGCCTGGTTCTTCCTCCGGGCAATGCTTCTAAGGTGAGTGTTTCGAGACACACGTGTCCTGCTTCCGGGAGCCCTTCAAACTCAAAGGTGTCAATAATGCGCTGGGGCGCGAGCACTTCATGGTACACGCCACGAAAGGCGAACTCGTTGCCGCTTTGATCTTTGTGGATATATCGCCATCTGCCGCCGTTCCTCGGCTCAAACGTATCAAGCGTCATGGTGAGCCTTCTTGGTCCAAGCCACTGGACGTAAAGCTCTGGATCGGTGAATGCCTTAAACACAAGCTCGCGCGGCGCGTCGAATTCGCGCGTGATACGCATTTCTTGTTTTCCCGGTTCCGCAGTAATTGTTGTTTTGTTGTTGTTCGCCATTTGTTCTTTATCTCCTTTCTTTCAACTGCTGGAGCCGGGGCCGATAACAAACGCGCATCACTCCAGACGTGTACGTCTTCGCGCTTACCAATTCCAGGTTGACCCTATGTGTGAACACGCCTTTCCCATTGCCTATGGCGACAGGATGGACCATAAGTATGTACTCATCAATTAAACCAAGGCGCGCAAACGTTTGCGCGGTGCGAATGCCACCAGGTATCCCGAGGTCTTTCCCAGGCTGTCGCTTGAACTTTGCGACTGCATCAACCAGATCATGATCACTCTTCACCAGAAGCAGCTCTGAATTCTCCCACTCAAGCTTCTCTTCCCTGTTCGAGATGACGATGCTGTGCATGGTATTCACGACATTCGCAATTGCAAGCTCGCCCATTGAAGTCGAAGGGTTTTTGGCTGCGTTTGCCCAATAAGGTATCATCCCGGAAGCCGTTGGATACCCCATAAAACCAGCATCAGCCCTTTTTAATATGGCTATGATGTCATCGTTTAGCTCCTGATCTGGCGGAAGCTCCATCCAATCCAGCTCGCCGTTCGGCCCGGAAAAGAAGCCGTCAAATGTCATCGTCATGTAGAGAAAAACTTTTCTCATGGTGTTTTCTACATTTTTGCTCATAGTATCACCTGCTTTCTTGTTCACTCTTCTTTACTCTTAGCGAGCTTCTCTTTTTCAGCTTCAAGCACTTTGTCCAACGCCTCAAAACGCTCTTCCCATCTCTGCCTCATTTGCTGAATCCATGCTTCAAATTGAGACAGCGTCTGTGGATTGAGGCTGTACAGGTGCTTCTGCGCGCGTTTTTCCATCACCACTAATTTTGCCTCACGTAAGACCTTGAGATGCTGTGAGATCGCTTGTGGACTGACAGAAAATTGCTCGTAGATATCCGTAGCAGATAACTCGCCGCGGCTGGCAAGTATCTCTAAAATGGCTCTTCGCGTCGGATCGGAAAGCGCAACAAACATATCCATGGACATATTATAAACCATTTACTTAAGTAAGTCAATGTTTAATTAACTCTCGCCAGAGCGCTCAAAGAAATGTCTCGGTTCATTTTACGGAAGGGTTTTCCCAAATGTGAGGATGATCCCGTATGAAAGCGACAGAAATTATTCCGGGCATCCGGGGAACAAGCTCGAAAGCCAATGTTGTACAACCCAAAGCGCGACGGTGGTAACATGGTTGCCAGGAGCGATGATTATATATTACTGTGCTTGAGTCCGACATATTCGTTGTGGTACGCTTCTTGTTAAGAAAGCACAGGGTATAGTATGTGCTTTATGCACCTAAACAAATTGATCAAGGCATCCGTATGGGTGACAGAACTGTCATGCTGAGCCTTGTCCTGAGCGAAGCGAATGGAGCAGCGAAGCATCTCGACGCCCAGCGCGACAGACCCTTCGCTTCGCTCAGGTTGACAGTGGAGGAGCCGATTTCATCATCCGTAGTATTTTTGAAACTGCATCAAGCAATGAATAGCAGGAGGATCACATCATGAGCGAAAGCATCGGATTTGTTGGTCTGGGAAATATGGGACGAGCTATGGCAGAAACCCTGCTCAAGGCTGGTTACGGGTTGCGCGTCTACAATCGTGATCCCAGGAAAGCGCAGACGTTGGTTGCAGAGGGAGCACAGCAGGTGATGCGTCCTAGTGAGGCTGTTGAGCCAGGAGGGATCGTCATCACGATGGTTGCAGACGACGCTGCCTTGGAGAGCGTGACGCTGGGAAAAGATGGTATTCTCGAACACCTGGGGCCAGGGGGTATTCACGTCTCAATGAGCACTGTTTCACCTGCCATCGCCCACAGCATGACAGAGTTGCATGCACAACATGGCGCTTCATACGTTGCCGCGCCAGTTTTTGGCAGGCCCGCAGCTGCGCTCATTCAAAAACTCTGGATTTGTTGCGCTGGAGCATCTCCCGCCAGGGAACGGGTACAGCCGGTGCTAGAGGCAATAGGACAGGGCGTGTTCGACTTCGGCGAGGAACCCATGGCCGCCAACGTGGTGAAACTCTGCGGCAACTTCCTGATCGGGTCAGCGCTAGAAGCAATGGCCGAAGCGCTGACCCTCGCTGAAAAAAACGGCCTGGACAGAAATAGTGTCATCAATATGTTTAGTCAGACCATGTTTTCTTGTCCTATTTACCAGAATTATGGAAAGATGATAGCCGAAAAACACTATACCCCAGTAGGATTTGAGATGAGATTGGCCCTCAAAGATACGAATCTCGTGCTGGATACTGCTGAGCAGGTGGAGATGCCAATGCCTTTTGCTAGCATTGTCCATAATCGCTTGTTAGCGGGTGTTGCGAAAGGCCGGGGTAGTTTGGATTGGACTTCGCTCGCACAAATGGTTGACGAGGATGCCGGGCAGCCATAGAGGTTCTGCCCCCGATCTGTCCTTGGTCACCCACATCCGTCTCCTAAAAGTTTGTCTCCTTCTCGTTTGAAGGGTGATTCATCAGATTCACGTAATTCCAAAATTTACAGACTGAAACCACGACACATGCTTACATATCTGTGTACTTAGCTAAAAAAGGAGCAATACAATGTCAGTAAAGCCATACAAACTCTCTATTCCGCAATCACAGCTGGACGAACTACGTAATCGCATCAAGAATACCCGCTGGCCAAACCAGATGAAAGGCGCCAGTTGGGAACGCGGCGTACCCATTTCTTATCTGAAAGAGCTGGCAGACTACTGGCTCAATACCTACGATTGGCGGAAGCAAGAAGCTGAGCTCAACAAGTACGACCAATTTACAACTGAGATCGATGGCCAGCTCATTCACTTCTTCCATGTCCGGTCCAAAGAGGCCAAAGCCACTCCACTCCTGCTATCGCACGGCTGGCCGAGCTCAAGTGTTGAGTATCTCAAAGTAATCGACCAACTCACAAACCCGCAAACATATGGAGGAGATGCCTTTCATGTAGTAATACCGACCATTCCAGGCTTTGGTTTGTCTTCGCCAGTGGAAGAGACGGGCTGGCAATCGGTACGCACCGCCAAGGCTTACGCCGAACTCATGCAGCGTCTTGGCTACGAACACTATGGTGCGCATGGCACCGATATTGGTGCCGACATTATGGGAGAGTTGGGCAAGATTGACTCTCAACATCTTATTGGTACACATTACGGAAGCGATACTCAGACGATAGTACTGTCGGTTGCCATGTTCATGGGCGGTGGTGATCCGAGTCAAAATCCAAACTTATCAGACAAACAAAAAGAACGGGTGAAGCAAATTCAAGCCGAATGGGATGACGGCATGAGCTATTTGAAAATTCAGTCGACCCGTCCGCTGACCATAGGCTACGGGTTTAATGACTCGCCGATTGCGCAATTGGCGTGGCAAGTCGAAAAGTACAAGGCTTGGACCAACCCTTCCGATGAACTTCCTGAGAAGAAGGTAGATATTGATCAGATGCTTACGAATATTAGCCTCTATTGGCTTACCGGCAGCGGGGCTTCAGCAGCCAATTACGTCTATGAGAATATGCATGCCGAACGGGCTTGGGGCACCCCCAGCCAGGTGCCCACTGGCTGGGCAGTATTTGGCGCAGAGAATATTGCTCGCCCACTTCTCGATCCCGACCATCACCTAAAGCACTGGAGCGAATTTAAAGAAGGGCGGCATTTCCCTGCCATGGAAGTGCCCGAACTCTTGGTTGGAGATATCCAGAAGTTCTTTAGCGAATTGTAATCTCATCTCGTGTAAGCTATACCATATGACTAGGAAACGGGTATGCGCATGGAAATGTTTAATGGGATAGAGGTTCTGCACTTCGATGATGCTCGTACATGGGAAGCTTGGCTTGCTACGCATCATCAGAAGCAAGAAGGCATCTGGGTGAAAATTGCCAAGAAGAGCTCCGGCATACCGTCGGTTAGCCATATGGAATCGCTCGATGTGGCACTTTGCTATGGCTGGATAGATGGTCAAGGCAAGCCCTACGACGAGGCATACTACTTGCAGAAGTTTACGCCTCGTCGGCCAAAAAGCCTGTGGTCGGGGGTGAATGTCAAGAAGGTTGAAACGCTTCTTGAAGCAGGGCGAATGCGACAGCCAGGTCTGAAAGAGATTGAGGCCGCGAAGGCTGATGGTCGATGGAATTTGGCCTATGAATCGCAACAGAACGCCACAGTTCCTCCGGATTTCACAGCCGCGCTCGACCAAACCCAGCGTGCCAAAAGCTTCTTCGAATCGCTGAACAAGACGGATAGATATGCATTCATCTGGCGTATTACTACCGCAAAGAACCCGAAAATGCGCCGATCTCGTCTTCAGAAATGTGTTGCAATGCTCGAAGAGGGTAAAAAATTCCACTAGTAATATGAAATGGTTGTAAATAACAGAATTACATGGGCCACGCCTTACAGCAAGGATGGCCGCTCACAAACAAAGAAACAACGTTTCCGAGTGAACTTATTCAATGGGAGGCAGGATGCAACTATTTCACCTGTTCTGTTCAAGAGATTCAAGGCGGCGACTTTGTCGCCATCCGCCGGGTGAGGTGCTATGGATAATGGGTGCAAGATATGCCCTCTGAACTTCCAACACGTCGCGCTTTATGGAGCGATGTATCCTCATTCCCACTAACCACGAGCTGAGAAAGATGTAGAGACTGAAAGGATGAACGAAAATGCCAGATAGACAATGGACACATGAGGAATTAAAGAGACTTTTAGAGCTAGGTCCCATTGCGGACCTGGAAAAGTTGATTGCTAACCCGGGCCGCAAGTACCGGGAACAATATGCCCATACGTATGCAATCGACGCACTCAGGAATATTGCAGAGTCTGATGTGTTGCCTGAAGATATCCGGCTCCTGGTGCAGCGTGTTCTTAATCTGCATGAGAAAGCCAGTGATCCGTTTTTAGGGATGGATCTACCAACCAAGGAAAGCAAGGAGTAACTCATATGGAAAACACACACATCTATCTTGACACCTCTACCGGAAGTGAGGCAACCATTAGTGAGCAAGGGACGCTCACAATACGTGCTCATGAAGCTGAGTCAGGCACTATGTTAGGACAAGTCACCCTTGACGCCCAGGAGGCTTGGATATTGTTGCAGTGGCTCTATGGCCATTCGGATATGATCTACCAACTCTCTCACCCGGACCAGGACATCACTACAAAGCTGAGAGCAGTTGACCAGCAGAGCCAGCAACCTCGCGGGTTTGACGCAGAGGATCTCTCAGAGCGGGCACATGAGGATTGGTCAAATGATGAGTAACAAGAGGAGTAGAGAACATGGATACCTGCCCTGCTATAGAATGGCGCTGGATGTTTTACGGCATCATGCCAGAAACAGGAAGTGATCCCCCGCTCCGGCGCCATTGTGTATAATAGAGAAGGCCCTTAACTACGTACGAGGGCAAAGAAAAGGAAAAAAGGAGCGCACAACACAAGGAGGTTCTATGGCGGACAATGAACTAGAAATGATTGCAGTCATCGGCAAGATCGCAGCTGCGCTCTCACAAAGTGCAGGCCACACAGTCGAGGTATACAAAGCTGAGGAGAGCATGCCGAACTTTCGTGTCTTTGTGACAACCACAGATGAGGGTGATCATGCAGTAGTGATGGTGCGTGGCTCGAAGGTCACGGTGATTCCACTCTTCAGGGAGGTACCGGAGAAGCTCGTGTGGCATATTGAGATTTTACGCAAAGAGATCCCTGACATTGAGGTGGAGCTGATCACGAGAGAAGCGGCTGAAAGCGACTTGTAGTGGGTTCATTCGTTTCAAACGACCCAAAAGGTGACAGTAGCTGTAACAGTACCGCTTTCACTGCCCATATGCCCTGTCAGTGCGATTCTGGTTACCGTAAGCGAGAGGGTCACTCCTCTCGCTTACGGGCCAGGATGCAGCTATTCCCTCGGCCGGTCTGCGGCCGAGAGCCGCTCACGCATCTGGTCATAGGTGAGAGCATCGATCTCACCGCGTGCGTACCGCTGGTTGAGGATGTCTAATGCGGAAAGCTCAGTCGGCTGCGTATCACTATGGTAAGCATATTGAAATGCAGGCATTCCTCTCTTTCTGAAGCCGAGCCAAGGGAGCAAGCACAACCCGATGAAGAGCACCGGGATCGCGATCCAGAAGAACTTGCCGAAGAGCAATAGAACGAGTAATACAGGCAGGAGGAACCAGAGGCCGTAGCCGTATCTTAATCCTAAAAACATGGGAATCATCTCTTTCTGAGAATGTCTCTTTTTTTCTTGTGTATACTACTAGTGGTACACCTTGTGTCTGAGCGATAGATCATATCGCTTCACGCTTTGAGACATGCGATATATCGTTCTATCTCATATACGATCTATCGCGTCGCCGGTTGTAAAAAGATTACCTCACCGACGTATGAACATGACGGTCAACCATTCCTCCTGGTCCTCTTGGAAATCCAGGACTGCTGCACGGTCGCCGCGATACCGGCTACGTCCGCGCTCACCGTACGCGTCATCTGGATCCAGATCTCGGTGAATCCAAGGCAGTATCAAACATCTCTGGAGCGTGATTTCTTTGAAAGAGATGTCCAAATGTGTGCGTGTTTACGATGAACCCAAAAAGCATAAGAAGTAGAAGGACAAACTAGGGAAGAAGATATATTCCTTGCATTTCACGATTTCCTTTCTTGAGTTTGTAAACTCAAGAAGACTTCACATACCAAGACCAGAAAGAACTCAGCAGCAGTTTACTACTGAGTTCCTCGCCTCTGAGAGGCAAAGGGCTAGAGAGGTCTTACGAACTCGCTTGCCCTGGCATAGGTACCACACCAAGCTGTTGTAACATGCCCAACATGTCATAGGTGGACCACGCTTCCACAATCTTGCCGTTAGCGATGCGCTGAATAGATATCCCAGTCACCGTCACCTGCTTGCCGGTCGGTGCAATCCCCATCAGGTCACCTTTGTGTGTCCCACGCCCTGTCCAGCGACTCACGACTGTGTCGCCTTGGGCAATATAATCCTCAACCGTGAGCTGGTTCCCAGGGAAAGCAGTGCGATAGCTAGCGTAGTACTGTTTAAATCCCTCTGGACCACGTATCGGTTCGGGAAAGCCAGGATCGTGTAAAACGTGGTTGGAGGCAAGTAGCTCATCAAAGACGGCCAGATTGCCTTGGTTCCAACCCTCCTCATAGAAACGACGAGCGAGAGCCTTGTTGGCTTCTGTTAACTTGTTTACTTCTGTTAACTTGTTTACTTCTGTTACCATAGAAAATGTTCCTTTGTGTGTTGTAAGTCAGAGTTTTTCGTGCGGTCTCTGGAATTCCAGATCACCGTGGTTCTAGCTCTGACTCCTCGTCAAATCGACAGAGGGGATGTTGAGTGGCATTACTGGAGAATACAGAAGCAGGGAAGTGCCGAAGCTGTTCCTGTTGGAAATAAGAGCGTTGTGATTGCTCTTTCTTCTATTTGCATTATAACACAATTATGTAATATTTGTCAAGTATATAAAAAATTGTATTTTTATTATAAATGAAAACACAATGAACTGGGCTTTCCGGGATGTTCCTCCGGAAGTGACCATCGAGAGCTTGTTCAGCAATTTGGCTCTCTTTTTGTGACTCCAATGTGAGATTCTTTCCCTTTTTGAGAGCAGGATGTGAGATCCAAAGTGTATGCTTCTCCTAGACCTCCTCTTTGGTCGCGCGTGTTGAGACGGAAGCAGGCGAGGTGAGTAGTACAGTATGGTGCTACTGGCTCTACGCCTTTGACTTCATCGATGGCTTCTCAAGGCAACCCCGGGAAACTTGGGAAGAGTGAGGGGCGGGAGACCAGTGAAGGAGAGTGAGTGTAACACCTGACGCCACCTGTTGCTGAGTGAAGTGCCAGGGTGAGAAAAGAAGAGGGCGCTCTCTGCGCCCTCCTTCCGAAGAAAGGAGTACATGCCACTTGATGACGATGGCACACCGGCCAGGCTGTGACGATGAGCAAGGACAATGATACACGGAATTGGCAGGTAAATGGATAACTGCGGTTATCCCCCTACTGCAGATAGTCTCGAAACAAAGCGTCCTTGACTTCAAGAAGCGTCACAGCCTCTTTTCTTTTTGGCTGCACCAGTGCGGAAAGCTCACTGTAAAAAGGCCGATTGACTGACAAACTTAACATCGAAGATGCACTGTTCACTGACGTTTTGTTGAGATGGCCTGATATGAGGCGATGGCGGTGCCGAGTCCAGCGTGGGATCAAGCCAAAAATGAACAAATGCCTGCCATCCACGTTGATACCCTTGCCGCCGCCATCGCCAGCCGATCTTCAGATAGCTCATACCACGGTCCCATTGGGTAACCACGAAAGCTCCCTTCCCTGTCCCAGCCTGAACGACGTCCAATCCGGTACCGGCAACGGCTTGAGTGCGGGGAGGTTCCAGTGAATTAGGCGAAAGCTGCAACACCGCTACACTGCAACATATAGAAGCAACATTGTATACTACATTACTAGCATATACTTTTCCGGGCGTTCGAATGAGTAATAAAGAACAGGAGTGGAACCCATGGGAACAAATACGAAGGTACGCATACCGAGTGGGAAATTCAGCGGCATGAATGCGGTTGCCGACGAGACCGGGATTATTGCGGCCGCGGCAATGGATCAGCGCGGTTCACTCAAGAAGGCTATTGCAAAAGCCAGAGGGAGTGATGCCACCAGCAAAGATCTGAGCGATTTTAAGATCCAGGTGACGGAGGTGCTTACAAGGTATGCCAGCGCTATTTTGCTCGACCCTGAGTATGGGCTGGAAGCCCTGAAGCATCGTGCTCCGAACGCAGGCGTATTTCTCGCCTATGAAAAAACTGGCTACGATACAAACGCTGAGGGACGCCTGCCCGATCTGCTCGATGAGTGGTCAGTGAGGCGTCTCGTTGCGGCCGGGGCCGACGTCATCAAGGTGTTGATGTACTACAATAGCCAGGACACAGCACACGTCAACATGACCAAATATGCCTTTATCGAGCGTATTGGTGCCGAGTGCCGTGCTTACGATGTGCCTTTCTTCCTGGAGGTGCTGGCCTATGACGACAAGGTTGGTGAGGAGAAGAGCTTCGAGTTTGCTCGTGTCAAGCCAACCAGGGTCAAAGAGTACATGCAGGAGTTCTCTAAACCAGGGTATGGAGTCGATGTATTAAAGGTAGAGATTCCTGTGAACATGGCCTACGTGGCAGGAACAAAAGCCAATAAGGATGGTAAAGTTGCATATGGTCGTGAAGAGGCTAAGCAGTTCTTCCGCGATGCGGCTGCGGCCTCGCAGGTGCCGTTCATCTACCTCAGCGCTGGTGTAAGCAATGAGGTCTTCCTTGAGTCGCTGGAACTGGCCGCCGAGGCCGATATACCATTCGCCGGCGTTTTGTGTGGCCGTGCTACCTGGCAGGATGGTATCCCTGTCTATGCGAAGGGGGGTTCACCCGCTTTGCGTAGCTGGCTGGAGGATAAGGGTGTGCAAAATATTCAGGCGCTCAATGTGGTACTGAAGAAAGGTGCCAAACCCTGGTGGGACTTCTATGGCGGAAAGCATGCTATCGAGGTTATCGAGACACAGAAGTAACATCAGGAGAATTGCTATACCCTGAGAAATTGTGGCTCTGAGCCGTGACAACGCACAGCACATGACAGGCGAGGGGAGCGAAGAACATGCGACACTACCGGATAGCCGTGCTACCGGGTGACAGTATGCGCCCGGAGGTTATCACGGAGAGCATCCAAACCATCACTACGCTTGATCATGTGCATGGCGGCTTTCACTTGGATATGCAGCGGTTTACCTGGGGTACAGAGAGTTACCTGTGTGCAGGAGCGATGATGCCATCGGATGGACTCACTGTCCTTGCGTGAGGGGGACTTCAACAGCATCAACCCTGGTCTCGTTGGAGATCCACGGATGCCCGAACTTATCACGCTATTGGACCTGGTGTTTCCCAATCCGCCAGGAGTTTCCCCAATACATCAACCTTCGGCTTCTGCGTCTACTGCCCTGCAATACGCCCCTGGTGGATAATTGCCATCATCTCTGGTACTGTTGTGACCTTGACACGCGGACGCCCCTGCCTGGCACCGCAGGCAACTTCGTACTGATCCAGAATCTTCCAATCCTGATACGTCACATAGTCGATGTCTCGCTCACGCAGAAACGCCTCGATCTGCGACAGGCCACGATGATCACCGCTGATTCCTTGTAGCATAGGCAGATCGGCCAGCATTGATTCGACAGTGGCTGCCGAGTCAGGCTTGTTATTCCCGATCAGACCGGTGGGGCCGCGCTTGGCCCAACCGACGACATATTCACCTGGTACTACTTCACCAGTATTCGGATGCACGACTTGCCCTGCGATATTGTTTATGGTAGAGGTCGCATGGTCGAATGGCACGCCTTCAATTGGCACACTGCGATAGCCAATAGAGCGCATTACCAGGCCAGCCTCAATGATCTCAAACGTGCCGGTTCCTTTCGATCGTAGACCGCCATTGGAGTCCACGACAAGCTCATTGTGTTCGATCCTCACCGCTGTAATCCGCCCATTCACACCAACAATTTCCACAGGCGAGGCCAGGAAGCGCAAGGTAATGCGGCGAGGAGCGGAACGCTCCGTGCGAGTTGCATACGCATGCAGGCACTCCAGGTTGGCCTTCGCTGTGCGATCTTCTTCTATATCAACCAGGCTTGCCGGATCAAGTTCGATGTTTTGAGGATTGATGATCACATCCACCCCTTCAAGCTTCCCCAGTTCCTTGATCTCAGGGGTCGTAAATGATGCTTGCGCTGCGCCACGTCGCCCCAGTACCACCACCTCGCGGATCTTGCTCTCGCGCAGCTTCTCCAGCGCATGATCGGCTATATCAGTTTTCTGCAACGTATCCGGGGACATGACGAGGATGCGTGTCACATCCATTGCTACGTTGCCGTTTCCGACCACGACAGCCCGCTCGCATGAGAGATCGATGGGTAGATCACGATAATCAGGATGACCATTATACCAGCCAACAAACGAGATAGCTGGAAAGTTATTGGGCAGCTCTTCACCGGGGATGCCCATACGTCGATCAGCCTGGGCACCAACCGCATAGATGATCTGATCATAGAACT
>Ga0207684_10003985_pt1 | contig 14129 bp, 13 predicted proteins | sample KBSK5501metaG_FD_184342 | JGI IMG/M metagenome (GOLD analysis project Ga0207684, IMG submission 184342) | Corn, switchgrass and miscanthus rhizosphere microbial communities from Kellogg Biological Station, Michigan, USA - KBS K5-50-1 metaG... | ecosystem: Host-associated > Plants > Roots >...
GTGCCGCCTGGACTGACGCGCCGAAGGGGCGCGGCGCTGCCTGGACTGACGCGCCGAAGGGGCGCGGCGCTGCCTGGACTGAGGAGCGAGGAGCGAGGAACGAGCGACGAGCGACGAGGGAAGGCGGCGCGCTAAGCGCCCCGGAGGCGCAAAGTAAACAGGGCGCAGGTGACCGATGCTGGTAGACGTCATCCTGATCATCGCGTTGGCCGTGCTCGTCGGCGTGTACGTGTCCTGGCGCGCCGGCCGGCTCGACCGGCTGCACGCACGGGTGGAGACCGCCCGGGCCGCGCTCGATGCGGCGCTGCTGCGCCGCAGTTCCGTGGCCCTGGAGCTCGCCGCGTGCGGGGTGCTCGACCCGGCGACCAGCCTGCTGCTGGCCGAGGCCGCGCATGACGCTCGGGCGGCCGGTGAGCCGACCGAACTGGCCGAGAGCGACCTCACCCGGGCCCTGCGGGCCGTGTTTGGCCAGCCCGACTTCCGCAAGATGCTGAACGGGCAGGGCAGCGCGGACGAACTACTCGCGGAACTTGAGGCGGCGGCACACCAGGTCTTCCTGGCGCGCAAGTTCTACAACGACGCGGTGGCCGCGACCCGCGCCGCGCGCCGGAGCTGGCTGGTTCGCATGCTGGGCCTGGCCGGAGGGGCCGCGATGCCGGAGTTCTTCGAGATCGATGACTCGCTGGTCGCCGCGGGGGGAGAGGGCTGGGGTACCGATATGCCCCATTTGACCGGCTGACGGAGCGCCTACCATAGAGGAAGCGCATCTTTGCCCGCCACCATCAGCCCAGCCATCGTGATCAAGTGAGGTCCCCCCGTGTCAGTCAGCAGTGCCGCAGCCAGCGCCGGGAACACCGGTACCGAGACCGGAGCCACCGCGATGGTGGGCGGGCAGACCGGGACCGCGCGCGTGAAGCGGGGCATGGCCGACATGCTCAAGGGCGGCGTGATCATGGATGTGGTGACGCCGGACCAGGCGAAGATCGCCGAGGATGCCGGCGCCGTGGCGGTCATGGCGCTGGAGCGCGTGCCCGCCGACATCCGCGCCGAGGGCGGGGTGGCCCGGATGAGTGACCCGGACATGATCGAGGAGATCATCGGCGCGGTGTCCATCCCGGTCATGGCCAAGTGCCGGATCGGCCACTTCGCCGAGGCCCAGGTGCTGCAGGCGATCGGGACCGACTACATCGACGAGTCCGAGGTGCTCACGCCCGCTGACGAGGCGCACCACGTCGACAAGTGGGCCTTCACCGTCCCGTTCGTGTGCGGCGCCACCAACCTCGGCGAGGCGCTGCGGCGGATCGCCGAGGGTGCCGCCATGATCAGGTCAAAGGGCGAGGCGGGCACCGGGAACGTGGTCGAGGCGACCAGGCACATGCGCCAGATCTCCACCGACATCCGGCGCCTGGGCACGCTGCGTGACGAGGAACTTTACGGCGCCGCCAAGGACCTCCAGGCCCCATACGACCTGGTGTCCGAGGTCGCCCGGGCGGGCAAGCTGCCGGTGGTGCTGTTCACCGCGGGCGGCATCGCCACCCCGGCAGACGCCTCGATGATGATGCAACTGGGCGCCGAAGGACTTTTCGTCGGGTCCGGGATCTTCAAGTCGGGCGACCCGGCACGGCGCGCCGCGGCGATCGTCAAGGCAGCCACGTTCTATGACGACCCGGACGTTGTCGCCAAGGTCTCGCGCGGGCTCGGTGAGGCCATGGTGGGCATCAACCTGGACACCCTGCAGCCGGGCGAGCGTTACGCCGGCCGCGGCTGGTGATCTTCCCGGTATCCCGGGCCGGCTCGTGCCTGCGGCGGGATGCCACCTGCTTCACCCACCGTGGGGAGCGCGGAGATGTTCGAGAGGTTCACCGACCAGGCGCGCCGGGTAGTGGTCCTGGCCCAAGAAGAGTCCAGGATTCTCAACCACAATTACATCGGCACCGAGCATCTGCTGCTGGGCATGCTTCATGAAGGCGAAGGCGGGGCGGCCACGGCCCTGGAGGCCATGGGGATCGGCCTGGAGGCCGTGCGGCAGCAGGTCGAGGAGATCGTCGGCCGGGGAAAGGAGAACCCGTCCGGGCATATCCCGTTCACGCCGCGTGCGAAGAAGGTGCTCGAGTTCTCCCTGCGTGAGTCACTCCAGCTCGGTCACGACTACATCGGCTCCGAGCACATCCTGCTCGGTCTGGTCCGGGAGGGCGACGGCCTGGCGGCGCAGATACTCGTCCGGCTGGGCGCGGATCTGGCCGGGGTTCGCGAGCAGGTCCTGCGGCAACTCGCTGACCAGCCCGCCGAGCAGCGGGCCGAACGATCGCCCGGGCGGACCGGAGGCTCGTCGGGGGTACTCGAAGGGATCGTGAGCCGGCTGGACGCGATCGCCGAGCGGCTGACCGCGATCGAGCGGCACCTGGGCATCGGCGAGCCGCCAGCCGAGCCCCGGGCCGAGCCCCGGGCCGAGCCGCCGACGGAGCCACCGGCGGCCTGATGGCCGGCGTGCAGGACGCCCGGCGGACATCGCTACCCTCGAAGAGAAACCCGTGCCACCAGGAGGATCGCCATGCCCGTCGCCCCGGACGCCCCTGTCGTCGGGGTGCTGGCGCTGCAGGGGGATGTGTCCGAGCACATGTCCGCGTTGGCCGCAGTGGGTGCCCGGCCGGTCCCCGTGCGCAGGCCGGAGGAACTTGACGCGGTCGATGGCCTGATCATTCCCGGCGGGGAGTCCACCACGATGTGGAAACTGGCGGTCATCTTTGACCTGATGGATCCGCTGCGCAAGCGGATCAGCGCCGGGATGCCCGTGTTCGGCTCCTGCGCGGGCATGATCATGCTGGCCGACCGGCTGGTCGACGGCATGAGCGGGCAGGAGACGTTCGGCGGGATCGACATGACGGTGCGGCGGAACGCCTTCGGCCGCCAGGTGGACTCGTTCGAGAGCGATATCACGCTTGCTGGCGTGCCCGGCTCCGCGTTCCGTGCGGTGTTCATCAGGGCGCCGTGGGTGGAGGAGACCGGCGGGCAGGTGGAGATCCTCGGCACGGAGCCGGCCACGGGTAGGATCGTCGCGGTCCGCCAGGGTCCCGCTATGGCCACGGCATTCCATCCCGAGCTGACCGGCGACCGGCGGGTCCACAAGCTTTTCGTTGACATGGTGAAGGAACGTTCATGAGCGGCCACTCGAAGTGGGCTACGACCAAGCACAAGAAGGCGGTCGTCGATGCCAGGCGCGGCAAGCTGTTCGCCAAGCTGATCAAGAATGTGGAGGTCGCGGCCCGGACCGGCGGCGCCGACCTGGGTGGGAATCCCACGCTCTACGACGCGGTGCAGAAGGCGAGGAAGAACTCCGTCCCCAGCGACAACATCGACCGGGCGATCCGCCGCGGTGCCGGGCTCGAGGCCGGCGGGGCCGCCTACGAGACGGTCACCTACGAGGGGTACGCGCCCGGGGGAGTCGCGGTACTCGTGGAGTGCCTCACCGACAACAGGAACCGGGCCGCCGCCGACGTGCGGGCCGCCCTGACCCGCAACGGCGGCTCCATGGCGGACCCCGGATCGGTGTCCTACATGTTCCACCGCAAGGGTGTTGTGATCGTGCCCAAGGCGGCCGGGGTGACGGAGGACGACGTACTCGGCGCCGTGCTGGACGCGGGCGCCGAGGAGGACAACGACCTCGGCGAGTCGTTCGAGGTGATCAGCGAGCCGGGCGACCTGGTGGCGGTGCGCACCGCGCTGCAGCAGGCGGGGATCGAGTACGAGTCCGCGGAGGCCGCGTTCCTGCCCACGGTCGAGGTCGAGCTGGGCGAGGATCAGGCCAGACGGGTGTTCCGGCTGATCGAGGCGCTCGAGGATTCCGACGACGTCCAGGACGTGTACGCGAACTACTCCGTGTCCGATGACGTCATGGAGAAGCTCGGCTGACCGGGCCGGCCACATGACAATCCGCGAACTGGGCCCACACGACGACCTCGGCATGCTGCTCGACCTGAGCCGCCGTGCCTTCGGGCCGATCTCGCTGGCCGAGCGGGAACGGTGGCAGGCGGACGCCGAGCCCGCCATCCGCGACCACAGATGGCTGGGCGCCTTCGACGGCTCCCGCCTGGTCGCTGCCGCCCGCTACCACGACATGGTCCAGTGGTGGCAGGGACGCTCCGTGCCGATGGCGGGGGTGGCCAGCGTCATGGTGGCGCCGGAGGATCGGGGCCGGGGCACAGGCCGGGCGCTGATGACGGCCCTGCTCGGCCTCATCGCCACGCGGGGATACCCGGTGTCCGTGCTCTATCCGGCGACGATGGCCATCTACCGGTCGCTGGGCTGGGAGATCGCCGGTGGCCAGGACACGGTGGTGATCCCGGCGCGATCGCTGCGCTCGCTGGTCGCACCGGATCCCTGGCTCGCCGACCCGGGACCTGCTGTCGCGGAGCGTGGAGCCGGCCAGCGTGGTGCCGGCGACGCGGGGCTGCGCCGGTGCGGGCCGGAGGACTCCGGCCAGGTGCTCGCCGTAATCGGCGGAGTGCATGAGGCGCTGCGCGACAGCGGCCCGAACACGCGCGACGAGGCGACCGTTCGGCGGTGGCTCGGCGACGAGCACCGGTATGCATACCTGGCCCCCGACGGGTTTCTCGCCTACCGCTGGCACAACGGGAACGACGAGATTCTGGTGGAGCGCGCGCTGGCCTCGTCGGCGGCGACCACCCGGGCTTTGTGGGCGATCATCGCCTCGCACTCGTCGATAGCCGGCACGGTCCGCGGCCGCGTCGGCCCGGCCGACCCGCTGCGCTGGCTGATCAGCGAGCCTGAGCTGGCCCTGGCCCGCGCCCACGAGTGGATGCTGCGGGTAGTCGACGCCGCCGCGGCGGTAGCCGGGCGCGGCTTCCCGCCTGCGGCCGAGGTGACCGCCCGGCTACGGCTGGCGGACGCCGCCTGTCCCGGCAACGACGGGCTGTGGACGCTTGAGGTCAGCGGGGGCAAGGGGGTGCTCACCCGCGGCGCGCCGGCCGATGCGGTGACGACCGCGGCGGCGCCGCTCGTGCTCGGGGCCCGGGGATTCGCGGCGCTGTACGCGGGGACCGCCGTGGCGACGCTGCGCCGCGCGGGCCTCGCGGCCGGCGGGGACCCGGGCGGCGATGCCGCACTCGACGGCGCTTTCGCCGCCCACTCGTTCATGCTCGACTACTTCTGACCACTCTTCACGCGTTCGGTGCTGAACGACCCGGACAAAACACTCGCGATCATGGTCGTAGCGCGTGAAGAGTCATCTCATCCGGAGGATGGTCGCGGATGGCGCGGGACTGAGCCGCGACACGCCGGGCGTCCTGGCCGTGCCGCCCGGCCGGGGCCGGTAATGTCGCCACCGAACAGGTGTTCGCCAGGGCGACGCCCTAGGACATGCCCTAGCGACGGTCGGCCGGGATGGAGCGGGAATGCGGGTGCTCGGCGTCGATCCCGGACTGACCCGGTGCGGGCTGGGCGTGGTGGACGGCACCGCAGGCCGCCCGCCCGGCCTGGTGGCCGCGGGTGTCATCCGCACGTCAGCCGGCGACGACATCGGGACGCGCCTCCTCGCGCTCGAAGTCCAGGTGGATTCCTGGCTGGCCGAGTACCGGCCGGACGCCGTCGCGGTGGAGCGCGTGTTCAGCCAGCACAATGTCCGGACTGTCATGGGCACGGCGCAGGCCGGCGCCGTGGCCGTGCTGTGCGCGGCCCGGCGCGGGCTGCCGGTCGCCCTGCACACACCAAGCGAGGTGAAAGCGGCCGTGACCGGCAGCGGACGCGCCGACAAGGCCCAGGTGACCACGATGGTGATGCGGCTGCTGCGGATGGTGGACCCGCCCAAGCCCGCGGACACGGCTGACGCCCTGGCCCTGGCGATCTGCCATCTGTGGCGTGGCGGGGCCCAGTCGCGTCTCACGGCCGCCGCGGCGGCCGTGCGCGCCGCGAGTGCCATGGAGTCAGGGTCCGTGCGCGCCGCGAGTGCCATGGAGTCCGAGGCCGTGCGGGCCGCGGGCGCCGCGAGTGCGATGGAGTCGGCGGCCGAGCGCGCCATCATCCTCACGAGTTCGGGAGACCTGCGGTGATTTCTCATCTGGACGGGCTGGTCGCCGCCATCGCGCCCGAAGGAGCCGTCATAGAGGTGGGCGGGGTCGGCCTGCTGGTGCAGTGCACTCCGGGCACACTGGCCACGCTGCGGACCGGGGAGCGGGCCCGGGTGGCGACCTCCCTGGTGGTCCGGGAGGACGCGCTGACCTTGTACGGCTTCGCCGGTGACGACGAGCGGGACGTGTTCGAACTGGTCCAAACGGCCAGCGGCGTGGGGCCACGGCTCGCCCTGGCCATACTGGCCTCCTTCACCCCGGACGGGCTGCGCCGCGCCATCGCCGCCGAGGATGTGACCTCGCTGACCCGGGTCCCGGGCATCGGCAGGAAGGGCGCGCAGCGGATCGTGCTCGAACTCGCCGGGCGGCTCGGCTCACCGGGTGCTTCGGGTGGCAGCGTGGCTAGCGGCGCGGGCCTGGCCGGCTCGGGCACCCCGGCGCCGCGCGCTGCGCTCTGGCGCGACCAGGTGCGGACGGGACTGGTCAACCTGGGGTGGCCGGCCCGGGACGCTGACCAGGCGATCGCCGCGGTCGAGGCTGAGCTGACGGAGCCGTCCGCGGGCGCCGACGGCTCACCGGCCCCGGCTGACGGCGGGGAGGTGGACGTGGCGCGGGCGCTGCGGGCCGCGCTGCAGAAGCTGAGCCGCGCGTGACCGGCCCGGATCCAGCGCCCGCCAACGGCGCCCATACGGCGGCTGACGCAGCGGCCCGACAGGCACCTGAGCTGACCGCCGCCGAGCGGGACCGGCTGATCTCCCCGCTGGCTGACGCCGATGACCGGGTGATCGAGGGCGCGCTCAGGCCGAAGCGGCTGCACGAGCTCATCGGCCAGACCCGGGTCCGCGAGCAGCTCTCCCTCGTCCTCGAAGGCGCGCTGCGCCGCGGGCGGCCGCCCGACCACGTGCTGCTCTCCGGCCCGCCGGGCCTGGGCAAGACCACCATCGCAATGATCATCTCCACTGAGCTCGGGGCGCCGCTGCGGATCACCAGCGGCCCCGCCATCGAGCGCGCCGGCGACCTCGCGGCGATCCTGTCCACGCTGGGCGACGGCGATGTGGTGTTCATCGACGAGATCCACCGCGTGGCCAGGCCTGCCGAGGAGATGCTCTACCTGGCCATGGAGGACTTCCGGGTCGATGTCGTGGTCGGCAAGGGGCCAGGCGCCACCGCCATCCCGCTGGACATCGCGCCCTTCACGCTGGTCGGGGCGACCACCCGGGCGGGGTTGCTGCCCGCACCGCTCAGGGACAGGTTCGGCTTCACCGCCCACCTGGACTTCTATGAGCCGGCCGAGCTGGAGATCATCATCCGCAGGTCGGCGGACCTGCTGGGCGTGGCTCTGGACAGCGACGGCGCCGACGAGATCGCCGGCCGGTCCCGGGGAACCCCGCGCATCGCCAACCGGCTGCTGCGCCGGGTCCGCGACTACGCCGAGGTCCGCGCGGATGGGGTGATTACCCGCGACCTGGCCCGCGCCGCCCTCGAACTGTACGAGGTGGACGAGTCGGGCCTGGACCGCCTCGACCGGGCCGTGCTCGGCGCGCTGATCAACCGGTTCGGCGGTGGCCCGGTCGGCCTGTCTACCCTCGCCGTCGCGGTCGGCGAAGAGGCGGAGACGGTCGAGGTGGTGGCCGAGCCGTTCCTGGTGCGGGGCGGGCTCATCGCCAGGACGCCGCGGGGCCGGGTGGCCACCCCCGCCGCGTGGGAACATCTCGGTCTCGTACCGCCGGAACCACCTGGCCTGTCCGTCCCGGGCAGCCTGTTCGAATGACCGATCGGGGCGGTTTCGGTCGCAGGCTTGTCACGATCAGTCGCCGGAAGCCGTAGCCTGTTGGTGCGTCGCTTGCACGCCGCTACACTGCGGCAGTCGGTCAACGACAGCCGCTTGGCCAAGGAAGCCGGCCCCCGTCGGCGCCGGCCCTGGCTGGCACGTGACCAGGCGAAGCACATCAACTGGAAGGATGCCCCGCATGGGGAAGATCACTTACCTCGCGGCCGCGGCCAAGTCATCGTCCGGGAATTACACGTTCCTCCTGGTGATCGTGGTCTTGTTCGGCCTGTTCTACTTCGTGATGATCCGGCCGCAGCGCAACCGGCAGCGTCAGGTCCAGCAATTGCAACGGCAGGTCATGCCCGGTCAGCAGGTTCGCACCACGGCTGGGATGTACGCGACGGTCATCTCCGCGGATGATAACGATGTGGTGCTCGAGATCGCGCCCGGCGTGCAGGCGCGTTTCCTGCGCCGGGCCGTCATGGATGTGATTCCCGATGACGACGGGACGGGCATGACCGGGCCGACCATGGACGACGAGTCCAGCACCCCGGAAAGCGCCGCCGAGGACGGGTACTCGAAGGACACGAAGGACTTATCGGCCGGGCACTGACGCTGGCAACTGGCGGCCCCGACGACATGAGAATCAAAGGACAAGCAAGAAGTGGCTCCCGCAAGCGGTAACGTCTCCCGGCCGGGGCGCGCACTGGCGGTGCTGGTCGCGCTGATCGTTGTGCTCTTCCTGGCGATCGTGGGCTCCAATGCCTTCCAGCCGGCCAACTGGCACAAGGACCTCCAGGTGCACCTCGGCCTCGACCTCACCAGCGGCACCACGGTGGCGCTGCAGGCCCAGACGGCCAAGGGCCAGAAGCCCTCGGCATCGTCTATGCAGCAGGCCCAGCAGATCATGGAGAGCCGCGTCAATGGCGCGGGCTTCACCGGGGCGCAGGTCCAGCGGCAGGGCACCGACCAAATCACGGTGTCGGTCCCGGGCAAGGGAGCATCGCAGGTGGTGAACCTGGTCGGGCAGACCGCCGCTCTCCTTTTCCGCCAGGTGCTGCTGGTGGCGCCGAACACCAGCGTGGCTACGCCGACACCGTCGGCCAGTGCCTCGGCCTCTGCGACTCCGACGCCCACAGCCAGTTCGACCAAGGCGGCTTCGTCACCCAAGGCGTCCGCGAGTTCCTCGGCCCACGCCGCGGGCGCGCCGGGCGTGGCCGGGGCTGCCGGCGCCCAGGAGATGGCGAGCCGGGCCCGCGGGCTGCCCGCCGCCGCGGCCAGCGCCTCGCCGACGCCTTCAGCGTCTGCGACATCCGGGGTTTCCCAGGTCAGCCAGGCCTCCGGAAACGCCAGCCTGGTCAGCGCCCCCGTCAAGGTGCTGTTCAACAAGCTCAACTGTGCCGACAAGAACTGGAAGCAGCAGGTCGGCTACGGAGGGCAGCCCCCCAAGTACGACAACCCGAACATCCAGATCGTCGCCTGCGACTCGAGCGGGAACAAGTACGTGCTGGACCAGGCCAAGGTGCTCGGCACGATGATCCCCGCGGGAGGCGCCAGCGCCACCCTGATGCAATCCAGCGTGTACTGGCAGGTCAACCTCACCTTCAACGGCGCGGGCACAAAGGCCTTCGGTCAGCTCACGACGGACCAGTTCAACAAGTACTGGAACAGCAGCACCAACACCGCGACATCGCCGCTGGATGACATCGCCATCGTCCTGGACGGAAACATTATCTCGGCGCCCCAGACGGAGGGGGCGATCACCGGCGGCTCGGCGCAGATCACCGGCGGCAACCCGGGATTCAGCCAGACTCAGGCCACATCGCTGGCCAATGTGCTCAACTACGGGGCCCTGCCGCTCAGCTTCAAGGAACTGTCGGTCCAGTCGGTCACGCCCACCCTCGGTCATGACCAGCTCACCGCGGGCCTGCTGGCCGGCGCGATCGGCCTGATCCTCGTCGTCTGCTACTGCCTGCTCTACTACCGGGGCCTGGCCCTCGTCGCGGTGGCCAGCCTGGTGATCGCCGCGACCCTGGTCTACGAATCGGTCGTCGTGCTCGGCAAGTACCAGAACTTCACGCTGAGCCTGGCCGGGGTGGCCGGCCTCATCGTGGCCATCGGCATCACCGCGGACTCGTTCGTCATCTTCTTCGAACGCCTCCGCGACGAGGTCCGGGACGGGCGGACGCTGCGGACCGCGGTGGAACGCGGCTGGAAACGGGCCCGGCGGACCATCCTGGTCTCCGATACCGTGTCCTTCCTGGCCGCCTCGCTGCTGTATCTGTTCTCCGTAACTGACGTCAAGGGCTTCGCCTACACCCTCGGCCTGACCACCGTCATCGACATCGTCGTGGTCTTCCTGTTCACCAAGCCCACGGTCACCCTGCTGGCCCGGACCAAGTTCTACGGGCAGGGGTACCCGCTGTCCGGCCTCGACCCGGCCCGCCTGGGCGCCCGCGCGCCATGGCGGGGCTCGTCACCACGCCCGGCGGCCAGCCCGGCCAGGACCTCGGCGAAGGAGGCGTGATGTCCCGGCTCGGCAGCGTCGGCGGCAAGCTCTACCGCGGTGAGGTGTCCGTCGAGTTCGTCGCCCGGCGGCGCCTCTGGTACGCCATCTCCGGGCTGATCCTGGTGATCGCCGTCGGGGCCCTGTTCGCCCGCGGGCTCAATTTCAGCGTCGATTTCAAGGGCGGCTCCCTGTTCCGGTTCAGCGCCCCGCACGCCTCGATCGCCCAGGTACGCAACGTGGTCACCAGCTCGGGGGGCGGCAGCCAGAACGTGATCGTCCAGCAGGTGGGCAGCGGCAGCAGAGCCACCTGGCTGGTGCAGACCGGCAAGCTGCCCTACAGCCAGTCCGCCAAGGTAGCGGCCGCCATCAGCCGCGACCTTGGCGTCAAGCAGGTGAGCCCGACCTTTGTCGGGCCCACCTGGGGCAGCCAGATCTCGCAGAAGGCGCTGCAGGCACTGATCGCGTTCCTGATCGTGATCGTCATCTACCTGTCGATAGCGTTCGAGTGGAAGATGGCCGCCGCCGCGCTGATCGCGCTGGCCCACGACATCGTGATCACGATCGGGGTCTACGCGCTGGCCGGCTTCGACGTCAGCCCGGCCACCGTGATCGGACTGCTCACCATCCTCGGCTACTCGCTGTATGACACCGTGGTCGTCTTCGACAAGGTCCGGGAGAATACCGCCGGGCTGCTGGGCTCCTCCCGGAGCACCTACAGCCAGGCCGCCAACCTCGCGCTCAACCAGACCCTGGTCCGGTCCATCAACACCTCGCTGATCGCCTTGCTCCCCGTGGCCGGGATCCTGTTCGTCGGCGCGGGCCTGCTCGGCGCGGGCGAGCTGAAGGACCTCGCGCTGGTGCTGTTCGTCGGCATGCTGTCCGGCACGTACTCCTCGATCTTCATCGCCACCCCCGTCCTCGCCCAGCTGAAGGAGCGCGAGCCGCAGTTCAAGGCCCTCGCCAAGCGGGTGGCCCTGCGCGAGTCGGGCGGGCGGGCGGCCAAGCGCGCGGCGGCCAAGGCCACCGGCAAGACCGGCGTAGCGGCCGCCGCCGCGGTCGATGACAGGCCCGCCGGGGAGGACGTCGTGGAGGGCAGCTACGACTCCGGCGCCGCCTCCAGCGAGAAGGTGCCCGCGGGTCAGGCCGCCCCGCGCGGCACCCCCGGCCCGGGCGCCCGCCCGGTCCCGCGCCAGCAGCCGCGCCGTCCCGGTTCCGCCAAACGCCGCCCCAGCGGCAAGAAGAAGCGGCGGTAGCCGGTGCTGCCCGGTGAGATCTCGGCGGCCCCAGCCATTGCCGATCTGATCAAGACCAGGATCAGGGACATCGCCGATTACCCGCAGCCGGGGATCGTGTTCAAAGACATCACGCCGCTGCTTGCGGACGGCGCCGCGCTGCGCGCGGTCATCGCGGCCCTGGCGGGCGGGCACGGCCAGGTGGACAAGGTGGCCGGCATCGAGGCCCGCGGCTTCATCCTCGCCGCCTCGGTGGCCTGCCAGCTGGGTTCCGGCTTCGTGCCGGTCCGCAAGGAGGGGAAGCTGCCCGCCCCGACCTACGCGCAGACCTATCAGCTGGAGTACGGGACAGCCACCATCGAGGTCCACCAGGATGCCTTCGTACCAGGTGAGCGGGTGCTCATCGTGGACGACGTGCTGGCCACCGGCGGCACCGCCGAGGCGGCCGCGGATCTGGTCAGGCGGGCCGGCGGAGAGGTCGCCGGCGTCGCGGTCATCCTGGAACTCGGCTTCCTGGACGGGAGGGCCAGGCTCGCCGGCCTGGGCGTCCGCTCACTCCTGGTGGTGTGACAGGTAGGCCCGAGCAGGCACTCCGGGCATCAGCCGCCGATACACTGGTGTCTTGGCGGACCTGAGGAGCCCACTTGGCCGGTGACGTGGCAACGACCGGCACGACCGGAGCCGCAGTCACGCCCGCCCACCCTGCGGCCTCCGACCAGGAGGCCGCAGCCGGGGAGGACGCGGTCGTGACGCCGGAGGAGGCCGTGCCCGGCGCTGCCACGCAGCCCGCTGTCACACCCCCGGCCGCGACTCCCGCCGCACCCGCAGAGGCCACAGGGACACCGGCAGCGGCCCACGCGGAGAGCACGGGGACCAGTGACACCACCGCCCGGCCCGCGGCAACCGGCGGTACCACGGGGGGCGCGGGGGTCCGCCGGCGGCTGGCCCGTCTCGGCGCACCTCGCGGAGGGGGGGTGAACCCCGTGCTCGAGCCCCTGATCAAAACGGTCCGCGCCACGCATCCCAAGGCGGACGTCAGGCTCATCGAGCGGGCCTACAGCGTCGCCGCACAATGGCATTCCGGCCAGAAGCGCAAGAGCGGCGATCCCTACATCACGCACCCGCTCGCCGTCGCGACCATCCTCGCCGAGCTGGGGATGAATCACGAGACCCTGTGCGCAGCCCTGCTGCACGACACCATCGAGGACACCGACTACACCCTGGCCCAGCTGCGGCGCGAGTTCGGCGAGGACGTCGCGGCGCTCGTCGACGGGGTCACCAAGCTGGACAAGGTCAAGTACGGGGAAGCCGCCGAGGCGGAGACCGTCCGCAAGATGGTGGTCGCGATGTCCCGTGACATCAGGGTCCTCGTGATCAAGCTGGCCGACCGGCTGCACAACATGCGCACCCTGCGCTACCTGCCGCGGGAGAAGCAAGAGCGCAAATCGCGAGAGGTCCTGGAGATCTTCGCGCCGCTCGCGCACCGGCTCGGCATGAACACGGTGAAATGGGAACTCGAGGACCTGGCCTTCGCCACCCTGTTCCCCAAGCGGTACGACGAGATCGCGCGGCTGGTGTCCGAACGGGCTCCCCGCCGCGACGTCTTCTTGCAGGAGGTCATCGAGAACGTCTCGTCGGACCTGCACAACGCCAAGGTCAAGGCGCGGGTCACCGGCAGGCCCAAGCACTATTACTCCGTGTACCAGAAGATGATCGCCCGGAACGTGGGGTTCGACGACATCTACGATCTGGTCGGCATCCGCGTCCTCGTCGACTCGGTCCGCGACTGTTACGCGGCCCTCGGCACGGTGCACGCCCGGTGGAATCCCGTCCCCGGGCGCTTCAAGGACTACATCGCGATGCCGAAGTTCAACATGTACCAGTCGCTGCACACCACGGTGATCGGCCCCGAGGGCAAGCCGGTCGAGCTGCAGATCAGGACCTGGGGCATGCACCGGCGGGCCGAGTACGGCGTGGCCGCGCACTGGAAGTACAAGGAGGAGACCGTGCCGGGCCGTGGCGGGCAGGGCGGCGCGGCCGACATGGCCTGGCTCCGGCAGCTGGTCGACTGGCAGCGGGAAACCGCGGACCCAGCCGAGTTCCTGGAATCGCTCCGGTTCGACCTGGGCGCGGCCGAGGTGTATGTCTTCACCCCTCGCGGCGAGGTGATCGGGCTGCCCCAGGGGGCGACGCCGGTGGACTTCGCCTACGCGATCCATACCGAGGTGGGCCACCGGACCATCGGGGCCAGGGTAAACGGCCGCCTGGTGGCGCTGGAGAGCACGCTCGACAACGGCGACACCGTGGAGATCTTCACCTCCAAGGCGCAGGACGCGGCGCCGAGCCGGGACTGGCTCGGCTTCGTGAAGAGCGCCCGCGCCCGCAACAAAATCCGGCACTGGTTCTCCAAGGAGCGCCGGGAGGCGGCGGCCGAGACCGGCAAGACCGCCATCGCCCGGGCGATGCGCAAGCAAGGCCTGCCGCTGCAGCGGCTCGCCACCGGGGACGCACTGCTCTCCATCGCGAGGGAACTG
>Ga0207684_10003986_pt1 | contig 14129 bp, 14 predicted proteins | sample KBSK5501metaG_FD_184342 | JGI IMG/M metagenome (GOLD analysis project Ga0207684, IMG submission 184342) | Corn, switchgrass and miscanthus rhizosphere microbial communities from Kellogg Biological Station, Michigan, USA - KBS K5-50-1 metaG... | ecosystem: Host-associated > Plants > Roots >...
CGCCTTCACAGCTCCATCGGCGATGTGCCACCAGCAGAGTTCGAGTCGACCTACTATCGGGAGCGCACGGCGTCAGCCGTGGCGTGAAACCAAACGGGGAAGTCTCCAAGAAACCCAGGGCGGTTCAAAGGACATCAAGCTGGTCGATTTCGTATTCGCGAGGACGACGCGGGAGTCTGTCGGACACTGGAGGACACGGCACCGACACGGTTCGGGACCGTGAGGCTCCGAGGTTCATCTGGTCATCTCCCAAACTGGCACGACCGGCGGCAACTAAGGCCAACTTCGCGCCGGGTTGAGGAGAACTTCGCTCGCCGTAAGGAAACGATGCTCTGGACACGGATCGCGTCAGGAAAAGGTATTACTGAGATCAAATACGGCTAATTTCCCACCGTCGGACAGAGCGTATTCTTGGTAAGGAAAAGGTCCCCGGTTCGAATCCGGGCGTGGGCTCCATCCTGTCTGTAGAACCCGCCACGAAAACGTTGGGGTTCGACTTCCTGGCGGCCTACCCTCCGAATGCAGCACTGAGTCGGGCCCGGCCGACTGGCGCGGAATTGTCGCTAGATTCGGACGTGATCTTGGCATCGAAAAGGTCAAAATGAGTGATGTCGAGTGAAATCGGTAATACAGGTTAATATGGGTGAATGCCGGCGTACAGTATCGATGCGCTTGCTTCCGAGTGGAGCGTCACGCCAAATGCCATTCACGCTGAGATCGCTGCTGGACGCCTGGCGTCCTTCGAGGTCAACGGCGAGATTCGCATCGCAGAGGAAGAGGTGCGAGCCTTCGTTTCCCGGTCTCGTCGGAGAGCGATACCCGACGTTCGCGTCGAGCACATCAGAAAAGTCGCGCGAGGTTTTGCCTTCAGATGGCCTGCGGCCGAGGGCAAGGAACTGTATTCCGAGCAATGGCGGGCAGACCTCTTCACAGTTGACGGGAAACATGACCTGCGAGTCGGTCGCACCGAGCGCAAGGCAATGGGCCGCATGCGGCGGTACCTGGTGGCGTTCGTGGACGGTAAACCAGTAGTCGAGCTAGTGGGTGCTGATAATCCCAGTAGCGGTGTTGCTCTCACTGTTGTGAAGGATGCCAGGGGACGCCTTGTTCGCAGCCGCGATGCCGCTCCGGGCGCATATGCCGGCTTTGACCTGGTCGACTATCGGGACTACGTAACAGGCAAATGGGCCCGACGCTGCGTCGCGGTTTGCGTGAAGGCGCTTGACATAGAAAGCATCGGGCGTCTGGCGCATGTACGTCTTGAGATGCAACTCGAGAGATCAAGTTTGCGTCGGAGCCGGGCGGCTTGAAATCTCGCTTTGAAAGCGTGAATGGGCGTCGCCACATAATGCGGGCCGCAGGCGGTCAGCTTGACGTACGGCGTCTACCAGGCCTGGCGCGATTCGCGCGCGAAGAGCGATTGACAAAGCCCGACGCTGTGTTTCGGCTCATTCAGTTCGCTCATTTCCACCGCGCCGCTGAGCTGCGTCTTGGCCATGCGATTCCCGCGACGAAGCTGATTGGCCGCGTGTGCTCTTCTGGTGCGGTCGACGAAGACCTTTGCCTGTGGCTAGCGAAGTCACAGTCCAGTGCTGAGGGGCCTGCTTGGGCTGCGGCTGCCTACTCGGCACTTGTCATGGCCGATGAACGGCGCGATCGCGGCCAATTCTTTACATCGGAGCCAATTGCTCGCGCGATGGCGGATTGGGCCATTCGATCAAAGGACAGCCGCGTCCTGGATCCGGGCTGTGGCCCGGGCCAGCTCTTGGCGAGCGCCCATCGGCGGTTAGTCGAGCTAGGAGCCCGTAACGCGGCTTCCCATTTGGTCGGGGTTGAAATATCGATCCTCGCGCCAACTTTTGCTGCCCTCGCGATGACGCGCTCCGGCGCCAGTCCGCGAATGCTCTGCGCGGATTTTCTTACAAGTTATCGTGTTCGACCGAAGTCGTTCGACGCAGCTATTGCCAACCCTCCGTATTCACGCCACCACACACTCTCCGCAGGGTACAAACAGCAGATTGGCAAGCTAGCGGACCGTCTAACCGGTCGCCGCGTGCATCGCAGTGCCGGCGTCTATGTTCATTTCCTTCTGCGATCTGTGCAGTTGCTGAAAGAGGGCGGACGACTTGCCTTTCTTACTCCACGTGAATTCTTCGATGTGCGCTATGGCGCGGCGGTGAAAGCACACCTTCTGGCGTGCACCCGAATCCGCGCTCTTGTTGTGTTCGATCCCGCTGCGACTGCAGCTTTCGAGGGGGTCCGAACCACCTCGGCGATCACTCTTCTTGAGCGCGGCAAGCCTGACCGTCAACCAGTACGGATTATCCACGCACAGCGCATGCCAACCGCTCGGCAGCTCAAGGCTGCGCTTGCGGCACGTCGTCGTCTTGGCAAGCGCAGTTGGGGCTGGATCGAAGATGTGTCCTACGACCGCGTTGCGCGGGAGCCTCGGTGGTCGTCGCTGCTACACGCACATCACTCCGGCTTGCCCCAACGCGGACACGTCCGCCTGGGCGAGCTGGTGAAGGTAACACGCGGAATAGCGACCGGTGCGAACCATTTCTTTGTGCTCTCGAAGGCTGAAGCCGATGCAAATGGGTTGAAGAATGGATCGCTGCGACCTGCAATCGGGCGAGCGAAATTGGTGCAAACCGAGAGGATCACAGGGGAGACGTTTGAACGGTGGTCTGCCGCCGGAGAGCGAGTTTGGCTTCTCGACATCCGTCACAAGAAGCTCACTGCGGCGGAGCGGTCATACCTGAAACGTGGAGTCGATCATCAGCTAGACGAGCGCACATTGTGTCGAACACGCGAACCCTGGTATCGGATGGAGCGCCGAGATTCGCCTCCGATCTTGGTCACATATATGTCGAAGTCAAGGCCCCGATTCTTGCGAAACGACGCAAAGCTTGTTCCCCTAAACGTATTCCACGGTCTGTATCCCAAGTCATTGACTAGACGGCAAGTAAAACGGCTATGTGATTACCTAAGCAGCCCGGCCTTCAGGACCCAGCTGCTGCGAGGCGTCCGAATGTACGGTGCAGGTCTCGTAAAGATCGAGCCCCGCGAGCTCGAGAATCTGGTCGTCCCTGACTTTCGAAGACGCACTGGCTGATTGCCAAGTCGGCTCGGTCAAAACAACCCGAGTGGTTTTGGCCGTGTATGATACGCGCCATACATGTACTACGTTGTGATACAATTGGCCCATGAGGGCCGCGGAAGGTCGGAATGTATTGGCTCAGCTGCTTCTAGAGGCTGAAGCGGAGCTTGCCAAGGTGCGTGCACAGCGTGTGGAACTCGACCGAGGGGAGCGGCTCGCTTCAGAGAGGGTCGCCCACCTGCGCGCCCTTGTCGAACTCGAATCCCCCTCCCTGCCGGAGAGGCCCAACGAGGGAGACAGAGATCCCGCTCCGACGGCCACAGTCGCAGCGATACCGACTCGAGCAAGGGGCGTCACCCCCATATCGGCGGGGGCATTTGATCGCCGTCCTGAAGATATAGCTGCCGAGGTGTTGAGCGAGCAGGGGCAACTTCACTACCGCTCGTTGTGGGAAGAAGTGGCAAGGCGCGGCGGGGTCATTGTCAGTGGCAACCCAGCAGCTGTGTTGCTGACTCGTATCTCACGGGACGAGCGTTTTGGAAAGGGGCGGGGTCGAGGGGTGTATGGGCTTGTGATCGGTGATGAGCCAAAGCGACCCACTACGAAGAGGCGGCGCCGAAAGTCGAGACAGCGGTCAAAGAAGAAGCTTGGGGTTGCAGCCGAATGAGATCCAGCTTGCCGCCTCGCGTTGGGGAACAGCCGATGGAGGTCTCAAACGTCATTCTTGCGCTTGCCTCGCTGGACCGCCTCGGAGGTGCGACGAAGTTTGTGGATATCGAGGAGGTAGCGCTAGAAGCCTTTAAACTCGCGCCTGATCGGTTCGGGTGGCGCACTAAGAAGCAGTACCCGTCCTGGGAGCGCGTACGGACCGCTTTCGTTCATGCGAATCAAAACGAGCAACGCCGCGGGGCACAACTCCTGGTCATCAGCAATACCGACGGAACGGCCTGGAAACTCACCGCCGAAGGCGTGAATTCTGTACGCACCAACGCTGGCAAGGCGGAGGCGGCAACAGGACGCAAACGCGCTGCGATTAGTCCGACGGGTCCGTCGGCGCGCAGAGTTCGCGAGATTCGTAACCACCCCACATTTCAGAGGTTCCAGCACGGTACGGCCGTCGCGGACATTGAGCGGTACGAACTCGCGGATATGTTGGTCTGTCCGCCTGACTCTTCCGCTTCGTTCGTGAAGCGCAAGATCGATTCCGCGCTTGCAGCCGCGCGCGACGTGCAAGACGAGGAAGTCGAACGATTTCTCGGCGAAGTCAGCAAGGAGGTCGGTCGAAAGTGGGCCTGAGTGCGTTGACAGATTTCGGCTCGGTCAAACTCGGACAGGTCGAGCGCACAGCCCGTGCGTTTTGGCAAGACGCCTGGGACGCAATGCGCGGGGACATCGTTCGCGCCCTCGTCGAGTACATCACAAACGCCGATGACAGTTACGCGCGCGAAAAGAAGAAGGGAAGGATCGTGATCGAGGTCGAGCACAAGCGGGGTGATGAGCCATGGGAGGCCCGCATTAAGGACCGCGCGTCAGGGATGAGCCTTGACGACATGAAGGAAAAGATCGGCAAGCAGGGCGTACGTGCATCTGGCTTTGAGGAGGGCGAGGACGTTCGAGGCAACCTCGGACTCGGCAGCAAGGATCCCGCTTGCTTCGGCAAAGTGACCTTTCACAGCATCAAGGATGGCTTATATGCCTGGTTCGCCATCGACAACGAGGGCGAACGGACCTCGATCCCGAAGCCGGTTAAAGCGACCAACGACATTCGGCAGGAGTTAGGGATTCCTGCCAACGGTACAGTGGTCGTGATCAGGGTGACGCAGCCGGTGAGCTGCCCTCGCCACGACACGCTGAAGCAGAAACTCGAGCGTCACATCCTCCTTCGCGACATCATGAGAGACGCGGATCGTCAACTCTTCCTCTTGCATGCAAACAAGCCGGGTGCCAGGCCTGAACCGCTTTCGTACCAGGAGCCGAAATCACAAATGCGTGTAAACAAGAAGGCGGTCGAGCTGCCCGGGTATAAGGGAGCCACGGCCGACATATCAATCGCAGAAGTCGACGAGCCCTTCGCGGACGAGGGCCCGCGGAGTCAGACACGGCAGTCTGGCCTCTTGATCAAAGGTCGTCGAGCAATCTACGAATGCTCGTTGTTCGGTTTCGAAGGTAATCAGTTCGCACTTGCGTTCACTGGAGTGATTAAGTGCGATGACATCGACCGCGTTGCAGCCGATTACGACGAGAGAGCCGAAAAGCGACTCCCTCATACAGTAGATAATCCGCGCCCAATCATCAGTCGCCAACGCGATGGTCTTGCCGATAACCATCCGCTGTACGAGGCGATCAAACGACTTGGCGAGGCCGAGCTGGCGCCGCTGGTTACTGAGCGTGAACGCAAAATGCGTGAGCGCACCCGCCAGGTTGAGAACGCCAAGACCACCAAGCTCCTCTCGCAACTGGCAAAAGAGGCGGCCAAGTTCATGCAAGAGGCTGCGGAGGAAGAGGAGCTCGAGCTGATCGGTCTAAAGGGAAAGGTGCGGCCGGACCCCCTTGCGATCATCCCAGGCGCTCTTGAGATCCCCAAGAGCAGCGAGCGCACCATGTCGGTAATGGCCGCCAAAGCGGGCTTGGACGGAGCGGCAGATCTCGAGGTCGAACTTAACTTTGCACCACCAGGCATCGCTGAGTGCGTGCCAAACCGCGTGAAGCTTGGACCGAGTCGTCGCCGTGACGATGTGCTGACTGCGACCATCAAGCTCATCGCTGGCCCGGCTGTCGGTGCCACGATGCTTAACGCTCGCTTCGGGGTGCGGACTACTGACTGTGTTATTGAGGTGGTCGAGCCGAGTGCGCCCCCTGAGCCGATCCCGCCGGCCGGGCTGGAATTCGAGCGACCCCGCTATCGACTGGTGGTTGACAAGCCGAAGACGCTTCGCGTGCGCGCGCCGTTGGGCGCCTACGCCGAGGGGACTCTGATGCGGGTCACGACGAACGTTAAAGGTGTCGTGGCGCTCGATGGCGGGAAATTCACGTTGAAGACCAACCCGGCTGATCTGGCAATGGATGGATCGATCCGCATCGAAGGTCGGATCGAGAAGCAGACCGGCGTTATCGTGGTCCACGATCCAAGTGGCCGTACGGCCCAGACTCAGGTCGAAGTAGTTCGTCGCGAGGAGAGCGGTGCTGGCTTCGAAACCAAGCTGGTCGCGGAATATCAAGGCGATCAACGAGCGCAATGGAACACGGGCTACACAGAACTGAGGATCATGGGCGAACATCCAGCCGTGAAGCCATATGTCGGCGACAAGGATAAGAACTATCCTGGCCAGGACACGCTCGAATTCAAGATGCTTACCGCCGAACTCATGAGCGATGCCGTCGTGCGACGGATCCTCCAGGAAAAATACAAGGAAGACGAGTTGGACATCGCCAGCTTCTACGTCGCTCACAATCGATTGGTGGCGCGACTGCTTATACGTGCGCACCGCGTCGTTGCTGCGAACCTGTAGGCGCTTGACCGGCCGAAGCGGAAAAGCGGCTGCGTGACTAATCAAATCGTTGCAAGCGAGCGCGCCGTTCTTTGGCATTCGTCTGTCGCCCAGGCACATCCAGTGGGAAGCAAGCCGGTGAAACTTGGCCTGGCGGCATTATGGCCGAGGAACGAGCGCTTCAGATGACTAACATCACGGCAAGCGATGACTGGGACTTCAGACACATCTAGTGCACTGGCCGGCTCGAAAGCCCCGGAGCTCTCTTCGAACTTCGATCTCGACTTGGTGCTGATCACGGGTGCGGGCGCGAGCCGGGAGTTTGGCTCAAATCGCCAGAAACTGCCATTAATGGCCGAATGGTCCGACGCGATTGTCCAGAAGCTGATCACATCGGGATCGAACTACCTTGAAGCAGTTGGACTGAAGCACGGGATGACCGGTCAAGACTTCGAGTCGACTCTAGGTGATTTTCTACGGGCCGTCGCCGCTTTCTCACAGATCGGGCAGTTACTTGAATCCAGCGCTAGTTTCCCAGGCATGCCTTCGAATCTCATGTCGCGGACGATCGTCGAATGGCACCAGCAAGCCGGATTCCAGTTTGACCGCATCACCAACTTGATTCAGGAGACTTTGTTCGAACAATTCAACTTGGAGCGGCTGGCACCGACTCCTGCCATTCGAGCTTATGGCGATCTATTCAGGCAGTTGGGAGTCACGCCACAAACGTCGATGGTATATGCGACGACGAACTATGACTCGCTTGGAGAGCATGCCCTGCTCGGTCTTGGCCGAAGACCGGACTGCGGAGAGTTACTGGTCATCAGAGGATCGCCGGATCCGCCCCTGGATGTTGGCAACCTCCTAGCGGGGATGCCTCGATATACGCCGGTGTTGCATTTGCACGGAAAGGTCGGCTGGTACCTCAGGAAGGATGACGGTCAGGTTCACGCGACAAATACTTCCAGGCACGACCCTAACTTCGGTGTTCCTATTGTGATGCTTCCGGATCCATCCAAGGCTTACGACATCGAGGTAGTAGCAACATTGTGGTTGCAGTTCGTCAGCAGCTTGTCACGGGCCCGTCGGGTCCTTGTGTTAGGGCATTCTCTCGCGGACACCGTTCTCATAAAGGCGCTCCGGGACTACATATCCCCTCCAAGTCGACTGGCGGTCACGGTCTTCGGTGATAACGTCGACGACACGAATCCTGTTGTAAATCGAGTTCGCGAACAGCTGCCTGGGGCAGTCCTAGTTCCGATGCGGTTCGGTATCGATGAAAAAGTAGGCGCGAGTGAGCTGGCTGAGTGGCGGAGTCTGTCGCCCTAGGCAATTTATCTGCGATGCGCCTCTTACCAGTCCGGACTATCCGGCGGTCAGTGTGGGACCTTGGCCCCAGCCACGTCGGACTCTGCGGAGCAGCCAATTGCGAGTTTCCGAACGGCCTGCATAGGAGCCGTCGTGCACTGGTAGGTAGAGGTTCAACTTGCGGTGCCGAGACACGTCATTGCATCGCTTTGCCACTGGAACGACGTCGACGGGGGGCAAGCGATGCCTTTCGAGCAGCGGTACGTTCGCGGACTGCCTGTGCCAACGCATGGCGGCCAGTGAGGACAAACGGTGCGGCATCTCCCAACGCGGTTGAGGCTGTGTACAGGCAGCCAGGTCGATCGTCAATATCCAATTTCTCCAGAAAGCCCGGCACGAAATGGTAGGTTTGTGCTCCCGGATCAGCTAGTTGGTTGGTGACAAACATCGCAAGCATTTGCATCAATTCAAGCCCAGCCAATGCAACGCTAAAACCAAACACATTTTGGCGTGCCTTGAACGGATGGTCACTAGGTAGGGACGCTATGTAGGCCGGATCGTCTAAGTACCCGTCTCGTTCAAGAGATACGAGCTCCGGCGAAAGCTGTCCGATGCACTCCAAACACGGACGGCCAAAAGTTACTGTATGTGCTCGCAAATCTGCCCTTCGTAATCCGCGGCCTGAAGGGGATTCTTCCAGACGAAGTCCACCATCAATCACAGGAATAAGGTGCGCGCGAGCCATTAGATTTAGGGCGGAGCGAGGCCAAGGGCGATCAACACACGAGAAAAGAACGTCGCAGTCTACTGCAGCTCGAAATCCGGTCTCCTCGACAACGCTGTATTGCAGTGCCTCGACTATGAATCTCGGATTTGTGGCCGAACGGATTGCATTTCTCCTCGCGAGCTCAACCTTAGGCGTTGACCGTTGGGCATCGATATCGGTGGCATGCAACAGCCTATCCAGATTGATCTCTTCCACTACGTCAAAGTCCATCAGGAGTAGATGACCGATGCCCATGCGGGCGATAGACTCAGCCACGATAGACCCGACGCTGCCTAGGCCGATGACACCGACGCGAAGGTGCTCAAGCGTGGATTGCACGGTTTCACCCCAGGCCGACAAGGTTCGGACGAGGAGCGGATTGAATAGCCGCGGCTGCTCAGGTCGACTTATGTCCAGCCACTTTCCAACAACGCGAACAGACTCGCAATCACGCGCTTCGTATGCCCGCTGTCCGACTCGTTCCCAGAATCTCGCCGACCAGTTTTCGCTTCGTCCAGCAAGAGTGAGTCCAACTAGTGGCATTCCAGTCACGGCGCTAGCCGAACCGGCTCGTCCGGCTTCGGCATGCTGGTCATCGAGGCTCATTCCCTGCCAAGTGTGGGCGCCGGGATGACTGTGAATGATGGCTAATCCGCTGTTTGCGTTGGACGCGAGTCTAAGCGCCCTTTCTAGATACGTTGGGTTGAAGCTGGCGTTCCCGTGAACCTGACGTTCGTGAAGTCCGGGTAAGACCACATCATGTACGAGCGCCGTAAGTCGGCTTTTTCCTTGACTTGGCTTCCACAGGCCGAAGCAGAGATCCTCCTGGCCATCGGGACGGACAAGATGCGACACGAGCATCTCGTGGACGGCCTCTGTCATCGCGCAGCTGTAAATCACAATGTTCTAAAGAGGTGAGCTATATATCGCATGTACGTCATCACGCTTCGATTCGTTGATGCCCAGCCCGGCTGGGGGGGGTAGGGCCGGCTCCAATACTCCCACTCTGGTCCAAATGGGCTCGGTAGGATCGACCCCAATGGGTGTGGGCCGCCTGCCGTGTTCAACGGGAGAATCTGCGGGGAAATATGTGGCCCGCCGGGCGGGTTGAGGGGCCAGTCTTCGCCGACTTGGAAGCCTAGCCTCACGGTCTCTCCCTTTCGGGGTCCGAATTCAACTTCATAGCTGAACCAAAGGAGTCCCTGACCCAAATCGGTAACTACGTAGCCGCACTGGCCCAGGCCTTGAACAAAATCGGCCCGAGGCACTAACGCGAAACTGGCACCGGACCCGTAAACACAGCAATAAAGCGCAGATTGTCGTGCATGTGGATCGGGGAGTCGGGGCTCGACTGGAAAGAGATCTGCTCCGGACCCCGCAACTCGATCAAGTAGTAGCTCGAAGGATCGAGCTCGGCCTCCTGCAGAATCTGCCTTGGGCTGAGCTCGTGCTCCGCAGTGGAGAGGGGCTCGCCGTCCACCGTGAAGTTGAATGAGGGCATGTACATCGGATTGTACGTCCGCCTCGCGTCACTCGCGAAACGGCAGACGATAGCGGTGTAGCCTACCCGACAACCTAACCACATGCCTCGCCGCCCCTCGATTCTCTTTCACTACACGAGCCAGGAAGGCCTGAGCGGTATCGTCAGGCACAAGGCTCTCTGGGCCACCAAGATCCACTATCTAAATGACGGCCGCGAACTTAGCCATGCTGTGTCGCTCGCGCGTGGCGTAGCGATCGACCGCCTATCTACCGAACCGTCTCGTAAGGCCCGCAGGCTATTGAGAGCGATCATCGAAAGGCTGGACCTGTTGACCGACCTCAATGTCTTCGTGTGTTCGTTCAGCGTGCGGCGTGATCAGCTCAGCCAGTGGCGCGGCTATACACGACCAAGCGATGGGTTCTCGCTCGGAATCAAGACAAAACACCTGGAGACAATCGCGCGCTCACGAAACTGGCGACTCTTGAACTGCATTTACGGAGCTGCGGAGCAAAAGGCGCTCCTATCGACGACCATAAACGCCGAGATCCTGTCGATGACCTCAGCTGCCGCGAAGCATCGGGTTGACATGGCGGCCTACGTCGAACGCGCAGTCAACGGCATAGTCGGATGGGCTCCGTATATGAAGCATCCGTCGTTCTCCGAGGAGGACGAGTGGAGATTGGTGTCACCGGTTATTGAACCGGCCCTTTGTCGCGTTCGTCGTGGTCGGCACGCGTTGATTCCCTACGTCGAGTTCGATCTCTCGGACAAGTCAGGTAATGCTGGCGTCAGCGGTGTTGTTGTCGGTCCTACTCCATATCCTGACCTATCGATCAGCTCGGTTAGAACGCTGCTCGCCATGGGTGGGATGCCGAAGGCGTGGGTCGTCGGGACCCGAAGCACATACCGAGAATGGTAAATACGTTCTGCCTCCCAGCTATCGGTTCAGTCTGGCTCTCGGAAACGACAGCGACTTGACGCTAACGGGCGGACGGCGGCGAACGTTGGCGACCAGCCGAAGGTCCAAAACAGCCTCTTTGGATTGCGGCCTACGTCCGCGAACGACTGCGATAAGTCTGAACGCGAGCTGTAAACCGCCGCGAATGCCCTTTCTAAGGTCTGACCGGGAGGCCTGCGGCCTTCCAGGCTTCGAACCCGCCGATGACATCGGTCGCGTTGACCAGACCGAGCTCCTGCAGAGACGCGGCGGCGAGGCTCGATGAGTAGCCCTCGGCGCAGACCACTATCACCCTGATCTCGTGGTCTTTGGCTTGCTCGAGCCGCGATGGGGAGGTGGGGTCGAGGCGCCACTCCAGAACTGTGCGATCGATCACGACTGCGCCCGGTATTTCGCCCTCCACAGCTCGATCAGATTCCGTACGAATGTCGACCATAAGCGCGCCTTCGGCCAGCTCGACAGCAGCTTGCTCCGGTGTGACTCTTACCAGCCTCCGGCGGGCTCGCTCCACCACTTCGTCGATCGTGGGAGGCATCAGGGCTTCTTGCCGCCTCGGATCCACTGCTCGAACAGATCCACCTGCTCGGTCGGCCATTCGCCATCGCACGGCATCGAGCCGGAACGCAGCCGCCCAAGGATGCGGTCCGCGACGGTGCTGACGTCCTCGAAAGACGTCAGATCGAAGTGGCGCGCCATCGAACGAACGTCCTTCTCGCGAAACAGCGGCCGGATGTCCGCGGCGAATGAGACCGCTCCCTCGGCGCTCATGCCGACATCTTTTCGGCACCCTGAGCCAGCATCCACCCTTGCCTCGTCATGAAACCGCTCAAGCCCATGATCACCACCCCGTTGACGATGTGTAGCGCCGAGATGACCGCCACGCTAGTGTGCGCGAGAACGAACTGGATGATCATCAACACGACCAGGGCGCCATTGAACATCAGCATCTGCCGCGGCACTCGCGCCGCGAACGCCAGACCAAGGCCGATCAGGATTGCAATGCCGATCACGTCGCCCACCAGCAGATGGGCATCGAAGCCCTTTAGGCCATTGAAGGCGAACACCCCATACCCGGCCAGGTAGAGCTGCAGCACGATCAAGGCCGTAATAAAGGTCAACCATCCCGCATAGATCCGGCGCAACATCGACTATTCCTCCTTCCCTACGTGTTGATTCGGCAACGGTCGGTGACCCAGATGTTCCGCCAGCGCCAGCGCTTCGCTCACCGAGTCGGCTGATCGCTGCAGTGCATCGCGATCATGGGTCGAATAGCTGGCACCACCGCGACGGCTGCCCAACACAAGCCGGCCCAGCTGCCGGCCCTCATGGACCAGCTGCACTTCGACGCCCGCCCCGTTCACCTGACCGCGACTGTAAACCGGATTCGACGCCGGCTTCAAATAGAGCGACGCGCCGCGCGCCTCGAAGGCGACGACCGCCTCATCCACCAGCCGGCACGCGACTCGGTGCACATCCATCACCGACACCACCGCGTCCACATCCTCCCGGAGCTGGTCCAGCAACGCTGTTGCATTGACACGCCGAAGCCGGCGGTCGACCTGCCTCTGCAGCCAGTCCTTGATGGGGCCGAACGCGACGACGACGACGAACGCCGTCAGCACATACGCGGCATCGGATTTCTGACCAGACGTCGAGATGAACAGGCGCTGCACAAACGTGACGACCGCCGCATACAGCGCCCCGAGGATTGCCGTGGCGCCCGCATATACGATCGTCCGGTTGATGAGCAGATCGATGTCGTACAGGCGGTAGCGGAGGATTGCGATCCCAACCGCCACCGGCACGGTCGAGTAAGCGAGTATGAGCGGCGTCAGCGCCAGGTACAGGGGCTGACCGAAAAGGTTCCAGGCCACTCCCGCGTAGACGAGCGTGACCGCGATCAGCACCCCTGAGTAGGCAAACCATTTCAGCTGGAGACTCTCGTCTCCACGTGCGTGCTGGAAGCGCCCGATCAGCGACGCAGCCGCGGCGACGTACCCCAGCACCATCAGCGTCAGGCCCGCGCCCTGGACCTGTCTGAGCAGACTCAGCGGAATCGAGATGCCGATTGGGTTCTGGACCAGCGGAGACAAGCGCGCGACCACCGTGCCGGGGAGAGGCGTGAAGTCGACAAGCGTGGCCGGTTGCTGGATGAGTGCGATGCTGACCGCGAAGAGTGCGGTACCGGTTATGGCCAGCACATCGACCGCCCGCCACCGATCCGGCACTCGTCCATCCGGGAAGCGAACCGCGATCAGCGGCAGCGAGAGACCGAGAGCAAGCACCCATCCCCAGGTGCCGAGCCACACCGCCACGGACCCGAGCGGCCAGGAGCCGTGTTCGATCACCAATGCTAAATAGCCGTAGCCGGTAGGCAGATGGAAGAGGCCCACCGCGAGTGACGTGGCACACATCAGCCAGCCGATGCTGTTTCGCGACTCTCGCGAAGCAATCAACGCCCCGAGCAGCCCCATCAGGATGCCGACCAGGTAGACGACCTGGAATGTAACCGGCGCACGAAAGGCCAAAGCCACGCCGGCGCCCGCCACGCAGGCCACGGCGCCCAGCAGTCCGAGCGCCCAGGCCAGGATTCGAGTTCTGCGGCTCGGGGTCAACTTACGGGCGTAGTTTGCTACGAAAAACAGGCACTAGCCAGAAGGCGAATGCGTGAATAGACTGCGCGTATGAACAGCGTCGGCGACTCCTTCGCTTGGGGCTTCCGCGACCCGAGTTGGCCCGGCAAGATGCTGCTTCAGGGTCTGATCGCGCTCATCCCCATCGTCGGTTGGATCGCGATGACCGGCTGGCTGATGATGGCGTTCGAAAACGTCCGCGCCGGCAAAAATGAGCTGCCTCCTGCCGGGTTTCACCTCGAGCGCGGCATCGCCATCTTCGGCGTCTTCTTGATCTACGGAGTCATCCTGCAGATCCCGGGCTGGGTGCTCGGGTTCGCCGGCGGGATTGCATCCGGGCACAGCAGCTCCGCCTTCAACGCCGGGTCTCCGCTGGTTGGACTTGGATATCTG